>JAEEGI010023518.1_pt1 | contig 12085 bp, 7 predicted proteins | sample 8958751 | NCBI WGS metagenome assembly JAEEGI01 (sample SAMN16246545, study PRJNA631951) | gut metagenome | biome: gut microbiome; feature: rumen; material: KS-attached | host: Bos | place: Iran: Karaj | collected 2018-10 | reverse complement strand
TTTCAAGTGATTCAAAAACAGTTCCGTTGGTATGAACCCAAAACTCATCTTTAGTCTCGGGTATAGTTGAAGGGGCATTTACTTTCCTCCAGGCAGAAGATAGATCATCCATCACATCAGCAAAACTCTGCTCTTTGAGAAGATCTGTATCTTCAATTTTCTTTACAACTCTGGTTGTAATTACTGTAGAGATAAAGTTTACAAATTCCGCACCAATAACACTGAAATCTCCCTGGTTATTGGTTAAATCCAGGCATTCATCGCTCTTGTATCTTTTGAAAACAAGTTCCAGCAACCATCTTTCTGAATAAGTCTTATACGCAACTAAAGGATCAAGATCTAAATCTGACTCCAAAACAATGAGCCCGAATGTTTTTTCTTTTTTAGAAAAATCATCATAGTCGTATTCATTTTTCTTTCTTGAGATGTTTAATCTTGTGTTTTCTTCCTTAGCTGCTAAATCGGCATCACGGAAGGCATATAGATAATTACCGCCCTGTATCTGTCTTTTGCAATAACGAATATTATCAGCAATTCCGTTAAGCACGCCTTGAAATTCAAGCATATTGTTATTAGCGATCCGCTTGTCATTTCTCTTGATCGGGGTAAGGAAGTGCAGATTAGGCCGGTTAACGAGTTCATCCTTGATTTTACTTGGAGGGAAACCTTTGTCAGCAACAATGATGCCGGATCTGATGTCATTGTCTTTAATGAAACTGCTGTAGGAAGTTGCATCTATGCAATTACCTGGAAACACCTCTGCACATATTGGTTCCATACGTTCAACATCATATGCATACAACACAGAAAGCTCTCTAAGTGCACGTTTGCGAGCCTTGTAGGAATAGGAAGATAAATCATTGACGGTGCTTGTATCCTGCTTCAGTGTTCCATCAACAGCTATGTGATGTGATTCAGAAGTAGCCTTCAGTCTGAGTTTGTAGAATGCCTGTCGTTTATTACCGTCTGAACCTAATTCTTTATATAACGTTCCTATAGAATTTAGGGAAATCGATGCGCCGGGATAGAAGACTGATATGAAGGTTCGGGAGTAATGGGTAGACATCCTTCTGGCCGTGGTGCCGGGACGGATTACCTTTATTGAAGCTATAGACATAATAGTATAAGCAACAACCGGATCGTAAACTTTCAGCAAATCAGCAAGCAGATCACTTGAAACAGATTTAACCAAAGCCGCTGAACCGTATGACAACATATCGGGAGAACAACTACTATCTTCGTCTTTAGATTTTACGGAAGGGACAAACTTTCCATCAATGATAAATCCTATGACCTTTCCGTTATGAGGCTGAGGATTTCTGCCAGGTATACATTTTATTGAACCGCGTTCACGGACAGCGTAACGCTTTGGACCGTCTCTACCCCTATCTTCAACAATCGTGTTCTTAGGTCTTTCTACGGCTCTAATTTCTGGTGGAACAGGCATAAAATCACCTCCTTTATTATAGTCCCATTATATCATTTAGAGAACTATAATTAAAGAAATTTGTTAGTAAATTGGAACGATTTTGAGGGGTAAATAAACGAAAAATCCCCCATATAAGGAGGATTCGTATCTTGAAATCTTACAATATTGATGATTTTTTGATTAGAATAGGGTTAAACCCTTGTGGCATAGGCTAGTCAGTATAGTCCTAAAGTTTGTGAAACTTTTATTTAAGATGTTAATAAGTTACCAAGATAAACTTCTTCAAATCTGTATTCCCGCTTTTCTGCAGCAGGAGTGTCAATGAATTTCCATTCATGAAACTGTCTTATGATTCAGTTTAAGACAGAAGTTAAACTTTTATCAGAAGTTTAAATCAGAAAAGCCGGACTGTTCAGCCATGAATGAACAGGAAGCCGGCTTCAAAAAATTAGTGCAAAATAACCTTGCTATGAAAAGTAGGAGTCATCCACCAGAATAGATCTCTTTCCTGACTGATTCATCGGCTGAGATATGATCCCGGCCTGTTCCAGTTCATAGATCAGTTTTGATGCTCGCGGATAACCTATACCCATACGGGTCTGGAGAACAGAGGTGGAAGCACGTCTGGTTTCAAGAATTACGCGAACTGCATCATTAAACAGTTCGTCTCTGCCTTCTGCAGCTGCTTTTTCCTCCAGCTTAGGCTTTTCACTCGGCAGAGCATTTTCATCAGTAATTTCATCATCAAGAATTTTATCCACATACTGCGGCTCACCCTGTGCCTTCCAGAAATCAACAATGCGATCAATTTCTGACGGAGTTACAAAAGCTCCGTGAATACGGGAAAGGGTATTGGCACCTGTAGGATTAAAAAGCATATCACCATTGCCCAGCAGAGATTCAGCACCCTGCTGTTCCAGAATAATGCGGGATTCCATCTGATTGGCTACGGTAAATGAAAGTCTTGACGGAATGTTACTCTTTATCAGACCGGTAAGAACATCGGCTCTTGGAGACTGGGTTGCAATAATCATATGAATGCCTGCGGCACGGGCCTTCTGTGCCAGACGTGCTATGAGTTCCTCAACCTTTTTGCCGATCTGCATCATCATATCAGCCAGCTCGTCAATAACCAGGACTATGTATGGAAGCTTGCCCAGATACGGACGCTTGTCAGAAAGCTGGGCTGTTCTTTCCCACAGAGGATCCAGAATAGGATTGCCACTGTCGATGGCCTTCAGAACCTTTTCATTGTAACCGTCAAAATTCTTGACATTAATCTTCGACATCAGTTTGTAGCGTCTCTCCATTTCACCCACACACCAGCGAATGGCACTTGTGGCATCCTTCATGTCAGTGACCACAGGTGTCAGAAGGTGAGGAATGCCTGAATATGATGAAAATTCAAGCATTTTAGGATCAATAAGGATCAGTCTGAGATCATCCGGAGTAGATTTGTAGAGCATGGAAAGGATCATTCCGTTAACACCGACAGATTTACCGGAACCTGTTGTACCTGCCACGAGAAGATGAGGCATTTTAGCCAGATTCATGGCTACAGGCGTTCCGACAACACTGCATCCCAGTCCGCAGGTCAGTTTGTCAGAACGGGAACGAAACTCATCACTGTCCAGGAGTTCTCTGAAATAGACCGTCTGTCTCTTTTTGTTTGGAATTTCTATACCGACGCATGTTGTCCCCGGAATTACATCCACTACACGAACTGAACGAACAGCGAGATCACGGGCAAGATCATTCTTAATTCCTGATATCTTGGAAACCTTGGTACCCGGAGATAGTTTTAGGGCAAAGCGGGTAATAACAGGTCCGATTTCGGCACCTGTTACTTCAACCGTAATCTTGTAATCCTTCAGTTTTTCCACAATGAGCTGACTTAAATCGTCAATTTCCCCCTGGGACATACTGTGCGGCTTCGGAGGAACAGGATCAAGAAGTTCAAGAGAAGGCAGACGGTGAGGGTTGTATCTTCCTCTCAGAGTCTGCAGAAGAGATGGAGTAATCTCTTCATTCAGAGACTTGAAGTATTCATCAACATTAACCTGCTGTTCTCGATTGTCTGACTGATTCAGCATGCTGTTTTCTGAATTACCAACTGCAGCGCCTGCACTTCCGGCCGGAGAGTTTACGGAATTGTCCTGAGAATAAAATGTTGATGACACAAGAGATGAAGAAGGTGTCGGTGACAGATAATAATCCTCATCATCAAGGACAGACTTCTGACCCGGCGGCAGGAAATCCGGAATATCATCAAGCGACAGTCCTTCAGCCTCCTTGATCGCAGCGTTCGGATCCTCCGGTGCAAATGCACCTATATTGTTTGATGTCTGGTAGGATGAACCGCCAGAAGATCCGCCTGAAACGGCAGTATTGTCCTCTGTTTCATCCATGTCCCTGTCAAATGATCCCACAGATGTGGAAGTAAAATCGATATGAACCGGTTCATCTGCAGTTGTTTCTTCAGTTCGGGTACCTGATACACCAAAATCACGACTCTCTGCTCTCGCAGGAACTGACGGTTCAACCCTGAATTCGAAGTCACTTTCCGCAAAATCTGATGAGTTTTCCTTAAGACGTGATATGTCACCAAGGGGTATATCACTACCTCCAAACCCATCATCCGTGATTTCGGACTTTTGCTCTTCTGAAACAGAATTGACAGCATCTGATGAAGCTCCAGGCTCAGTCTTCTGCTCCTCATCAGTGATATTCCAGAGTTCAGATTTAAGAATTTCCGGATTTATGTCATCCGACGGTTCTGAAACAGAAACAAGGTTGTCCGCTGACGTACCAGGATCTGTGGCTGCGGCAGGAATGTCAATACGTAACGGCTCCCTTTCTGTTCTTTCATATGAATTAAGATCAGATGCAGGCTGTTTTAAACCGGTGGCAGGAATATTTAAAGAATCCTTTTCTGCAGTCTCTCTGACACTGTCAGTTGAAACTTTCACCTTCTCCCTGGTGCTCAAATCCGCATTGCGCGGCTGATGCGCATAGATCTGAGCAGACTTTGACATATCAGATTTAAGCTGCGGATAGTCGTCATCATCATAGGATGAGCCGGCATATCTTATTTCACTGTCATCTCTTAGGAAAATGGCAAATCCGGTCTCCTCATCAAATACGGTAGGTTCACCTGATTCATCCGTATTTTCCTCATCATCGAAACTGCGACGGCTCTCCACATTGGCGGCCAGCTGTCTTTCAGCCTTTCTTCGTTCACTGTAGGCACGATGGAATACCAGGGCAAAGAAGATTTCTCCCACTGAATCGCAGAGAGCAAGAAGTGAGACTCCGGTAAAAAGCGGAATGCTGCACACAAGCATGGCAAGAAACAACAGGGAAGTTCCAAGTTCACCGAGATAGGTTATAAAGAAGCCGGAAAGGATATTGCCGATTACTCCTCCGGAAAGAAAATCCCCGTGAACAATATTCATGCTCATAAGGCACAGAAGAGAAAGGATGAGAAAAAAATATCCGACAATTCTTAATCCGACAGTAAAGAAGTCGACATCAAAGATATTGAAGCGCTTTATAAAAATGCAGAAGCCAAGATACAGTATGGTCAGAGGCACAAATGCAGCACCGTATCCAAACAGAAAAAGAAGCAAATCGGAAACATTGGCACCCACATACCCCATCAGATTTCCTACTTCTGTACGGGTGGCAGTCTGCGACCAGCTAGGATCCGCAGAATCATGAGAAAAAATCGACAGGATCAGAAAAACGGAGAACAGAATAAGAATAACAAAGGCCGATTCCAGAACTCTCCTGAAAGCACTGAGTTTTTCACCTTTTTCTTTGACAGCCACACTATTCAGCATAACCAAAAAAACCTACAGTTGTTATATCAGTATTAATAAATGTAACTTAAACCAATCATCTGAAAAAACAACATGTCCGCTGAAATCTCGACCAGCAGACAGCCTTCACAAAGCATGGAAAGATTGGTTTTGAAGAAGATTCTTCAGATGATCTGCAGCATGCAGAAAGACAAAAATTTCTTAAAAAATATTACATTATTTGATGGAAAAACTCAAGAAAACGAGTCCGTGCTTGTATTCGAACTGATAAGAGATTTTTGGGAAACGATCCCGATGACAGACTGAACCGTTTCCCGCTTTCTGTGAGATGTGACTGAAACTGCAGTATTTCTGTCTTTTGGATTTCCAATGTCACATCATGAAGGTACAGCATACTGTGCATACTCACGACAGGTTTGTATTTCTGCCGTTCTGCTGTTTTTTAAATTTTATTAACACCCGTACTTCAGCGTGCTCTGAAAACGATACGTCCCTTGCTTAAATCGTATGGTGTCAGCTGAACTGTAACCTTGTCGCCGGTAAGTATACGAATATAGTTCTTTCTCATTTTGCCGGAAATATGGGCGACAATTTCATGACCGTTATCTAACTGAACTTTGAATGTAGTATTAGGCAGGGTTTCAATAATAGTTCCCTGCATTTCTATGCTGTCTTCCTTGGACATATAACCTCGTAGTTAAAAAAGATAAGGTATAATGCCAAAAAATATTTTTATTGTAAAGAATTTATTTTAGGGTATTTTTACATGCATATGGAAACGGCACTGGGCAGACGCATCAGAATTTCTGGATACCACCTTGAATGCTGACTATGCACTCCATTGCAACAGCAGGTTCACGGCAGCGATTCTTCAAGATATTTAAGCCAAGCAGGTCTTTTTCCCGTTTGCTGTTCCACCCAGTATCGGTAATTTTCAAGATACACTGTTGCCAGTTTTTTCAGAGCACTGCAACCCGTTTGCCCTACTTCTGCTCCTGTTTACAGCTCAAACAGAGCCAAAGTGCCGGCCGGACAAGGTTGCTTTCATGTTCGATTCCACAACAGACTTTATTATTAAACCCGGCGACATAGTGTACACCTAAACTTCCCGAAGTTCTGAGCCACCAGTTCTTTAAAATCAAATCCGCCTTTTTTGCAAGTTTTTTAAGATCATGCACGCCCGGGTACTTCTTCATAATAATATGCATGGTGATCTCTGTTAACCGATCCTCCCGTTCCGGAAAATACTTCTCTACCTCATCCTAACTAAGCAAAAAAATCTGATCTTCAGTTTCTTCACCTAAACCTGACATATGATGCGAAGATGCAATCAGTGACTGTTCTTTCTGATTGAAACAGATGTCCCAAAAATCACCATTTAGCCACCTGCGCAAATCACTTGCAGACCAGTTCATTTCCTGCTTCAGGTTTGCAAGAAAGCTCGCAACATCTTCTGCCTTAAGACTGCATTCTTTGAAACACATTGACTCAAGTGCCATGTCAGACAGCAAAAGAGCTTTGTCATCAGCAACATCCAGCACTCTCCATTTAACCGGAGATAACTCGTTAAGATCCTGGTAATAACGTCCAAATAACACAATATCACCAGCACGAAGATCAGCAGCTTCACTTTCCGAATCTATTATTCTTGGGGATTTATTCATATTCGCTCCACTAAAACAGCAATAATCAACTCCCTTGCATCAAAATCAAGAAGGAAATTATCCGTATTATATGTGTACAAAATTTTCAGACAGTAACTTTTGAAGATGATCCAGGGCGTTTAAGAGAATCAAGAAAGCATTCTGTCTCGGCATCAGATACCGGATATAGAAGTTTTGTTTCAAAAAAGGAAGGATCGGGATTTTCTTTACGATAACGCTGCAAAATACTCTGATAAGTTTCGTTATCAATCTCCTTGCAGCCCAGGGATTCCGTATGAGGATTCAGGATCTGGGAATCAATATAATCAAAGCCATACCTGCGGCAGTACTGAACCAGAAAGTAAAAGGCAAGCTTCGACGTGTTGGTATCAAAGGAAAACATGGATTCACCGGCAAAAAGTTTTCCCGCACAGAGACCGTAGAGACCGCCGACCAGTTCATCAGCTGAATTATAAACCTCCACAGAAACAAAATTCGGCATGGACGGATATACGCGAATGAAATCCTCAGAAATCCAGGTTGATGCGCGGCCTTTGCCACTGTTGAGACTGCATGCTCTTACCACCTCAGTCGGATTGCGATTAATCCATATTCTGTAGCGCGATAGACTGCCGCGAATAAATTTAATCATCGACCGGTGGCATACCACCGCATCAAGATCAAAAACAGCTCTCTTCGGCGGATAAAACCAGCCGATCAGACCAAGTCGGGTTCCAAAATACATGGGAAAAACACCGTTCTGATAGGCATATGCCACCCACTTAGGATTTATAAAATCGGTGGAAGCAAGAAAACCGTCATCATCAGTTTCCTCACTGATATCATAATTCTTCGGATTAATGAACTTTTCAGGATGTTCAGACCGGAACTCAGAATCAAACTGGCTGAAAAGCTGACTAAACTGCAAGAAAACGCTCCACATCAAGAGCTGCCATACACCCTCTTCCGGCAGCAACTATTGCCTGCTGATACCTGCTGTCAGCCACGTCTCCGGCAGCAAAAATTCCCGGAACGGATGTAGCTGTGACATAACTGCTGTTTTCACCTGTTTTGATATAGCCGTGATCCAGTTCAACCAGATCTCCAAGGAAGGCCGTATTTGGAACATGACCTATTGCCTCAAACACGCCGTTAACACTCAGGATCTCATCACTGCCCGTCTTAACATTGGAAATTTTTACCCCGGTAAGATACTCGTCCCCGGTAAACTCCACAGGAATACTGTCAAGGTGAAGTATAATTTTCCCCTCTTCCACAAGTTTCATCAGTTTGTCTGTAAGAATTTTTTCACATCTGAAGGCATCGCGACGATGGATCAGATGAGTTTCAGCAGCAAGACCGGAAAGATAGAGTGCATCGGTAACAGCAGTATTTCCTCCCCCGATGACAGCAACTTTTTTTCTGCGGTAGAAGAAACCGTCGCAGGTGGCGCATGCGGAAATACCGCTGCCTATGAATCTGTCTTCTCCCCGGATCCCGAGATATCTGGCGGAAGATCCGGTGGCAATAATGACTGATCTGGTCTTATAGGTACAAGAACTGCAGTTTACAGAGAAAACATCTCCATCCTTTGTTACTGATGACACATTTTCAACAACGGTTTCCACATTGAATTTTTCAACGTGCTTCTTAAAATTGTCCATCAGATCAAGACCGGAAGGAAAGTCAAAGGCTCCCGGCCAGTTTTCCACACAGGAACTCTGGGTAAGCTGACCGCCCTGATTAAGCCCTGCAACCAGCAGAGGACTGAGATTGGCTCTTGCCGCATACAGTCCCGCTGTATATCCAGCAGGACCCGATCCTATAATTACCACATTGCGAATATTCATTACCTATCTCCTCATCTTGAATGTCGGTTAAAAGTTAAAAAATCAGCCGAATCGTCAGAAACAGAATTCATCCTTCGATAATGCCTTAATTTCAGCACTCAGATGACGGTCTGATCAGTTCCGGTTCCGGATACATTTTCCTGAACAGTTTCCGGCACAGCTTCCTCCTGTTTTACCATCCCTGCTCCGTCAGCAACCTGTGATACGGCATCCACCGAAAGAGTGCCGTCATCAGGAGCTTCGTTTGAAATATAATTGAAGGTAAACTCCCTGCCGTCATAGTCGATATCAACCTTGCCGCCGTACAGAAGACTTCCGAAAAGGATTTCCCTGGCAAGCTCGCGATGGATCACATTGCGAATGGTGCGGCGCATCGGTCTTGCACCCATACTGCGATCATATCCGCGCTTAATCAGTTCAATTCGTGCCGCCTCTGAAATTTCAGCCTCTACATTCTTTTCCTTAAGCTGTGCGAGGAGTTCATTCCAGAGTTTGTCAAACACCATCTTAACAACTTCAGGAGACAGATTCTTGAACCAGACCACAGCATCAAGGCGGTTTCTGAACTCAGGCGAAAACGCCTGCCTGATGGCAGAGGTTGAATCGAAGCTTGAACTTCCGGCAGTAAATCCTATGGATCCGCGCTCTATCTCACTGGCTCCGCAGTTGGTAGTCATAACCACGATGGTGTTTCTGAAATTAACCGTAACACCGATGGCATCCGTCACCATACCGTTATCCATAATCTGAAGGAGAACGTTATATATGGACGGATGAGCTTTTTCCAGCTCATCGAACAGCACCACACTGCGCGGCTCGTTCTTGACCTGATTGGTCAGAATTCCTCCCTCGCTGTATCCCACATATCCCGGAGGAGAACCGAGAAGCTTGGAAACAGTAAACTCGCTGGAATATTCGGACATGTCCAGACGGATAAGCTTCATATTGAGAAGATTGGCAAGCTGCAGAACAATTTCGGTCTTGCCCACGCCGGTAGGTCCGGCAAAAAGGAAGCTTCCTATCGGACGAGTTGCGTTGTCAAGACCGGAACGGTTCATAATTACCGCATCAACAACAGCAGACACGGCCTCATCCTGCCCGAAAATCCTCTTAAGCAGATTCTGTCTCAGATCTCTGTATACAGCGGTGTCATCCTCCTTAATATTGACAGGGATCTTGAGGATCCTTGCAAAGGCCTCGCCCACATCCTCCGATGAAACCACATGCACATCCTTGCTGTCATGAGGCCTGTTTATTCTGAAATAGGATCCGATATCATCCACCACATCAAACACCTTGTCCGGAAGAAAGCGGTTGTACATATACTTCTCGGACATCTGAATAATCTTTCTCAGAACCTTGTCCGGATAGTTCACTCCATGAAACTTCTCGTACTGTGCTCTGCTCTTTAAAAGAATATCAAAGGTTTCACTCTCTGAAGGAGGTGCAAGATCCAGTTTATGAAAACGACGTACAAATCCGGGATCCTTGGAGAATATCTTGTTGTAATCCTTGAATGACGTTGTTGCAATGCAGTGAAGATTTCCTCTGACCAGATCCGCCTGGATCATGGACGCACCTGTGGCGGCGTCAGATGAGTTTGTCGAAAAGAGCTGCTGAACATCATCAATAAGAAGAATTGAGTTCTCGCGACTCTTGATAAATGCAACCACTGCCTTGAGTCTTTTCTCGTAATCGCCTCTGAACTGGGTACCGGATATGACACCAACGGTATCAAGGGAATACACGGTAAAATCCTTGAGAAAGGATGGAACCTTCTGATGAACAATGTTCCAGGCCACACCTTCGGCCAGAGCTGTTTTTCCTACTCCTGTCTCCCCTGTGATCAGAACATTGTTCTTTTTCTTGCGACCAAGAACCTCATAAATTCTCTGAAGATCACTTTCCCTGCCTATAAGCTGCTCAATCTTTCCCTTCATAACAAGATCATTGAGATTATAAAGACAGTTCTCCAGCCCTTCCGGAATTGCAGTTGATGTTTCAGCAGGCTGCTGAGCGGCCTCATTCTGCTGACTCTCACCCGCAGCGGCATCACTGACCTCCTTGCTGCCGTGAAGTCTGCTGCAGTATTTGCGTACCTTTGCTCTTGCTATGTCAAGGCTCTGGGTAAGAAGCAAAGATACAAAGCTGTCTCTCTCCGGGAACATGGCATCAAGAACATCAAGTCCGTAGATTTCAGAGCGGTTTGAATACTGGGCAACAAACACAGCACGCTCAAGTACACGCTTGAATGAAGGCGAAGCCTTAGGATTCTTTGTATTCTGATTCCTCGGATATTCGGTAACTATATGATCATATATGACGTCAAGCACAGCGGCTATGTCGTATCCCTCCCCCTGAAAGAAGGATATAACCTCATTGTCCAGTTCCAGAAGAGCATAGAGAAGATGATCTATGGAAACAATGTTGCTGAAAAATTTGGTACTGGCAAGTTCCATTGCCCTGTTGACGCACTTCTGAAGAACTTCACTTTCAATCATCGCTCAATCCCTCTACAGTGCACACAAGAGGATAACCTCTGGCTCTGGCTCTTTCTGTCGTTTCGCTGACCTTTGATTCAGCCACTTCTCTGCTGTAGCAGCCTACAACAGCACTTCCCACATTGTGGATTTCATAGGCAAGTGCCGTAGCAGTAACCTGATCCTTGTCAAAAATATCAATCAGAGTAGCTATAACAAATTCAAAGGTTGTTTCGTCGTCATTGTGCATGACAACATTATATTTTGGAACCTTGGGTGTCTTGATTCTTGTTGCCACCGCAACATCAGTCTGACTTAACTTTTCCATCTGAAATTCCGTTCAATAAATCTCTTAACACTAATTTTACATTGTTTAAAAAAAATTTGAACATAAGAATCTAACAGGAGTCTCAAACTAGGACATACAAAGCACTTTGCCCGAAATCTGTCATGCCAGTTACCGGTAGACTTCTGGAGAAAAGATTTGAAAAACAGAAACTGACTGATTTCGATCAACAGTCAGCACATAAATTACACGTTTACTTACCTAACTGGTTATAAAAAGTTCTGTATTAGTGCATTTAAGATATCTTTATACGTTAAATTCCCAAATTTAGGTACTAAATTACCTCTCTAATTCTTACATAAGAAGACATATCTAATCATATTTCATTCGTTTTTATTTTCTAAAAAATTACTGTTCTTCAACTATCCTTTATCATAGCACGAGTTCTATGATCGTCTAAAAAATAATCATGATTATTTTTGACTTGTTTCAGAATATCTATTTGCAATTATTTAATAAATAATGTATACTTATTATTAGTACTTATAGTACTATGTTTGAACGTATTTTATTTGT
>JAEEGI010023516.1_pt1 | contig 12086 bp, 8 predicted proteins | sample 8958751 | NCBI WGS metagenome assembly JAEEGI01 (sample SAMN16246545, study PRJNA631951) | gut metagenome | biome: gut microbiome; feature: rumen; material: KS-attached | host: Bos | place: Iran: Karaj | collected 2018-10 | reverse complement strand
TAATTATTATTTAGGATTTAGGAATTAGGAATAGGGATTTTTGATTTTTGATTTTCGATTGTATGGTTAAACTTGTTCAACCTGTTCAACCCATTAAACGATTCTCCAGTTCACCGATTCACCGATTAAACAATTCACCAATTCACCGATTCACCGATTCACCGATTCACCATTTAATCTGCCCGAATGTTTTCTGTCCTTTCAGGAAATAGCAGACCACAATGCTGCCACGGTAGCACTCGGCATGGTGATCGGTTTTGCGCGCGGCTTGCAGTTGTTTGCGCTTGGCGCGGAGTGTGCCAAGTGCCTTGTAGAAAGCGAAGTGTGCGCGAGGTACGGCCCAGAAGAACCCGAACTGAAGCTTGGCCAGATACATACCAGCCGACAGTCCGTCGAGCAGCAGGCGCACCAGCAGCGTGCGATGGAAGCTTTTGTCGGACAGGTTCTTATAGAGCATAAAAAGGTTGTTGCGGTAGTTGAGGAACAGTTTGCGCGGATTGGTACTGGGCAGAGTGCCGCCCCCCACGTGATACACAACCGACTGCGGGACAATGGCAATGCGGTAGCCCATATTTTTCAACCGCCAGCAGATGTCAATCTCCTCCATATGGGCGAAGAAATCATCGTCGAGGCCGCCCGCTTCTTTGTATAGTCTGCTGCGGATGAAAAGGCTCGCGCCTGAGGCCCAGAAAACATCGCGGATGTCGTTGTACTGGCCGTTGTCGTGCTCAATGGTGCCCAGAATGCGGCCGCGGCAGAACGGATAGCCGTAGCGGTCGATGAATCCGCCCGAGGCTCCGGCGTACTCAAAATCTGTCCGCTGGTCGTAGGAGAGAAGTTTGGGGGCGCAGGCCGCCACATCGGGGTTGGCGTCCATATAATCGGCAAGTGGTTTGAGCCAGCCCTTGGTAACCTCAATGTCGGAGTTCAAAAGCACAAAGTATTCAGCCTCAATCTGTTCGAGCGCTTTGTTGTAGCCGCCCGTAAAGCCGTAGTTTTGGTCGAATTGAAGAACTTTGACAGTGGGGAACTGCTTGCGTATCAGTTCAATGCTGTCGTCGGTTGACCCGTTGTCGGCAACCCACACATCGGCCCCGTCCGACAACGTTGTGACTGACGGAAGAAATATCTCCAGAAACGCCCTTCCGTTCCAATTTAATATGACAACTGCAATTCTGCTCATCGGTGTTTTTTACGGAGCAAAGATAATTGGATTTGGGAATTTAGAAAGCGGGGATTGGGAGTTAGGAGTTAGGCATTAGGCACTAGGCATTAGGCACTGGGCATCAGGTGTTGGTATAGTTCTAAACTTCTAAACTCCTAAACCAAAACTAAACACTCAACTTCTTACCTCTAAACTTTCCTACCTCTAAACTTTGATTTATATTTGCCCGAAATCGAAAATAGCTACAAAAATGTTTAAAAATCATCCTAAAGGGCTTTTGGCGGCAGCCTTGAGTAATATGGGCGAGCGTTTTGGCTACTATATTATGAATGCCGTTCTGGTGTTGTTCCTCTGCTCGAAATTCGGCTTGCCCGAAGAGAAGGCAACAGCCATCTATTCAGTGTTTTATATGGGAATCTACATTCTGAGCCTTGTTGGCGGCATCATCGCCGACCGCACTCAGAACTACAAGGCCACCATTCAGTCGGGCCTGATTATTATGGCCACTGGTTATGTGATTCTGTCGGTGCCGGTGATGGCAACCGCGGGCAATATGGGCTGGCTGCTGCCGCTCACGTGCTTTGCGCTGTTCCTCATCGCCTTTGGCAACGGATTGTTCAAAGGCAACCTGCAGGCCATTGTGGGGCAGATGTACGACAACTTTGAGGCCGAGGCCGCCAAGAAAGGCGAGGAGGCGCTGGCTATTGCAAAGTCGAAACGCGACCCCGGATTCCAGATTTTCTATATGTTCATCAACGTGGGCGGACTTGTGGCGCCGTTTGTGGCTCCCGTCTTGCGCGGATGGTGGCTGGGGCTTAACAACCTGGCCTACAACGCCGACCTTCCGGCGCTTTGCCATCAATATCTGGCCGACGGCGCGGCAATGGCTCCGGCGGCACTGGCCAAGATGAACGACCTGATTGCCGTTGTGGCGGCTGCCGTTCCGGCAAATCTCACCGATTTTTGCCAGAACTACCTGTCGGTGTTCAACACGGGCGTTCACTACTCGTTCATCGCTTCGGTTGCGGCAATGCTGATATCGCTCACCATCTTCCTGCTCACCAAGAAAGATATGCCGACTCCGGCCAAGAAAGAGGCGCAGCAGATTGCCGACTATACCGCCGAGGAGCGCGCCGCAATGGCTACCGAGATTCGCCAGCGCATCTACGCCCTGTTTGCAGTGCTGGTGATTGCGGTGTTCTTCTGGTGGTCGTTCCATCAGAACGGCACTTCGATGTCGCTCTTCGCGCGCGATTTTGTCATCACATCGGCCATTCCGCCCGAGATTTGGCAGGCAGTCAATCCGTTCTTTGTGATTGTGCTCACTTTCCCGATGATGTGGCTTTTTGGCACACAGTGGGGCCGCCGGTTCTCAACACCTAAGAAGATTGCCATTGGTATGGGCATCGCGGGAATCGCCTATCTGTTTATGAGTGTGTTCTGCTTCCAGCACGGTTATCCGTCGGCCACCGACTTCCGCGCCCTCGACGCTACCACCGCCGAAGGCTTGAAATCGGGTCCGGCAGTGCTAATCATCTACTATTTCTTTATGACTGTTGCCGAGCTGTTTATCAGCCCGTTAGGTTTGAGCTTTGTGTCGAAGGTCGCCCCCAAGAACCTGCTTGGCTTGTGCCAGGGCTTGTGGCTTGGCGCGACGGCCGTGGGCAACGGCTTCCTTTGGATTGGTCCGCTGATGTATAACAAAGTGGCCATCTGGCAGTGCTGGGCTGTGTTCTTCGCCGTCTGCTTCATATCGATGGCCGTGATGCTCGGAATGGTGAAATGGCTTGAGAGGGTTACGAAATAATATTTAGGAGTTAGTCCCGATAGCTATCGGGATTAGGAGTTAGGAGTTAGGAGTTAGGAATTAGGAGTTAGGAGTTAGGTTTTAGATGTTGGTAAATAATTAACAATTAACAATTAACAAATAACAAATAACAATGTCGGAAGATTAGAGGACATAAGGTGATTGCAAAGTCTGTAGTCTGATGTCCGTTGTCAAACAAACGAATCACCGATTAAACATTACGCTATGTTCGTCGCATATCAGAAAAAGAAAGAGAATATCTGTGAGTATTTTCTCTATATGTTTCAGATAGAGGATATTATCCGCGCTTGCAAATTAAACCGGCAGACTATTGAGCAGATTCTGCTGCCGAAGTATCCGAGTGAGCCGGCGGTGCAGACCGAGGTGCGCCAGTGGTATTTCGGCCTGGCCGACCAGATGGAGGAGGAGCACATTGAGCAGAGCGGGCATCTTGTCTCGCTCACTAACAAGATTAACGAGGTGCTCGATTTCCATCTCTATCTGCTCAATACGCCTAAAGAGGTGGCCTACCAGATGCAGTTTACCAAGGTGGAGCCGATTCTCGCCGAGCTGCGGCAGAAGCAGGACGCAACCCAGCTAAGCGACCTTCATCTGGCGCTGAATGCCGTTTACGGGTTCACCATTCTGCGGCTCAAAGGCTCGCAGGTGTCGAAGGAGACGGCCTCCGCCATATCGTCGCTGGTGGTGTGGCTCAACGCGCTCTCGGCCAAATTCAAGGAGTATGAGACGGGTGAGATGAAGCTGGATTTGTGACGCAACCGCTTCCTTTGAAACTTTGAAAAACAACCAGTCGCAAATTCTGAAACCAATCAGTCTCACTTTTCGAACAGATTTACCCCAATTTTTAGTTTTTTACCCAAAAAGCAAAAGCCTTAACTTGTTAAAAGTTAAGGCTTTTTAATTAAGAAAACTTCCTTTTGCGGAAAGTGAGGGATTCGAACCCCCGGAACAGTTACCCGTTCACCGCATTTCGAGTGCGGCCCGATCGACCACTCCGGCAACTTTCCGGGCGCAAAGGTAGTTTTTTATTGATTCCACAAGCGTTTTGCCGAAAAAAAAAGTTGAGGTTTGCCCTTGCCGATAATAGTTGGCTGATAATCAACTTTCTAATCTTTCAATTTAATCTTCAGCAGCACATTCGCCGCATCGCGCTCCTCGGGCTCCAAACTTTTGATGTAATCGGCGTTGCGCTTTATAAAATGACGGTACGTGGCTTGTGTTTTCTTCAGACGGTTGTCCAAAATGTTGTTATGGCCTTCGAGAAGGCTGGTCAAATCGCTGTTTTTACATTTTGCATAGAGGTATTCTCCATCAGTTTGGAAAATTTCAGCCTTTTTGAGAAGATTGATTATCAAACTACTTGCCGAATCCTCTAAATCTTCGTCTATGTTAACTGACACAACGTTGTTGGTGCGTTTGTCGAGCAACAATATGTATGGATTTTTGTCATAATTATATCGGAAAGTGATAAACCTGCCTGATTCACCTAGTCCTGCAAAATTACCATCGTATTCATATGGGTTGAAATTGTCGTTTCCAATCAAATCTTTAACAATTTTTTTTGTTAGCGGGTTAGGCAACACAAATTCGATGCTTTGTTCCGTATTGTCGCATACTGTGTACAAATGGTTGTCGAACATAACAAAGAAACGAACGGTGTCATTGTTGATGTAGTAGTCCGGCGCAGGCCCAAATGAAATTATGAAGTTTGTCTGTGAAACCGAAAAATGCTTCGATTTGACGTTGAACTGATTGTCAGTCAGCAATAAGGCAGAGGCCGTATCTGAATAAATACTGAACGGAGTAATCATTGCATAATCGCCGTTGCTTAACCTTAGTAAGCTATAATACATAAACGACTCGTCTAGTTCGCACTTTTTGCCCAAGAAAGAGAAATTATGGTCGTATTGAAGGATAATGCGGTTGTGGTCGTAAATGCAGAGCGTATCGTCAATGCAATACACTGAATTTAAATAGTTTATTTCGCCAGGGCCATTGCCTTTGATTGCTCGGCGCGATATTATCTCTCCAGTTTTGTTGTCGAAGCACAACAAATCCAAGTTTCTGGGTTCCAGCATATAAGTATAGTTGTCAGCAAAGGCTAATCTTTGATTACCAACAAGCGACCATTTGTCATCCATCTGCAAATTCATCACCGAAATCGACTCCACATTGGCGGCAAACGCTTCTTCGTCAATGGTTCCAGGGAGTTCAACGCGGCTGGTTATGGTTTCGTTTTTGCTGCTGCAGGCGGTCATAATTGCAGCCAAAGCAATGGCGGTCAGCGAGAGTTTGTTTTTCATAATTGTATGTTTAAAAGGTTTGTTAATTGCAAACACAACAACAAATATATCGGAAACAATTAGAAAAGCAACAGAGTGTCGGCGGCATTTGCTTGGAATAAGTGAAGATGCCACCTCCTAAAAATAGCAAAACCCCTGCAAACAATTGTCTGACAGAGGTTTAAAAAACTTGTGACCCCGGCGGGATTCTAACCCACAACCTTTTGATCCGTAGTCAAATGCTCTATACAGTTGAGCTACGGGGCCCTAAAGCGGTTGCAAATATAGATACTTTTTCAATTGTTGCAACTCTTACTAAACTTTTTTTAATTAAAATTTTGTGCGGTTGCAACATTTTATCAATCAACTATTTAATGTTGTTGTTCAGCACCTTTATCTTCTCATACAGCCCATCGCTCACCGTTGCAAGCGGCAGACGGACGACATTTTTTGCCTTGCCTTGCAGTTCAAGATAGGCTTTTACGCCCGACGGACTGCCTTCTGCGAACAGAGTGTCGATGACGGGCAGGAACTTCAGATGCTGCTCGCGGGCTTCGCTGAAACGGCCGTCGAGAGCAAGGTGCACAATCTTGCTGAACTGTGCTGGGAACGCGTTCTGAAGCACTGAAATCACGCCTGAGAATCCGCAGGCAATGAGCGGCAGAGTCAGTGCGTCGTCGCCCGAAATCAGGATGAAATCCTTCGGGCAGCGGCTTGCAAGTTGCATACACTGCGCCACGTTGCCCGACGCTTCTTTCACGCCCACAATGTTGCGGCAGTCGTTGGCAAGGCTCACAACCACGTCGGGCGAGATGTTGATGCCCGTGCGGCCTGGTACGTTATATAAAAGTATGGGTTTGTCAACATTGTCGGCCAAAGCCTTGAAATGGGCATAAACGCCGCGCTGGTTGGGCTTGTTGTAGAACGGCGCAACCGAAAGCAGTGCCGCGATTTTGTCGTTTTGGGCGTATTCCTTGGCCTGCGCAATCACATCGGCGGTGTTGTTGCCGCCACAGCCCACCACAATCGGGATGCGGCCCGCAACCTTGCCGATAATGAAGTCGAGCAACTCGTCTTTCTCTGATTTTGAGAGAGTTGCAGGTTCGCCCGTGGTGCCCAACGCCACAATGTAATCGGTGCCGTTGGCCACTTGCGACTCAATAATGTTTTCAAGTGCCTGATAATCAATTTTTCCATCGGTGCTGAATGGCGTTACCATTGCCACGCCCACACCTCGCAATTGTTGCATCATATTGATAATCAATTAAATTTCTTTAGATAAAACTGTATCTGTTCAAAATAGTATTTCGCGTCTTTTGTGTCGTCGATGCTCAACATCAGGTCGAACGGCTGACGCTCGGCAAAGCGGCCGATGCGGAATCGGGCGGCCGTGCGGTGCAGCATCAGCCTTGTCGGATAGTAATCGGCCGAATTCAGGTCGATGAGAATGTCGAACGCTGTTGCCTCGAAATCGGCCACCAAACCGCTTTTGGGGCGGTAAAGGAAGTCAAGGTCGGCATCGGTGAACAGGTTGAAATGGCACTGCTGCTGATAGGCCGACAGTTCCTTGCGGTTCGGCACGTAGCCCAAAGCCGTCACACCTGCCTTGAAGCCTGTGAGTTGGCTGTAGACGTTGTTGGCGTCGGCAAGGTCGGAATCTGACGAAACGGCAAACAACAGCCCCACTCTTGCGGCTTTCTCGAGCGGGCACGGCACGGCCACGCGATTGGGCGCATCGTGCTCACCAACAATGAGTTGGCTCAATTTCAGCCGAATGGGATTGTACCGTTTCTGCATATTGCTGTTATTCAGGCAGATTCATTCCGTGGCAGTTCTTGAACTTCTTGCCGCTGCCGCACGGGCACGGGTCGTTGCGGCCAACCTTCTTATCCACTCTCACGGGCTGCACTTTGCGGTCCTCGGGGCGTTGCTGCTGACCTTGCTCGGTGCGGCCTGTGTTGAAGCGGCTCATATCGAGTTGGCGGCGCTGCTCAACCTGACGAACCTGCTCGGGGTCCTGAATTGGCAGATTGCCCTTCATAATTATCGAAACAAGTTCGGAATTTATCTTCTCAATCATCGCCTTGAACAGGTTGAACGACTCGAATTTGTAAATCAAAAGCGGGTCTTTCTGCTCGTAGGTGGCGTTCTGAACCGATTGCTTCAGGTCGTCCATCTCACGCAAGTGCTCGCGCCAAGCGTCATCAATAGTCAACAGGCTGATACTCTTTTCGATAGATGTTACCAAATCCTTGCCTTCCGACTCGTAGGCGCGTTTCAGATTGGTGACGATGTTGTAGGTCTTGCGGCCGTCGGTAATCGGAATCACAATGTTGGTATATGTCTGACCTTGAGTCTCATACACGTTCTTGATGACAGGCCAAACGCGCTGCTGTATCTGCTGCGATTTGCGTTTGTATGCGTCGATGGCAGCCTGATAGAGTTGGTTGGCCAGTTCGGCGGCACTCTCGCGGTTGAAGGTTTCCTCATCAAACGGCGTGTCGATTGAGAGCGTGCGCACGTTCGAGAGTTTCAGTTCCTCGTAGTCGTTGGCGTCCTTGTACTCGTTGGCCATCTGCTCGCACACATCGTAGATGTTGTTCACGATGTCCACCTGCAGGCGGTCGCCGAACAGAGCGTGGCGGCGGCGCTTGTAGATAACCTCGCGTTGGTTGTTCATCACGTCGTCGTACTCGAGCAGGCGCTTACGGATGCCGAAGTTGTTCTCTTCCACCTTCTTCTGCGCGCGTTCGATTGATTTCGAAATCATTGAGTGCTGAATCACCTCGCCTTCCTCAAGTCCCATCTTGTCCATCAGGCCAGCAATGCGGTCAGAGCCGAAGAGTCGCATCAGATTGTCCTCGAGCGAAACGAAGAACTGCGATGAACCAGGGTCGCCTTGACGACCTGCACGGCCACGCAACTGACGGTCGACGCGGCGTGACTCGTGGCGCTCGGTGCCCAGAATGGCCAAACCGCCCGCCTCACGCACTTCAGGCGTCAGTTTGATGTCGGTACCACGGCCCGCCATATTGGTGGCGATGGTCACTGTGCCGCGTTTACCAGCCTCGGCCACAATCTCGGCCTCACGTTGGTGCTGCTTGGCATTCAGCACGTTATGCTTGATGCCGCGCATTTTCAGCATTCGGCTCAAAAGTTCTGAAATCTCGACCGATGTGGTACCCACAAGCACAGGGCGGCCAGCCTCGTTGAGTTTCACAATCTCGTTGATGACGGCATTGTACTTCTCGCGGGCCGTTTTGTAAACCAAATCGTCGTAGTCGATACGCTGCACGGGGCGGTTGGTCGGGATGACCACAACATCGAGTTTGTAGATGTTCCAGAACTCACCAGCCTCGGTCTCGGCAGTACCAGTCATACCCGCAAGTTTCTTATACATACGGAAATAGTTCTGCAGCGTGATGGTTGCGTAGGTCTGCGTTGCGGCCTCGACCTTCACGTTTTCCTTGGCCTCGATGGCTTGGTGCAAACCGTCGGAATAGCGGCGGCCTTCCATAATACGGCCCGTCTGCTCGTCCACAATCTTCACCTTGTTGTCCACAACCACATACTCAACGTCGCGCTCAAACATCGCGTAAGCCTTAAGCAACTGATTTATAGTGTGGATACGCTCGGTTTTTATTGAGTAATCCTGCAGCAGTTTGTCTTTTTTCTCAACGAGTTCGGCTGTTGGCAGATTCTGATGCTCAAGTTCGGCAATCTCGGCGCCCACATCGGGCATCACAAAGAAATTCTTATCTTCCAAGTCGCTCGAAATCAAATCGATACCTTTGTCAGTAAGTTCGATGGCGTTCTGCTTCTCTTCAATGATGAAATACAGGTCGTCAGTAATCAAGTACATATTCTTGCTGTTGTCCTGCATATAGAAGTTCTCGGTCTTCTGCATCATCACCTTCACGCCAGGCTCGCTCAGGTAGCGGATGAGCGGCTTGTGCTTCGGCAGACCTTTGTTTGCGCGCAGCAGCAGTTTTCCGCCCTCTTCCTCGTTGCCTTCGGCGATGAGTTTCTTGGCGTCGGCCAGAAGTTTCGTAACCAGGTCGCGCTGTGCCTGATAGAGTTTCATCACCTGCGGCTTGAATTGGTCGAACAGTTGGTTGTCGCCCTTTGGCACGGGGCCCGATATAATAAGTGGTGTACGGGCGTCGTCAATCAACACCGAGTCCACCTCATCGACGATGGCGTAGTTGTGGCGGCGCTGCACAAGGTCGTCGGGGCTGATGGCCATATTGTCGCGCAGATAGTCGAAACCGAACTCGTTGTTTGTTCCGAAGGTCACATCGGCCTGATAAGCCTTGCGGCGCGGCTCGCTGTTGGGCTCGTGCTTGTCGATGCAGTCCACGCGAAGACCGTGGAATTCGTAGAGCGTGCCCATCCATTCGGCGTCACGTTTTGCCAGATAGTCGTTCACTGTGACCATATGCACGCCTCTGTGTGTCAGTGCGTTAAGGAACACAGGCAGAGTGGCTACAAGTGTCTTGCCCTCGCCAGTGGCCATCTCGGCAATCTTGCCTTTGTGCAGAGCCACACCGCCGATAAGTTGCACGTCGTAGTGCACCATATCCCACGTGATTGGCGAGCCGCCAGCGGTCCAGGTGTTGAACCAGATGGCCTTGTCGCCGCGGATTTCAACGCTGTCGCGGACGGCGGCAATGTCGCGGTCGAACTGTGTTGCCGTAACCTCGACCTCGGTGTGCTCTTTGAACCTGCGCGCGGTGTCCTTGATGATGGCGAAAGCGCGCGGCAGCAACTCGTCGAGCACATCGGCAATTTTGGTGTCGATGGTTTCTTCAATCTTATCTATCTGATTGTAAAGATTTTCCTTCTTTTCGATGTCTTCTTCCTGCTCAATCTGCTGACGCAAATCGGCAATCTGCTTGTTCTCATCGCTGATGCGGTCTTGTATAATTTGCTGAAGTTCAATGCTTTGTTGACGCAACTCGTCGTTCGAGAGATTAGCCAGTTTGGCGTATTCCTCGTTGGTTGCGATAACGTATGGCATTATCTCTTTGATGTCTCGGTCGGATTTGTTCCCGAACAACTTTGTCAGGAAGCCGTCAATTATTCCCATATATTATTGTAATTATTTGTTTATCAAATGATTAATTATCAAATACATATTTTTTGCAAATACGGCAAAAGTAAAAGAATTTTGGTACGAAAAGCCAATAGAACAAAGATTAAAGTGTAAAGTGTGATTTGCGCAAGGTGGAAATCGATAGAAAATAGCAGACAATGTGGCTACGAGTACAACTCAAGCCGTTGTCTGTAGTCTGATGTCCGTAGTCCGAAAATCAGCCAGCTATCTATATATCCGGTTCTTGTTCAGTGCCTTACGATACTTCTCGGCATTGGCGTTGTGCTCAATCAGCGTGCGGGCAAATGCGTGATAGCCCGAAAAATCGTCTTTTGCACAGAAATACAAGTACTTATGCTTGTTGTGGTTAAGCACGGCGTCAATCGACGATTTCGACGGGATGCAAATTGGTCCCGGTGGTAATCCCTTGTGTTTGTATGTGTTATATGGGCTTTCAACTTCAAGATGGCGGTTCAGAATGCGCTTGATTTCGAAATCGCCGACAGCGAATTTCACCGTCGGGTCGGCCTGCAGCGGCATTCCAATGCGGATGCGGTTCAGATAGACGCCGGCCACATCGGGTTTCTCATCGTTTTTGATGGTCTCTTCTTCCACAATCGATGCCAGCGTATAGGCTTCGTCGGGTGTGAGATTGACGGCTTTGGCCTTCTCGCGGCGGCTGTCGTTCCAGAATTTGACCGACTCGGCATACATCCGCTCAACAAACTGCTCGGCGCTTGTGTTCCAGTTGAAATGGTAGGTGTCGGTAATGAACAGCGTGAAAGCCGTCTCTTTTGTTTTGCCGAATTTTGCCAGATAATTGTTGTCAGTCAGCAACATATACAGTTCAGCATCGTTCATTTCGAGCTTGTTGCCAACCAGTTCGGCAAGCCGCTTGATTGAGCGCACCTTGCCAATGGTAATCTTCACAGGCTCTTGCGCGCCGCTTCGCAACAGATTGATTAACTGATTATTGCTCATTCCATTGCGAATCTTAAACCGTCCGGCCTTGACCAGTTGCGGGTAGTTTTTCTGTCGCGCCACCCAGTCGAACGATTCTGCATCGACAATAAAACTGCTGTCTTTCAGCATCTTGAGAACATCGGCATAATGGCTGCCGGTTTTTATACAGAGATAGGCCGTCTTGCGTCCGTCGAGTTTCACGTTCGGCCGCTGCACTTCACCATATATATGATAGGCCATAACCGCGAAGACAATCGCCCCCGCCAAGCCGCTCAGCGCCAGCCACCGGCCAAATTTTTTCTTACTTTTTTTTGCCACGATTGTGTTGTTTTTCAAGCCGCAAATTTAGATTCTTTTTCGGAAACAGCACCATCCGAGAAAACGACAAGAAGGATTTTACAAGCGAACAAGCCTATCAACTTGCGCCTAATTGTCAAAATTGTTTTCTTTACAATCTGGAATCTGACCGGCTTTACGGTCAACACTTGACTAGCGAAATGAATGCAGGAAACATTCTCGACACTGACATAATGTACCTGAAGGGCGTTGGCCCGCAGCGGGCGCTGACGCTTGCCGATGAGTTGGGCGTGAAAACCTACGCCGACCTGCTCTACTATTTCCCCTACCGTTATCTCGACCGCACGCGCTTCTATACCATCAACTCGATAAACGAAGATTTGGGGCTGATTCAGGTCCGTGGACGAATCACCAAGACCGAACTTGTGGGCGAAGGCCGCAACCAGTGCTTTGTGG
>JAEEGI010023512.1_pt1 | contig 12087 bp, 12 predicted proteins | sample 8958751 | NCBI WGS metagenome assembly JAEEGI01 (sample SAMN16246545, study PRJNA631951) | gut metagenome | biome: gut microbiome; feature: rumen; material: KS-attached | host: Bos | place: Iran: Karaj | collected 2018-10 | reverse complement strand
CACTCATCACACAAAGGAAAGTACATGTAAGCAATAAAAATGAGTTTGATACCCTTTCTTTCATCATCGACGTATTGTTTAAAGGTAAGTTACCGTTTCTTCGATCGGCTTGCGACTGTTGTGGTTGTCAAGTGGCCCTGTTCCTTCTGCCGTATAGCCGAGGGCGAGACAAGTCAGAATCTCTTCGTTTCCTGGCAAACGGAAAACTTCGGCCTTTTTATCGTTTGTTATACGAATACCAGCATTATTTTATTGCAAAAATACTCTTTTTTTTGTCCAACCAATTATTTCCGTCAAATAATGTCGGATTATATAGAAAATTATCTCCAAATTCGCATTTTATCGAATTAAAAAGCAAAGAACAGGCATATAACAATAATATGTGATCAAGCATTGGATGAAGACTTCATCAATGACAATGAGGAGATGGAACTGGCCGACGGATATGACAACAATTTCAGTTATAGAGGCGAATGTGAAGGACTTAATGGTTTTCTTGAAGCCTGGGTATTCATCTTAGAGAATATTCTATCTGGAGATATCACAGAGGAGACATTGGATTCGTGGACAGAATACTTCGATGACCCGGAGAATTATGATCTTGACATCAACGACTGGTATGCTGACAGAGAATAAGTATATTATTCACTTCCTAATGAAGTTAGAGGGAGTAACGCCAAAGTGGTTTTTGAACTGGCGGGTGAAGTGCTGCGGATAGTCAAAGCCAAGACTATCAGCAGTTTCAGAGATTGTGGCGCCACCCATCAAGAGCTGTTGGGCACGTTGCATGATGAAGCGGCGGATATGAGAAGTCGCAGAGTCGCCCGTCAGTTCACGGAACAGATCGCCGAAATAGTTGGGAGAGAGAAACAGCTGTTGGGCACAGTATTTCACGGTAGGTAGCCCCAGTTGTCGCTGCATGCCGTCGTCATAATATTTCCTTAACAAGAGCTCAAAGCGGGGCAACAGGTCTGAGTTTGTCGAAGTGGCCGACGTGGAGAGTTGGAGCGCATAATAGCGGGCCACAAGTTCGAGCACCTGTTCTATCTGCGAGGTGACAATACGCAAGGTGTGGCTGTCCTCATCACGAAGCAGTTCCTTGCGAATACCGTCGAGCAGTGTGACGATGCTTTGCCGCTGTTCAAGCGACATCAGCAAGGCCTCGCTGGTGGTGTAAGAGAAGAAATGATAGTCAGCCATGCGACGGCCAAGTTCGGTATTACGCAACAGTTCGGTATCAAACAGCAGTGCCCATCCTTTGGTTTGGATTTCCTCCCCCGTATCGGTTTTTCCCCCAATCTGTCCAGGAGCCACACACATCAGCGCATGGCGATGCAGGACGTATTGAAGTTGTCCGTAGGACAGATCTTCCAATTCCTCATCACCGATGAACAGAGCGTAGACGTCATAGTTGTTCAATGAGTGGCGACAATGCTCCAGTTCATCGTAGTGGATGACTGAAACAAGCGGATGCAACTCCGGCGCGCCGATGTATCTGGCATAGTCGTTGACATGGTGAACTCTTAGTATCTTCTCCATACTGAGAGCAAAAATACACATTTTTATCAATTATGAAGGGGAAAAGTCTGCCAAATCCGTAAAAAAGGTTGATTTATCAGTAAAACGGTTAGGTAAAGTATGCCAGAATCGCCGTACTTTTGCAATGTGATTTAAAATCACACTGCAAAACTCGGTGTTGCCTCAGCCATTAGAGCAAGTTACATTGCTTTCGGCTTGGACTAGTTATGCAACCGGAATAAAAAACAAACTTAAAAACTACAAAGATATGAGTAAGATTGCATTAGGAACCTGGGCCTGGGGCGCAGGAGCATTCGGTGGAGACGCCGTATTTGGAAGTAAGACTGACGTAGAGAACCTGAAGCCAGTGTTTGACGCAGCAATGAAAGCAGGGCTGAACCTGTGGGACACGGCAACCGTCTACGGCATGGGCGAGTCGGAGAAGATTCTCGGAACCTTTATAGCAGGCGAGAAGCGTGAGCGTGTGGAGGTGTCAACCAAGTTTACCCCACAACTTGCCGAAGTATATGAAAATAGCGTCGAGAAGATGGCCGATGCCTCTATTGAGCGTATGGGCTGCGACTATATCGACATCTATTGGATTCATAACCCGATGGACGTGGAGCGCTGGACGCCAGGACTGATTCCCCTACTCAAGTCGGGCAAGGTGAAGCGCGTGGGCGTGTCAAACCACAACATCAAAGAGATTAAGCGTGCCAACGAGATTCTGGGCGAGGCAGGCTTCAAGGTGAGTGCTGTGCAGAACCACTACTCCCTACTCTATCGTTCTTCAGAGAAAGGCGGCGTGCTGGATTATTGCAAGGAGAACGGCATCGAGTTCTGGGCATATATGGTGCTGGAGCAGGGAGCCCTTTCTGGGAAATATAATAAGGAGAACCCGCTGCCTGCAGAGAGTGACCGAGGCAAGAAGTACAACCCCGTGCTGCCGCAGTTAGAGGCACTGACAAACGAGATGACTGCCATCGGACGGAAGTATGGTGCTTCGTGCTCACAAATCGGTATTGCTTGGGCCATCGCCAAGGGTACATTACCTATTATCGGTGCTACGAAGGAGCGTCACGTCATCGAGGCCGCTGAGGCCGCCAATATTCCACTTACCGCAGAGGAGGTTTCCAAACTCGAGGCTTTGGCCGATGCCACCGGCATTGATACACGTGGCGGATGGGAACACACGATGGAATGAAAAATGAAAAATGAAAGATGAAATATTTGCTACCTCATTTAGTGCTATCGATGATGATGGCGACAACAACCATATCTGCTCAAGGCGTGATAGATGTGCATAGTCACATCATCACTCCTGAGTTTGTGTCATCACTCGAAAGCGAGGGGCGATTGATGGACGAGGGATTCCCCTTGCCGAAATACGACGTAGAAAATCATCTGAAGTGGATGGACGAGACAGGTGTGCGGACTTCTATACTGACTTTGGCTGCTCCACATCCGACATCAGCAGACGTAGTGAGACAAGCCAACGAAGCTGCAGCGCGCATTAAAAAGGATCATCCAGGCAGATATAAGTTCTGTGCAGCTCTGCCCCTGCCAGATGTGGATGCTGCTATCCGTGAAGCCATCTATGCACTCGACACGTTGGGAGCCGAGGGCATCAAACTGGCCACAAACGTCAATGGGCAATATCTTGGTGCACCAGAACTTGATACTCTATTCTCTTTTCTGAATGAGCGACGGGCAGTCATCATCCTACATCCCCACCGCCCGGAACCCGTCAATCGTCAGGTGATGAAGCAGACACCCCTGGCCATGCAGGAATATCTCTCAGAGACCACCCGCGCCGTCTCAAACATGATCAGCCGCAATGTGCTGGCTCGTTATAACAACGTGAAGGTGGTGGTACCCCATTGCGGCGCTTACCTGCCATTGGCCGTGCCACGCATGAAGTCGCTGACACCCGTGATGCAGGCAAACAAGATGGTGGGCGACATCGACTGGGAGGCGAACCTCCGTACCCTTTACTACGACCTCGCAGGTGCTCACTCGCCCGAGGTCATCCGCATGATGCTCACCATCACCACACCCGACCATCTGCTCTATGGTTCCGACTATCCCTATGTCGCTCCACAGGTGCTTACTCAAAGCCTGGCGAGGATGAAGCAGTACCTGACGACGGAATCGGACCTCGCACCATTCAAGGAAATGATTCTCTACAAGAATGCTGAAAAGATTTTTAAACAGTAACTCAAATAAGTAACAACAGGAAAAAGGATTGCAAGATCATGAAACAGGTCACATCAGCCGAAATGAAACGACAAATGGATAAAAGAAGTTTTATAATACTGTTAGCCCTTGCGCTCTCCATCACGGCAGCAGCACAAGAAACGATATTCCCGACGAAGTTTACTGCACCAGCAGAGTTCAACACAGGTAAGGTACATATCTCTGTGCTGAGCCGAAGCGAGCATCAAATGACTACTAACTTCCTCTTTGAGCGAGGCAGTCGCAATTCATGGCACTATCATCCGAATGCCACCCAGGTGCTGATGGTGCTCAATGGAGAAGCCTACTATCAGGAAGAAGGGAAACCCAAGCAATTGCTCCACAAGGGTGATGTGGTGACCACGGCTCCCAATGTGCGCCATTGGAATGGTGCCACACCTGATAGCGACTGCGAATGCATGACTGTGAGTGACCTCGTTTCTGGTGAGGAGCATGCGGTGCAACTGAGAAAAGTGACAGACGAGGAATTCATAGCCCCGATAAAATACGAGACAATGATAGTACGTATCGCCGAGATTGATGTCTATCCTCAGTACCTCAAGGAGTATCTCGAATTTGCCAACGAAGTGGACCGACTGAGCGTGGAACGAGAGCCAGGTGTCGTCTGTCTGTTCCCGATGCAGAGTGCCGAGGACTCCACAAAGATTCGTATCCTCGAGATCTATGCATCGGAAGAAGCCTACCAAAGCCATCTAAAGACAGACCACTTCCAGAAATACAAACAGGGTACGCTTCACATGGTGAAAGAGCTGAAACTCCCCTCGATGAAACCCCTCGACCCCGAGACGATGAAACTGATATTCAAAAAGCAAAGATAATAAAGATAATATGGAATACGTTAAACTTGGACATTCAGACCTGCGTGTGTCGCGCATCTGCCTCGGGTGTATGGGTTTCGGCGACCCAACCATCGGGCAACACTCGTGGACGATCGGCGAGGAACCGACACGTGAGATTATCCGTCGCTCGCTTGACCTTGGCGTAAACTTCTTCGACACGGCGATTGCCTACCAATTGGGTACATCGGAACAGTATGTGGGACGTGCTTTACATGATATGGCCAAGCGTGAGGACGTGGTGGTAGCCACGAAATTCCTCCCCCGCACCGACGAAGAAATCCATCAGGGCATCAGTGGCCGGCAACATGTGCTGAACTCCATTGACAGTAGTCTGCAGCACCTGGGCATGGACTATGTAGACCTCTATATCTACCACATCTGGGACTATAAAACTCCAGCCGAGGACATTCTGGAAGGCATGAACGAGGCCGTCCGTTCCGGCAAGGTCCGTTATATCGGCATTGCCAATGTCTATGCCTACCAGTTGGCGAAGATAAATGCGCTGGCCGAGAAACGCGGTTGGGCAAAGTTTATCAGCGTGCAGAACCACTACAACTTGATCATGCGCGAGGAGGAGCGCGAGATGCAGCCACTGTGTCGTGAGGATAATATCGCTCAGACACCATACAGCGCACTGGCCTCCGGCAAGCTTGCCAAGCGTCCTGGTGAGACCTCAAAGCGTCAGAAAGAAGACTCATTCATGCACTTCAAGTATGATGCTACCGCCGAGCAAGACAACCGCATCGTAGAGCGTGTTGTAGAACTGGCAGACCGCTATGGTGTGGAGATGACACAGATTTCGCTGGCCTGGCTGTTGACAAAGGTGGAGTCGCCCATTGTAGGAGCCACGAAGCTACACCATGTCGAGGGAGCCGTGAAGTCACTCGATGTCCGTCTGACCACAGACGACATCCGTTACTTGGAAGAGCCATACCAGCCTCACACTCTTTCTGGTGTGATGGCAGTCAACAAGCCCACGATGAATGAAGAGCCCGTCTGGGTGGCAGCAAGCAGAAACAAATGAACATAGGAGATTCGGCTCCGTCAACGTCTCATCTCCAATACGCTTCATCCATAGACCTTTGATACTGTTTTTGTATCAAAGGTCTATGGTCATTCAGTTATAGCCAATTGCCAAATGAGTATCACCACCATTTGGTGAAGAAGTTGATCTAATCCATACAAGATCCAGTATGGCTTATGTTGGTTGTTTGACCAATATGGAAATTTATCCGAGATTTTCGCTTTTGATAAGTCTAATACAAAATGTGAAATAAATTCAATCATCATCAAGACCAGTATTCGTCGACATCCAATGCCATAAATCAACAAGCATGCACCCATCATAACAGCATGGATAGCAGCATGCAATGCTATCGGCCAAGGATTCTTGCCATCAGCCTTTGCCCGAATCATCACAGGCATTGTCAAGCAAAAGTCCGCAAAATAATGGCAGACCAAAAGGGCTACCAGCAACAAAGTAATATTTGTCATACTAATTACCCATATTTTATCATATACACAGAATTGGACATGTAAAATTACAAATTAATTCTGAAACTGCCACCATCGTAGAACGAAATCATATAAAAAATCGTATCTTCGCAACGAATTGTTCACAACTCCAAAGATTGACACTATGACCATACAAAAATTCATCCAAACCTACAGAGAAGCGTTTGGAGATGCAGCTCCATTACCGATTGCCTTCGGGTATAGCCATATTCCAGCTGAAGAGCCCAGAAAGATCCCTCGTTGCATGATTGGTGCCATCAGTAAGGTTCGTGAAGGTGCTCCTTTGACCCTGACTGCAGATAATGTACTATGTGGCGGAGGAGGCCTATATACGGCCTTCCATGGCATGCCAGAGCGTGTGCCCACCTTTGTGTCACAGGTGGAACATTATAAACAGACACCAGAAATGGTCAAGAGATATGTAGAGAGCCTCTCCATCAAGAAAACCGAAAAGCCATACCTCAACTTTATTCGCATGGACTATCTTGAGTGCTTAGACGAAGTGGAAGGCATCCTCTTTTGGGCAACTCCCGACATTCTGTCAGGCTTAACCACCTGGGCATTCTATGACAACAATGCCGCGGATGCTGTCTGTGCCCCATTCGGCTCCGGCTGTTCAAGTATCGTGAGTCTGGCCATCAAGGAGAACCGAGAAGACGGCAAGAGATGCTTTATCGGTATGCTTGACCCATCAGCACGCCCCCTCATCCCTAAGAATGAACTGTCGTTTGTCATTCCCAAGAGCAGATTTGTAGAAATGCTTGACACGATGAAAGATTCCGCTTTGTTCCAGAAAGCTTTTTCAAACATCAGAAGACGCATCAATGGAGAAATACAGAAAGAATAGGAGGCTTGGTTATAAACTAATCGGTAACTACTCAGCACCCCATGGTATGAGTAGTTACCTTACTGTTGTACGACAGCAAGTATTGCATTGAATTTGGAGTTTCCATTCTTCATAGCTGTTTCAGCTATGGAGTGTAACTTGGCAAAATCATCGGCACCGTCATCAGTTCGGAAACCACCACTGATTTTCTGTTTTATCTTTATCTTCCTTACCCCCCGTTCACTGGCATTGTTGTCGTAAGGCACATGCGGGTTTGTGAGGAAGGTAAACAGATAGTCCTTGACTTTGAGAATTCCCCTTTTGAATCTCTCAAACTCGTCATCCAGGTGTGTGAGACTTTCACCCAGGAGGTTATTCATTTTTGTCTTCAGTATCTTTATCTTCCTTGGCGTGATGCAGCTGTCTCTGCTGATATCCATGGAGTGTCGTATCAGGCGGAGAAATCTCCGTGACCAGTCCTGCCTTGTGTCCAGCTCGTTTAGGTACTCCGCATTTCTCAGCAGATGGGCCAGGCAGACCTGATGTTCCTTGACTTTCATCTTGAAATAACTGTGGTGTCTGTCCGTGACGAGCGTCGAGTTGGGCAGCCCGTCAGGGAATATGGTGTCTATGGCCTCCATGCCCCTTGACTTCATCTGGAACACGTAGGTGAGGGCGTCGTTCTGGAATATCCAGTTCCAGTGCAGCTCCTTTCCAACCGAGGCGCCCGTCTCGTCAGCTCCGACGACAGGGGCATGTTCAAGCTTCTTCCGTATTTCCTCGTATGCCGCGTTTGCCTTGCCGCTGTTTTCCCTGAGTATGTTCTGCACGGTACCCTCGCTGATTTTCTGGCCCGACAAGTCCGAGACGAGCTCCGCAATCCTTTTGAAAGGGATACATTGGACGACATTGAGGTATGTCACGAGCGCACGGATGTTGTCTCCGTACTTGATGCGGCAGTTGGGGGCGTCGCAGTTGTTCACGCAGCCACACTCGCAGACCTTCTCGTAATATTGCTCCTCACTTGCCTCAACGACAAACTTTATGTCGATGACCTGTGTCTTGCGGATCTTCCTATACTGTACGCCGTCCAGTGAACGGCCGCAGCACTTGCAGTACGCCGGCTCATGCTTTATGATCCTGTCCGGTGTGCTGACAGACTGCAGCGTGCTTCCCTTGTGTCCGGGCTGGCCGCCGCTTGGCTTCCCGCTCGGCTTGCGGAGGGACTTGGTCCTGCGGAGCTCACGGGCGGCGATGCTTTCCTGCGTCGGAGGGATGCTGCTGTTGCTGCTGTTCTTCTCGGGCTTTCCCGGTGCATTGGACGAATCGTCCTCGTCGTCGCTGTCATCTTCCAGTTCCTTGACCCGGGATTTGGCATCGGCAAGTTCCGACTTGGTAGAAGCAAGCTCCATCTTCAGATTGTGTATCTCCACGTCTTTCCTGCCTATGACGCGGTTGAGACGCCCGATCTCCTCGTTCTTCTCGGAATCAGACTTCTCAAGTTTACGCAGACGCTGGTTGATCAAACGTAGAACATCTTCTATGTCAGTACACTTCTTCGCCATTTCCAGACGCAAAAATAGGCATCTTCCATGAAATGGCAAAATGTGGATTCACATCCTTTAACGGTGAATTCGAATTTTCGGAAAACGCAAAACACCCTCTCGCCGACGATAATCTCTTTGAGGGTGATAATTGACAACGTGGACTTGACGAAACCATGACAAACTTCACAAATCCAAATTAGGCCCAATTTCCACTGCTATGGCACAAATACATCCAAAGGATGCCCAATAATCAGAGGTACTGGGAAAACGCAAAAACAGTTTTATGATTTCTTAACGCATACTTTTTCGTCTCACTCACAATACATACATTTAAACAGGGGTGCTGAGTAGTTACGAGACTCGAGTAACTATAAAGGAGCAATTTTCCAATTGGTGCGGCGCTCTGGTGGTTTGCAATCCGTACGTATTGGACAGAAACAATTGTGATGAAATTATCGGATTTTAAAATCCTGATATTCAAAGCATCGAGATTGCAAATCCCGATGAACATCAGAAACTGTGATTCATCTCCCACTCCTCAAAACGCCCATTGTCTCCCTTCAGAAAGCGAGGGGCTCTATACTCTCTATCCGCGCTGCCAAAAATAACACAAGATGAGTTAAAGACTATGGTATTTCCAGATGAATCATGAAATTTGTCGCAAACTCACTAATCGTTATTTTATAACATGAGACTTGTCGCAGACCTGCGCTTTACTCTACTAAGCCCTTATTTTTAAGTTGTTTGTAGAAATCCGTCCCACAAAGATACAAAAAAAGCGGGAAGGTGGATGTTTGTCCGTTTTTTTGAATCTACTTACATTGTTGATGGAAATTCAAAAAGCCATACTCCATACCTATGATATGAAAATCTTCGTCGTATAGAAACGACCAACTTCTATTCAGGAGTGTTATACTGGAAGCATTCAGTTTCATCATGATGTCTTGAATATTCAAGGGACTTTCTTCTGAGTCGTCGTCAGCAAAGAGGTTGCCCAAGTAGATACTATATCTTGGATATGCCTGACTTTTTGAATGGTCATGGTCTATGCGCATCTGAAACGGTGTGTCATTTTCATCTTTTGGATGGCTCATGTATGTGGTATCCCTTAACGAGAGGAAGAGATAATTGTCTTCATTCAGGTATTCTCCATCCACAAGATGCAGTCGCAGACTATCTCTTTTTATCTGTCCATCTTTTTGGTGATGATGGAAAACTATTGTCATAGCCTTGCCGTTATTGTAGCAATAGACTTTATCCTTATTCTCCAATATATACCCGTCGGTTGAAGAGGGTAATGGTGCAGGGAAAAACCATGCTCCATTTTCCAAGATATTGATGAGTTGGAAAATGTCATCATAAATATAGGTAATAGAAGAGATCAACTTCCATTTATCATAAGGATAAGATGTTTTGCATCCTTCCAACATTGGCCAAAAAGTTTGAAGTGTAGTGTAATTCAGACCTTCTTTCCTTTTTATGCTTATCAACTGTTTTTCATCTTGAAAAGCATCGATTGGTTTCCTAATGTAAGATGTATCTGTTTTGTTGGAGAAAAACACTGAACCGTCATCCAACTTGAACTGTCCGTCATCAAGATAAAGGATAGTTGTGTCTTTTTCCTCTTTACCTATCCATACACTTTTCCCAAAACTGATGATTATCATGGAGTCACCATCGTTTCTCACCTGATAATAATCATAATTCACGAATTGGCTTTCGTGTTCAGTACAAGAATGCAAACCAAGAATACCTGCGGCAAAGGCTATGACGCAATGCGTGATCACGGAAATATTGACCTTGTCATTTCGCTTGAACATCATCTTCTTTACTTTAAAAAAACATGGAATGCATTATTGTAAAATGATTCAAGTTTCGCATTCGCTCTACTTTCAGAAGTTAAAGGGAAGTTAAAGGGACATTAGTCCGCTTCGTAACCATTTTGGGGTATTATTTTCCCTATCTGAATAACTTAAACCCTATTGTTTTCCTTAGACATCACCACTTGCGAAAGTTGAATAAAATGAAAAAAACAAAAGAGAACAGAAACGGGGATGTGCCACACCAATGATGACACATCCCCGCTGAGTATTTATCTTCCTGTTACATCTTCTTCATGATGTCGCCGCCAGCCTGGAGGGCCTCCATATTGAGCGGAATCATGCTGTGGTGGCGCTCCGGCAGAGTCTTGTAGAGTGCTTTCTCCAAACCCTTGCTGGTGACCACCGGACAGACATGGAGCAGTCCGCCGAGCACAATCATGTTGAAAATCTTGGCGTTCTTCATCTCCGCAGCCTTGTCCATGGCGTTGATGCTATACACCTCGATGTCCTTGCGGGTAGGCGGGTTGATGATGCCGTAACTGTCGTAGATGAGGATACCGCCGGGCTTTACCTTCGGCTCAAACTTGTCGAGCGACGGCTGGTTGAGCACCACGGCGATGTCGTAACGGCTCAGGATAGGCGATGAGATGCGGTCGTCGCTCACTATCACCGTCACGTTGGCAGTACCGCCACGCTGCTCGGGTCCGTAAGCCGGCATCCACGTCACTTCCTTCCCTTCCATCAGTCCTGAGTAGGCCAGGATCTTGCCCATGGAGAGCACGCCCTGTCCACCAAATCCGGATATAATGATTTCTTTTTTCATAGTCAAATAATTTTTGGTGAAACAATCCTACTCCCCGGTGGTGTCCTTCAGGTCGCCCTTGGGATAGAACTTAAACATATTCTCCTTCATCCCCTCATTGGCCTGCTGCGGAGTGAGTTTCCAGCCACTGTTGCAGGTGCTGACAAACTCCACCAGGCACGAGCCCTTGCCTGCCATCGAAGCCTCGAAGGCCTTGCGGAGCGCCTTCTTTGCCTTGCGGATGGATGCCACGCTCTCCACACTCTGACGGGTGACATAGCATGTGCCTTCGAGCGTTGCGGCAATCTCCGTCATCTTCAGCGGATAGCCATGGAGCGCCGGCTCACGGCCATACGGACAGGTAGAAGTCTTCTGACCGATAAGCGTGGTGGGTGCCATCTGTCCGCCTGTCATGCCATAGATGGCATTGTTGATGAAGATGATGACGATGTGCTCGCCACGGTTGAGCGCATGGATGGTCTCACAGGCACCGATACACGCCAGGTCGCCGTCGCCCTGATAGGTGAAGACCAGGCGGTCGGGCCACAGGCGCTTGATGCCCGTTGCCACAGCGGGAGCCCTGCCGTGGGCAGCCTCCTGCCAGTCGATGTCGATATACTTATAGGCGAAGACGCCACATCCCACCGGCGACACGCCGATGGTCTTCTCTTCCATACCCATGTCTTCTATCACCTCGGCGATGAGTTTGTGCACCACGCCGTGTGAACATCCCGGACAATAGTGCATGGGCACCTCGTTCAGGAGCGTCGGTTTCTTGTAAACCAGGTTCTCGGGACTGATAATATCGTTTGCTTCCATCACTTCATCAATTTAGTTTTCAATGCCTCTACAATCTCCTCTGGCTCAGGCACGATGCCTCCCAGACGACCAAAATGCTCCCCGGGAACTTCGCCGTTGATGGCCAGGCGGACGTCTTCCACCCTCATGCCCGCGTTGATCT
>JAEEGI010023506.1_pt1 | contig 12091 bp, 8 predicted proteins | sample 8958751 | NCBI WGS metagenome assembly JAEEGI01 (sample SAMN16246545, study PRJNA631951) | gut metagenome | biome: gut microbiome; feature: rumen; material: KS-attached | host: Bos | place: Iran: Karaj | collected 2018-10 | reverse complement strand
AACCCACATCACGAATCTCTGAGCCGTCGCCTGGGACTACTCGTCCGCTTTCAGGACGTATTGCTCCGAACAGGACTTTTCCGAGAGTATGCATGCCGCAATGGCTGAGTCCTCCGATACCGACGATCTCTCCCTTGCGGAGTGTCAGATCCACCCCGTCCAGCTCGCCCGGAATGCTCAGATCCTCGCCTTTCAACGCGATCTCATCCAAAGATGACGGTATGAAATCGCTGCGGTAGTAGTCGCCTTTCAATTCACGCCCGATCATGCTCATTCGGATGGCGTCCGGGTTGAACTCTTCTTTGCTGAATGTCCTGATCAGATTCCCGTCTCTGAGAACTGTCAGCGTGTCGCAGACATCCATTATTTCATCCAGATCGTGCGAAATGAACAGAACTGCCTTATCCTCTTCACGGAACCGCCTCATTACATCGTAAAGAATATTGCGGCCTTCATGCGAAAGAGCTGTAGACGTTTCATCAACGACCAGAACATCCGGATCTTTCATTACGACCTTGGCTATCTCGACAAGTTTCCGCGCCTGGAAATCCAGTGCGGACATCGGCATGTTTCCGCGGATATCCGAGGCCCCAATTGCGTCCAGAGCAAGGTCCGCCTGTCTGTTCATTTCCTCTCTGTCTACGACCGGGCCTTTGCGGAATTTCTTTACTTCTGCGAGAAACAGGTTCTCAGCAACAGAAATGCCGGATATGGTTCCGCTCTCCTGAACGATCATGCCTATGCCCTTTTCCAGAGCATCAATCATGCTGACCGGAGACCACGGCTCGCCGCGGAAAAACATTTCGCCTTCGTCTGCTTTCTGCATTCCTGCAGCGATGGAAGAAATGGTGGATTTCCCCGAACCGTTTTCTCCTATCAGCCCGCAGATCTCTCCCGGGAATGCGTCAAGGTCGACACCGTCGAGAGCGATGGTGCTCGAAAAGCGCTTATGTATATTTTTCATCTGAAGGATGGGAGCTTTCATATTCTCACCTCTTGTCCGATATTCTAGAAAAACAGGCAGGCCCGAACCATAATTGCTTTATCCTCTTTTGGTCGATCTTTTTTGCTGTTCGGACATTAAAATACAGAAGCCGACACCAGATATCGGTTTCTGCTTTTCCAACGATAATAATCCGAGGATTTTGTGAAAGTTGCATAAAAGCAGGAGCTTTAAATTAGCCATTTTTCACAAAAATCAGCGTGATTTTTATTCTGCAAATACCTATGTAAGAAAAGGATAAAAATTATATAAAATAATTTTTATGATATTTCCCTTAAATTTTTAATCTCTTTTTTCTGTACGTGTGTTGATTTTTGCTCTCTCCTTGGTATACTTGTATCATATTTGAGGGAGATTTGAGCTATGTTTGAGAATTATACGCTTGTCAGGTCCGACGGACGGAATCCGCTGAGCTGTACCGTAAGAAGAATAGGAACTGTGGATGCCCATGTGCACGATTCGTTTGAACTGGATATGGTCATTTCCGGGAACTGCCGCTTGAGAGTTGGGGAACGGACGTTTCTGCTCAATCCTGAAGATGTCGTTTCGATCGATGCCCATACTCCCCATTCGCTTGCGGGCAACGACTGTTCTGTCGTCGTTATTCATTTCGACCAAAGCTTTTTTGAACGGACACTGCCTGTACCCACCCATCCGGAATTTGTCTGCAACAGCTCATTACAGGGTGACAGTGCCGCTTTCGGAAGTCTGAGAAAGCTGATCGCCCGTCTGGTAAAGAACAATTCCGACAGAGCTTTGGGTTATGAACTGCGCAATTGGTCATTAATATATGACATAATGGATGTCATGTACCAGAATTTCAGAGTGGAAAACTCAGAAGCCAGGAATCAGCGGGCGCACCGTTATTCGGTCAGAATGGCGGAACTGAGCAAAATAATCGGAGAACACTATCAGGAGGATCTCAGCCTTAATTCTCTTGCACTTCAGGTGCATTTGTCGGCTCCCTATCTTTCAAAGTTTTTCGAAAAACAGTTCGGGATGACTTTTTTGAGTTATCTCACAAGAGTGCGTCTCGAACATGCTGTGACCGAGCTGATGAAGAGCGATGATACCATAGAAACGATCTCTGCAAACAGCGGTTTCCCGAACAGTCACGCCTTTGTTCAGGCATTCAAAAAAGAATACGGAATTTTGCCTAGCCTGTACCGGCGTCAGCAGAGGCAGGAAAAGCCCAAGCCCAAACTTCTTCAGCCGGAGCAGCACGATTATGTCGCAGGGTTGAGCAAATATCTTGATTCTTCCAATGAACTCACAAAAGAGATTCCCGCAATTAGCTGCAGGATCCAATTTGATGTGAATTCGGCCCGCGGAACCCTGCGTCACACATGGAAAAACATGCTTACAGCTCCCAGTGCAACGAGTCTGCTGAGCAGTGATATTCAGCTGATAATAAACAGAATACAGAGAGAAATAGGTTTTTCTTACATCAAATTCAACGGAATACTATCCGAGGAAATGCATGTTTACAGCGAAGATGCAAGCGGAAATGCCGTATACAGTTTTACGTATGTTGATAAGGTCCTTGACTACCTGCAGTCTGTGGGACTCCGCCCTCTGCTCCAGCTCTCATTTATGCCCGAGCAGCTCGCCAGGGAACGCAAGCGCCTTTTCGGATATCTGGTCAGTGAACCGAAGGATAACGAAAAATGGGCAGATCTGGTCCGGGCTCTGATAAGGCATATACTTATCAGATACGGGAAAGAAGAGGTGCGCAGCTGGCTTTTCAGCATCTGGGAGCAGCCGGACACCCCGGCAAATCTTTACGGTTTCTCAAACGACGAGGCATTTTACAGGTTTTATGAGGTGACTTACCGGGCAATTACCGAACTTGACTCACAGCTGCGTATAGGAAGTCCGGCCACATACTATATCCTGCAGAAAAACTATACCAACTGGTATCTCCTGTTCTGGGACTGGTGCCGCGCCCACAACTGCGTTCCGGATTTCCTGTCGATTCACTACTACGACACTGTTTTTACAAGCGAGCAGCGCAGCAGCAGGACTTTCGGGTTCCCAACCCTGACTTATGACAAAGATCCTGAAAACGGAAGCTTTCCGACGGGCATCGCGCTTCGCGAAGAAATCGGCTTCAGCGGTTTTGTAAGTCAGATCAGACAGGAGAGAAGCAGATATCTTCCGAAAGAGCCCCCGATATATCTAACGGAGTGGAACAACAGTCCGAGTCAGCAGGATCTCCTGAATGATACATGTTATAAATCCTGCTATATCGTCAAATGCATATTGGAAAACTACGACAGGCTTGACAGTTTTGCGTACTGGTCCCTCACCGACTGGATGGGAGAGGCGCCCCAGCCCCCGGAGCAGTTCCACGGCGGACTTGGGATGTTTACATCATATGGTATTCCCAAAGCTGCGTACTATGCCTTTACGCTGCTCGGAAAGCTCGGTGATGTATTTCTTGGAAAAGGTCCCGGATGGTTTGCAACAAAGCGGCAAAACGGCGATATTGCCATTCTTCTTTACCATTACAAGCATTATTCTTATCTGTATGCAAAAGGTGAACGCTTCAATATGACATTCAAGGATCGGTATACGATTTTCGATCCCGAACAGCCGCTGGATGTCCATCTTCATCTTGACAGCTCGGAAGCGAGAGAATACCTGGTAAAGGAAACCGTCCTGAACCGTTCATCCGGAAGTTCTTTCGACCTCTGGGTCAATTCGGGAGCCGAAGAACTCAGGGATAGGGGTGAACTGAACATCCTTGAACAGAGATCAGTTCCTGGATTTCAGAAGTACCGCGCTTTTGCCGAAAACCATGTCCTGCGTATTGACGTGATGCTTGAATTGCTGGAAGTACGCCTGATCGAAATCTCGCCGTATACAGAGATATAAAACCGAAACGGCAATAAAGCCAAAAAAGCCTTCCCCCACATGTGGGGGAAGGCACATTTATCAGCTGGTCAATTAAGCGATTTGCCGCAGGGAAGGATCAGTTGAACTTTTCCCGGTTGATCCAGAGGCCGAGGGCCGGGTTGGGAATGAAATAGATCTTCTCGCCGTCTACGGTGTTGTAGCCGTAACTGAGTTTAGAGGGATCGTATTTCTTCGAGAGCTCGTCATAGGATGCGCTCTTGTACCCGACAGACTCTATCTCTTCGCGTGAGATGTCTCTGACTGCATAGGTTATTGAGAACCTCCCGTCCGAGGAGCCGTGGATCAGATGGGCAGCCGCGCCCATGTTCTCGCGCAGATCGCTGTTTTCGGGCTTTTCGAACTCTGCCAGAGTAGTGAGCCTACCCCTATAACCGTATTTGCGGATCAGTCCGTCGACGACGTCATCCTCGCCGAATCTCTCGACTCCCGGAGCCAGGATCAGTAGCTCTCCGCCGTCCGCTATCGCCATTCTCGTGCGGTATACGGCCTTGTTTCCGAGCCATGTGCTCTTGAACTCCGAGGGATCGAGGTATACAACGCACTTTTTGATACCTGTCTCGACGAAATCGATGTTCTTCTCCTGGGCAAGCTTTATTGCCTCCTCAAGGCACTTTCTGTCCTCTCCTATAAAAAGGCCGTGCGTCTTTATATTGCCTCCCGGAGCTGTGCAGACCGTGAGAGCAAAGAGGATCGGGCGATCCTTGAGGAAATGAGTCATTCCGTAGTCGAAGATCTTGCGGACCGGCGTGTTGTCCCTGCCCATCATTCTCTCCATGCCGTAGACGGCGCCGACCATGTGCGACTTGTTGATCATGTCGCTGCCGCCAACTCCGACGAAGAGGTTCTTTGAGTGGTTGGCCATTCCGATGACCTCATGAGGGACAACCTGGCCAGGGGAGACGATCAGATCGTACTTTTCGTCCATGACGCGCCTGTTGATCTCGACGCTGACACTGTCGTGCCAGAGGCCTTCGGTTATCTCCTCGAGATATTCCGCGGGAACTTCCCCGATCTTTTCGACATCCGTGCGCCAGTTGTGCACGATCATCTTATCGTAGGGGATATCGCCGAACATCTTTTCCCACTGCTCCTTCGAGACGGGCACGTGGGTACCGAGAGCCGGCATTATATCGACTTTGCAGCCTTTCGACGTCAGTTCATGATATATGATCTGCGTTATGAGGCCGGCATTTGAATGGAATCTCGTGAAATCCGGAGGAAGGATCAGAACATTGTTGAGAGTCCTTCCTTCCAGCGACTTCAGAAGGGCAGCCTTTATCTCAGCCGCGTCCAAGCCTTCGGGAGTTTTCTCCCTGCAGAAGATGTCCATATCAGACTCCGCTGTATGCAGAGAAGCCGCCGTCTACAGGAACGGTTATGCCTGTTACGAAGCCGGAAGCGCTGTCGTCGCAGAGCCAGAGAAGTGTTCCGAGGAGCTCTTCGGGCTCGCCGAATCTGCCCATCGGGGTGTTGCGGAGGATCTTGCCTGTTCTGGCTGTGGGCGTGCCGTCTTCATTCCAGAGCAGAGCCTTGTTCTGGGCTGTGGAGAAGAAGCCCGGAGCTATGGCGTTGCAGCGGATGCCTGCCTGCGCGAAATAGACAGCGAGCCACTGTGTGAAGTTGGAAACTGCCGCTTTGGCCGCGGAGTAGGCGGGAATCTTTGTAAGCGGGCGGTATGCGTTCATCGAGCTCACATTGATGATGACGCCGTTCTTCTTCTCGGCCAGGTCGCGCGCGAAGACCTGTGTCGGGAGCAGGACGCCGACTATATTGAGTCCGAATACGGAGGTGAAGCCTGTCTGATCGAGATCAAAGAAGCTCTTCTTTGCCGGATCCTCCATGGTCTCCTCGGAGAAGAATTCCTCATCTGCAGTTGCGATCGGATTGTTTCCGCCTGCGCCGTTTATGAGTATATCGCATTTGCCCAGTCTGGCGACGACCTCTTCATGGGCCTTTTCGCAGCTCTCCTTGCTCGTGACATCGACCTGCACCGAGATGGCCTCTCCGCCAAGCGCTTTTATCTCTTCTTCAACCTTTTCGGCTTTTGCGAGGGTCCTGTTCAAAAGCGCGACTTTCGCGCCGCTCTGAGCCAGAGCGACTGCAAAACGGCTGCAGAGGACTCCGCCTGCTCCGGTAACAACGGCTATTTTCCCGCTAAGATCTGTTTTCATTTTATATCTCCTTTATATTAAGCATTATATGAACTCGATGATGTATCTCCGCCGTGACCTGTCCAGTTGGTGTGGAAGTGCTCGCCGCGCGGGGCGTCGGTCCTCTCGTAGGTGTGGGCTCCGAAATAGTCTCTCTGTGCCTGCAGGAGGTTCGCCGGAAGCCTTTCGGTCGTGTATCCGTCAAACCAGCTCATTGCAGAGGAGAGCGAAGGAACGGGGATGCCAGCGCCGACAGCAAAGGCAACGACTTCTCTCAGGGCCGGGACCAGGGTCTTCATCTGGTCTGCGAAATAGCTGTCCAATATAAGATTGCTGAGGGCGGGATCCTTCTCGAAGGCTTCTTTGATCTTGCCGAGGAATGCGCTTCTGATTATGCAGCCGCCTCTCCACATGAGGGCTATACCGCCGAAGTTAAGGTTCCAGCCGTAGTGCTCCGCCGCCGCTCTCATGAGCGAGTAGCCCTGGGCATAGGAGATTATCTTGCTGGCATAGAGGGCCTTGCGGATCTTCTCTATCAGCGCATCCGCATCACCTTCAAAGGCTTTTCTTTCATGCGGGAAGGCTCTCGCAGCCTCGACGCGCTCTTCTTTCTGGGCGCTGAGGCATCTGGCGTATACGGCTTCGCTGATCAGCGTAAGCGGAGTGCCCTCATCAAGAGCCTGAATGGCCGTCCATTTTCCGGTGCCCTTCTGGCCGGCTGTGTCGAGTATATGATCGACTGTGTATTCGCCGTTTTCGTCTCTGTAGCCGAGAATGTCGCGGGTGATCTCTATCAGGTAGCTGTCGAGCTCTGTCTCATTCCAGCGAGCGAACACATCGTGCATCTCTTCGTTCGCAAGGCCGAGGCCGTCTTTTAAAAGCTGGTAGCACTCGCAGATGAGCTGCATGTCGCCGTACTCGATCCCGTTGTGGACCATCTTTACAAAGTGGCCTGCGCCGTTCTCGCCCACCCAGTCGCAGCAGGGGGAGCCGTCTTCGACTTTGGCGCAGATCGCCTGGAATATCGGCTTTACGTGCTCCCATGCCGCGGGAGATCCGCCGGGCATCATGCTTGGGCCTTTAAGGGCGCCCTCCTCGCCGCCGGACACGCCGCATCCGACATAGAGAAGCCCTTTTCTCTCGGCCAGTTCGCAGCGGCGCATCGTGTCGGGGAAGTGGCTGTTGCCGCCGTCTATCATGATGTCGCCCTCTTCAAGGACGGGGATGAGCTGTTCTATAAGAGCGTCCACCGGAGCGCCGGCTTTGACCATCATGAAGATCTTTCTGGGCTTTTCGAGATTTGCCGCGAGCTCTTCGATGCTGTGGCAGCCGATGAAGTTCTTTCCAGCTGCTCTTCCGGCTATGAAATCATCGACCTTCTCGGTATGCCTGTTATAAACGGCGACCGTAAAGCCCCTGGACTCCATGTTCATCGCCAGATTCTCGCCCATTACTGCGAGGCCAATCACTGCTATATCGGCTTTTTTCATCTCTGGACCCTCGCATTTCCTTTGTAAACGTCCATGACCTGCTTTTCGTCTGCGGGTTCCGCGTAGTCGTTAAGGCTGGAGGCTGCCAGGACTCCTGTCGCCCAGCCGAACTGCATGCACTGCTCGGGAGCAAAGCCCTTAAGTACGCCGTAAAGAAGGCCGCCGGAGAATCCGTCCCCGCCGCCTATGCGGTCCATGACCTGGATGGGTCTGGGCTCTTCAACGTGCCAGCCGTCTTCCGCGAGAAGGATCGCGCCCCAGAGGTGCTCATTGGCCGAGATGACCTGGCGGAGAGTCGTGGCAAACATCTTTGCATTGGAATATTTCTCTTTGACTTCGGTGATCATGCCCTTGAAGCTCTCTATCTTGGAATTGAGATCCTTACCGCCGGCTTCGGGGCCTCTGAAGCCGAGGCAGAGCTGGAAGTCTTCCTCATTGCCGATCAGAATGTCCGCAACGGAGGCGAGCTCTGCAAATGCTTTGCTGAGCTCCTCTTCACGGCCTTTCCAGAAGGTCGCACGGTAGTTGAGGTCGAAGCTGACCAGTGTCCCGTATTTCTTCGCTGCCCTTGCCACGTCGAGGCAGCACTTTGTCGTGTCTTCGCTCATCGCCGCGATAAGTCCGGAGATGTGCAGGATACCGACGCCTTCCTCGCCGAAGATGCGGTCAAGGTCGAAATCTGATGCATTTAAAGTCCTCCCGACTTCGCCTGCTCTGTCATTCCATACGCGCGGTGCTCTGAGACCGAAGCCCGAGTCCGCTATGTTGAACTGGTGCCTGTAGCCCCAGGGGCCGCCCTGAGGGACATCGATGCCTTCATACGAGATCCCGCGGCCTTTGAGTTCGGATTTTATAAACTTTGCGACCGGGCTGCCTTCGACGAATTTCGTGAGCGCGAGGCAGGGCAGTCCGAGAGAAGATGATACATTCAGAACGTTTGTTTCCGCGGAAGTCGCCTGCATGTAGAACATGTTGCTGTTGTGGACAGCCATACGGTTCTCCGGCGTGATGCGGACACCCATCGAGGTAACACAGGCGGCTGCATATTTGCAGTTGCTCTTTACTTCAAGACTCATTACACGATCTCCTTTTATATAAAGTATATTTTTTTGCTTATGTTATGAAGCGTATCGCTGAAAGACTCGCTCTCTACGGCTGACGGATCATATTTGAAGGCCTGGAAGACCAGCTGCAGTATCGGACCTCCCAGGAAGACCGAAACTACCGTTCCGACACCGACCTCGCCTCCAAGAAGCCATCCGCTTAAGCCCGCTATAAACTCGAGCCCGAGTCTGCAGTACCCCGAGGGGAAATGGAGTTTTCTGGAAAGATGCACCATTAATGTATCCCTGGGGCCGGCCCCCATCCGGGCAGACATGTAGAGATATATGCCCAGCCCGTTAAAAAAGAGGGAAACGATGCAGAAGAGTATCTGAAGCGGTACGTTTTCAATGCGCGGCAGGATCGTCAGATGCCTGTTTATCTCAAGAAACATATCTGTGAACAGGCCCAACAGGAACACGTTCAGCAGGCTTCCAAACCCGAGTTTCTCACGCGAGACCACATCTATGGTGATTATCATCACGCTGATGATGATGCTCGCTGTTCCGATACTTATTCCGAGAAGCGAGGACACACCGTCGCTGAGCACATTCCAGGGAGCAAGGCAGAAGCACTGCTTTGAGATGAAAACGCCGAATGCGATAAGCAGAAGGCCCGCGATGATCCTTATGGATTTCAAAAAATAGGTCCGAAAAAGCAATTGACTCACTTCCGATTATAAAAACCGTCTCAGTATCTTCCCGCAGAGAGCAGAACGTTTTCCATCTTATCGATAATGCGCTCTTTCACTCTCTCCCTGCCGGCTCCTATATATTTTCTAGTATCTATGACTCCGGGCTCTTTGCAGAGAACTTCTCTGACCGCGCCGGTCATCGCAAGGCGGAGGTCTGTGTCCACGTTTACTTTGCAGACAGCTTTCTTTGCCGCCTCTGTGAGCATTTTCGGCGGGATCCCGATCGCGGACTCTATTTTCCCGCCATATGTATTGATTATTTCAACATCTTTCTGATTGACTGAAGAGGCGCCGTGAAGAACGATAGGCAGCCCCGGCAGAAGGCTCTCTATCCGGTCGAGAAGGTCCAGCCTCAGCTTCGGATCCTGACCGGGTTTGAATTTATAAGCGCCGTGGCTCGTCCCTATCGCAACGGCGAGTGAGTCGACGCCCGTTCTGGAGACGAAATCCGCCGCCTGCTCAGGGTCAGTATAGAGGCCTTTTTCGGAGCCGATATTATCTTCAATGCCGGATATGGTTCCGAGCTCGCCTTCCACGACAACGCCGCGCTCATGCGCGTAATCGCAAACCGCTTTTGTCAGCTCCACATTCTCATCATAAGGCAGATGTGAGCCGTCGATCATAACGGAGGTAAAACCGGCCGATATGAATTTTTTAACGGCTTCGAGGTCTTCGCCGTGGTCAAGATGAAGAGCTACCGGAATCCCCGCCTTTTCGGCCGCATATTCAGCAATGGCAACAAAATAACCGAGATCGGCGTATTTCGCAGTAAAAGAAGATGCCTGAAGAATGACGGGAGAGCGTGTTTCCGCCGCGGCACCCACGATTGCCTGTATCAGTTCCATATGATTGAAATTAAAAGCTCCGACGGCAAAATGCTCTCTGTATGCTCTTTCGAACATCTCCTTTGTCGTTACAAGACTGCTCATTTGATGCTCCTCTGTTTTATTTATCTGCATATCTTGCGAAACACCGTTAACGATAACGGTATTATCGTTTAAAACAAACATAGCACACATATTCTTCCGTGTCAATCTTTTAAACATAATATAATTTTTATAAATTATGGTATGGACAAATCGTGAAATTTAACTATAATATGAATGTGGGTTTTAACGGTAAACCGCTTTTTCGACGGAGATACGATATGGCCAAGAGAGTTACAATGGAAATGATTGCCAGGGCATGCGACACGTCCATAGGAACTGTGGATCGCGCCCTGAACAGCCGTAAGGGCATCAACGCCGAAACGCGTCAGCGCATAATGGACAAGGCAGAGGAGCTCGGATACAGGCCGAATATCATGGCCTCTGCACTCAGCCGGAACACCGATGCTCGCATCGCCTTTATTTACCCGACAAATGCCCACGCGTTTTTCTCATGCATCACGAAAGGCATACAAAAGGCCGAAGCGGAACTCTCGCGCTACGGCATAGAGATAGACTATATCAATACGGACCCCCACGATCCTGCTTCACAGCTGAAGTTGTTGGAAGAGCTCGATTACGACGGCTACGACGCGTTTGCGATCAATCCCCTGAGCAGCAAATGCACCGCTTTTGTCGACGCGATCGCCGATTCGGGCAAGCCTGTTGCCCTGTTCAACAACGATCTGCCTGCCAGCAGGAGACTTTTTTATGTGGGCACCGACAACTCGCAGTGCGGAAGGATTGCCGGGGAGATAATGGGGCTAATCATGCAGGGTGAAGGAGCCGTCACAGTCCTCGGAAACTTTGTGCACATCATGCCGTTTTACGAGCGCTATGAGGGCTTTTGTGAAGTGATCCACGACTACTACCCCAATATTGACATCTTCCCGTCCTCCGACAGCCGCTATGAACAGGATCTGGTGGAAAAGAATATAGACAAGCTTCTGGCATCGGGCGCCAAAAAGTTCGGCATCTTCAGCACGGGCTATTCATGTACCGAGATGGCCTGCCGCTCTGTAGAGACCAGAGGCAGAAAAGACATCACTCTTGTCGGCTGCGATGTGAGCGATGAGATCGCTGAAGCCGTGAAGAAGGGTTGGTGCAAGGCGCTTTTATATCAGGATCCGTTCCAGCAGGGCTATCAGACTGCGCAGCTGCTTGCGAGAAATCTGCTGGAGGGCTGGGTCCCCGAGCACAGCACGCTTTCCATCGAGACCAGGACTGTCCTGAGACAAAATACTGTGAATTACTCCGGAGGTATACTCCGCAGAGAACTATTTATTTGACAGAAAGGGGGGGTGTTTCCAAATGGAAACAGGTATCAGAACGAAGAAAAAATATCCGTACCTCTTGATCGCGCCAGCTTTAATCATAATTATATTTATTGTATTCGTCCCGCTGGTCAACGCACTGATAATGTCTTTCAAGTTCTATGATCTCCGTTATCCTAAAAAAGAAGCATTCATCGGCCTCAAGAATTACATAGATCTGTTTACGAACGACTCGGAGTTCTGGCCGAGCCTCGGAAGAACAGCAATTTGGGTAATATTTGGCGTCACTTTCCAGTTCCTGGGAGGCTTTGCTCTGGCGCTGCTTCTCAACCGCAATTTCAAGGGGAAGGGCATAGCAAGGTCCCTGTCCATGATCCCGTGGGTCGTATCAGGTGTGCTTATAGGCCTTATCTGGAGATGGCTTTATGACGGCAATTACGGTGTCGTAAACGACCTTCTGATGAGGATGGGGATAATCGACAAGGCCATACCGTTTCTGTCGCAGAAGAAATGGGCTTTGCCGGCGGTCATCAT
>JAEEGI010023505.1_pt1 | contig 12091 bp, 10 predicted proteins | sample 8958751 | NCBI WGS metagenome assembly JAEEGI01 (sample SAMN16246545, study PRJNA631951) | gut metagenome | biome: gut microbiome; feature: rumen; material: KS-attached | host: Bos | place: Iran: Karaj | collected 2018-10 | reverse complement strand
GAATACCGCGATGGCAATTTTGTAAGATGGATTGAATAACAATACAATTATTAACCCTAAAAACTAAGCATTATGACTTTTTTGTTTATCGTATTTGTAATCGTTGTTTTTGTCTTGTCAATGAAAAGGAGATCAAAGCAAAATTCAGTAATTCAGCACTCACTTGAAGAGACAATGGAAATAACAAAGCGAAAACTGATTAAGGATGTGGTTTTGATGATAATTGGTGTTATACTGCTAATTAGAGGAATAAATGACATCGATAATCTTTTTCTATTCTTATTTGGGATTATTGGAGGCATTTTCGCTTTTGCATATTTGATAGCTGCCTTAAGTAATTTATCTAGATATTTAGAGTATAAAGATATGAATGCTATTGACTATAAAAAGCGGCAAGAACAAACGGAAAAAGACATTCAGCAAGAAGACGAGCAATCTATTCAAGCTTATAAAACATATAATAGAATGCAGTTCATAAGAAGAATGTTTGGAGGATGGTAATATGAGTGACAGAACTTACATTAAAGCAGCAGAAAAAATTGAGAAATTCATGGAGGGTGCTTTGGATAAAGAAATCAACTCCCAAATAAAAAGCCGTGCCATAATTGGAGGATTATGTATGGCCATTCCATTGTACGGATTAGAAACGATAATCTATGCTATTTGTTTGTGGGGAGAATATGGAAAAATTAGTGAAATCAGTGGTGTGCCTTTCAGAAAACATGCTGTAAGAAACATAATTGGAGGATTCATTATTAACATTATTGTCACATTTGTGCTAAATTTAATAATGGATCTTATTCCTGGGTTAATAATAAGCAGTATCGGAGGGTTTATTGTTGGCTATTCTTCTTTGGAAATATCAGGGATGGGTTATGTGAAAATGCTAAAACGATTACATGGTAAAAAAGCAAAAGCGGACCTGAACATTGATGGGGGTATTGCGAATTTAAATGGAAAAAACACAAAACAGATTAGCAAACCATAATAGTCGTGATATGAGAATTTAACGACACCGCTTTCACCATCACAGCAAGGCATGGGATGAGTTTGTTGTCCTTCGGCGAGAACGTCACTATCCATGTGGTGGCCACGAGCACACAGGAAACCGAGGTGAGGATAGAATCCGCATCACGTATATTTCTCAACTTCATCAACGGCGGCGCAAACAAGAAGAACGTCCAAAGCCTTGAAGATTACATCAGGAATGAGGTGTTTAAGCTTTGCAGCGATGAGGAGATCAAACTAAAACAACGATGAAAACACGGTAAATAACGAACTATGGCAGCCAAGTTAACAGGAAAAAAGCTGACAAAGGTCTCAAAGAGAGATTTAGTCAATGCTGTAGATGACGGCAGCAGTGTCCTCTATAGTCCCGATGGCAAAAGGCTCATCAAGCTGATAAACTGGAATTTGGAAAAGTATGTCATCAAGGAAGGCACGGAGGTAATTGCAGACGAAGCGTTTTATATAAAATCAGGCGCGGACAGCAAGAAAAGGATGCTGAAGGAAGTCATCATTCCCAATACCGTCACCCATATCGGAAAAGGAGCTTTTGTCGCCTGCAATAGAATGAAAAGAATGGTCTTGCCCGATTCCATTACCTATCTTGGAGAATGTGCGTTTCAAGCTTGCGATTCAATGGAAGAGATAGTTCTTCCAGACACCCTCACCCATATAGGATGTATGGCGTTCCATCAATGTAGCTCGCTAAAGCATATTGTAATACCGAAAAATGTCAGGCATATTGATTCTGCTGCATTCTGCAATTGCCCCAATGTTGTAATAGAGAGCCGTTCATCCCGTTTTGTCGTTCAGGATGGCTTTTTGATTGACAGCAAGCGTAAAACACCGTTCCATTACTTTGGCAAAGAAAAAGTTGTGACTATGCCGAAGGGAATCGTCCGAATTGATTGGCCCGTGTTCTCAGATTCTGATGTGGAGGAAGTCACAATTCCCGACACGGTTACAACTTTGGGTTTTAGGGCATTTAACAATTGCCACTCGTTGCGAAAGGTAATGTTGCCTTCAACAATCAAAGAAGTAGTCGGATGGACATTCACATATTGCGAATCATTGTGTGAAATATGTGTTCCAAAAGGATGTAAAGAAGCCTATCAAACAATGATGCAAGAAGCTGTCGCCCAAGCTAATAATGAAGTAGAAAGTATGCTTTCTTACCGTGTTTTTAGGAGATTGAATCTTGACAAATATAAAAATCCGGAAGAATATTTGTCGGCATTGCTGCCCGTAAAGTATTGGGATTTGCTGGTTGAAGTTTGAAGCAATTCCTATTTTCTACTATAATTTACTACATTCCATTGAGCATCGGCAGAGGTGCGATAGTTTTGTAGCCGTTATTAAGAAAATGGCAGCCATGAAAAACAAGCACCCCATCTGGACGAAACTTGACTGGCGTGGCCCCCGGCCGCTCACGCTACGGGAACTCATTATGAAAAGCAACTTTGATGCCATGATGGAAATCATCATTGACTTCTTCCCCAAAATGAGTAACCAAGGAGGGGCTTTTCTGAGGGCCTGCCATTATATCAGAGACATGAAACTGAAGCCGCATGACGAGGATTATATCTTGGCAAAATACGACCATCAGTATGACTTGCCTTACATCGGCGTTCTGGAGGGAACGGGATGGCATGATTGTTTGGGCTATCCTGTGAAAAGAGCCAAAGACCTGAAATGCACCGACACGACACTGGCAGCTGTTTGCCTTTGGCACCTTACTTTCTACGGCTATACTCCCGAAGAACAGCGAGCCAATTTCGAGCGAGAGAATGAAGAGCTTGAAAGGCAGCGGCGTAACGATGAACTGTATTTGGCCGATGACATCTATACCGACGAAGAAATCAAGGAATCCGCTTGGCTTGGCTATTCAAGGGTGAGGGATGAGGTACTGGAAAAACTGTTCACTCCAGAAGAAATCGCTGAAATCAAGAGAATTCACAAGAAAAGACTGGATGAAGAAAACGCAAGGATGGATGAGGCAGACGAAGAGGAAAGGAGACAACAGGAACAAGAGGCTGCCCTGAAACTGGAGCAGAGGAAACAAGCCGAGCGGGAAAGACGGGAGGAATGGTATCGCAAACACAGAAAAAGCAGACGGAATCAACCTAAAAAGAAACGTCATGGAAAGCACAATTGAAAGCACGAAAGTCGAAGTAATCTGGGCGCAAGAAACAGAAAGCGAAAGCAGCTTGGGGAAGTATCTGAACAAATTTGTTGTCCCTGGGTATCTATACATTGTCGAGCAGGTTCCCGACTTGATGGCATCTTGTCTTTACAATATCACTAAACCTATGCTGGTGTTCTCTTCAAAAGCATGTGGCGGACAGCTTCTCATGGATGCTGCGGAAAGCGAAATAAAAATCAATATCTCAAAACTAAAAGACAATGATACTTACACTTCAGCCAAAGAGATGATTGTTTGCAAGAAGCTGGGTGAATTGGAAAAGAAGCCAATTTGGATTGATGACAGCGAGAAGCTTATGGCGGTTAATCTGTATGCCCGCTGCGAAAAACTGAGGATGGACCATGATCTACAGGTTGTTCTGTTGGATGATTACCAATTTCTGGTTGACGACTATTTTCAGGAGATTTCTGATGAACTGAGACTTACTATGCTTCAAAAATTGGCTGAAAAAATGGGCATCGCCGTGATTGCTCAAAAATGTCCGATTGACGAAACCCAAGAAGGAAACAAGGGCAACGCTTTAGAGCCAGTTTTCCATAATAGATGGTGGGATGATACACCAAAACGCGAACAAAACAATTCACTCTTTGACTATTGGGAAGCATAAAATACACAGAAGGAGAAATCCTGTTCTTTATCTTTGGTGAAACTTGCGTAACTTTGCGCCCATGAAGAAGAAAAAAGAGCCTTACTTGGATCTGTACCCCGAACTGACTTTGGAAGAGTTCCGGCAGTTGTGTTACATTGCCTATTTTGGCGAAGTAAACAACTATAACAGGGCTACTGAATACTATTGTAAAAAGTTCAAAATCAGTATTCAAGAATTTAGGGCCACGGCACAAAAACTGACTTCTTTCGGTGTGCTGGAATTAACTTCTTTCGTTCATCCTCGGCATCATCTTAAAATATTAATGTGCCTGTCGAAACATTATCCGTCATGGGCCAAGGCGTTTAATACGTTGAGTTTCACGAATACCAATACGGCTGAATACCTTTGGAATCTGGTCCAAAAACTGGTCAAGGACGATTTTGAGGGTGCTGCAAAACTGACACGGCCTTACATCGGAATTGGCGACAAACAGTTCAACTTGTTTCGCTACATCCAAGAACAGGCTATCAACGATGCCCGGTATATGCAGCTGCTTAATGGGGGTGAACTTCAGCAAATGGTGTACGAAACCCTGCACGAGCTGTTCGCCAACGATGAATTGGACGATAACTATCTTGTACCGCTGACGGAGGCCATTCCCGCCGACAATGTCCATCACGACGAAATCATGGATGAAATCGCTGCTTTCCGTTATTTCCTTTACGGAACGGCTTCAAAGCCAACGGGAAAACCAACAATATGGTCGATGGCGGTCAAGGCGATGGGGCTGATGTACCAAGGCAAGCTTGACGATGCCTTCACCCAGTTCACCAAGGCCGTGAAGATGGTGAAGAACCAAAAGGGAGCTTTCGCGTCACCCATGTTCAACTACGCTTTCGGAATACTCCTTTACCGACTGAAAAACAAGTACAAGGACAGCGAGACTTACCAAGAGTGGTACGAAAAGTTCAAGCAATCAAGCCGCATCCGTTTCAGTTCGGAGAACGCTGGCCTCAACATCCTTTTGACCTACATCGACAACGACATAGAAACCGTTAGAAATAGCATTCTACGGCAGATGAATCACCTGACCGATTTTCACAAGGACACTCTGTCGAGAACATGGAGATACCTCGTTTTCAATTTTTTCGGACTCGAAACAGGAGTATTGAACAGGCCATTACATTCGGCAAAGCTGTTGCAGCATGAACTGTCGGCGTATTTGCCCATCGGCCCAGTAGCCAAACAGCAGTTGGAAGAACTCTATGGTGGTCAGCCCCTGCTCAGTACGATTCGGAGAAAAGCGCCTTGGGAGGTGCTGCTCAGCGACATCGGAGACCAGATGAACCAGCATCAGCTTGGGCAAGCCAAGCGGGTGGTCTATTATGTGGACGGGAAGGACTTGCAGGCTGTGGTGGAACAAGTGCAAAGAGCTGACGGCACATGGCGCGAAGGACAACTGCTTTCCCTTTCTCAAATGGCAGATACGGGTTACGACTGTATGGATAGTTCAGATGTGGCCATAGCCATTAGGTTGGAAAAAGGGAGTCCAGCCCAAAAGGCCATAGATGTGTTGGTGCCGCAATTGGTCGGGACAGACCGTCTGATGCACGGACATCATTTTGACGGCAAGGGCGTTCCTGTCACCATCAACGAGGAAAAGCCATACCTCGAATTTAGGGGCGCGGGAGCATTCATCGAAATTCGGTCTAATGTCGCCTTGGACGCGACGGGTAAAGTGCCACATCATAGCGTGCGGTACGAATCAGAAGGATGTTATTCCCTCATTACTACCAATGCCTTGCAACGCGATGTGATGAAACGGTTTTTGCAGATGAAACGATTCCCTTCGTCGGCACTGATGAGCCTGCGGCGTACCATCGAAAGTTTGCACGGCATGATAGAGGTCCGTGAGAACCTTCTTGACGCATTGGAGGAACCCGCCGTGGAAAGTTCAGGAACCTTGGCCGTGAGGATTGTCCCCAACAAGATGGATTACAGTGTCAGCACTATGGCTACGGCTATGCCCGATGGAACTGCCCGATTCATTCCCGCCGAGGGCGATGAAACCGTTTATGACGAGGTGGAAGGCCTCACTCATTGTGTCCGTCGCAACCTGAACCTTGAGTTGTCCAATTACAAGCAACTTGCTGACTTTTTGGAAACTAACGCAAAGGCGGAATCCATCAACTACACGGACTTTAAGGTTTGGTCATCTGAAGGATTGCTTTTGTTACTTGCTTTTGTTTTTGACCATCAAGATCAGTTCTTTGTGGAGTGGCCTGAAGGCAAGGTGCTGAAATTCAAGGGTGATGTGAAGGCATCAAGCATCAATATTTGGGTGAACAGCGATGAGGAATGGTTTACTGTGGTGGGCGAGGTCAAGATGGCGGGCAAAACCTATTCGCTCCAAGAGCTGATTGCGATGTGCAGCACGAGCGACATCAAGGGCTTTGTCAAGCTCAACGACGAGGAATATGTACGCATGAGCGAAACGCTGAAGAAGCACATTGCCGCGATGAACGCCCTTCCTTCCAAGGGCGGCAAGGCTCGTAGCGTCTCGAAATACCAAGTGGGGGCTTTGGCCAACATGATAGAAGGCCTCAACGCCCACACTGACGGAGGTTATGCCGAATTTAAGGAAAAGACCAAAGCCGCATACGCTTTAAACCCTGAGATTCCGCAAGGCATGACAGCCACATTACGTGACTATCAAAAGGAAGGTTTCCGCTGGATGTGCCGCTTGGACGCTTGGGGCGCAGGGTCTTGTTTGGCCGACGACATGGGCTTGGGCAAAACCCTTCAAGCCCTAACTTTCCTCACATATAAAGCAGACAAAGGCCCTTCGTTGGTGATCATGCCGAAATCCGTCATCTTGAACTGGGCTTCGGAGGCAGAACGGTTTGCCCCGAAACTCAATATCATTGTGCTGAACAAGGTCGCAAAAAGGCAATCCGTCATCCACAATGCCAAGGAAAACGATGTGTTGCTTTGCACCTACGGCCTGCTGACCACGGAATACTCCGCCTTGACGAGAAAGGAATGGAATGTGATTTGCTTGGACGAGGCGCATCAGATAAAGAACCGCCAAACCATAGCCTCACAAACAGCGATGGAACTGAAAGCCAAAAGCCGTATCATGCTGACAGGCACGCCTTTGCAGAACAACCTTGCCGAGCTTTGGAACCTATTCCAGTTCCTCAATCCGGGACTGCTCGGCCCTTGGGCACGGTTTCGCGACAACTTCATTATCCCGCCTTTGGACAAGCGACATTTGATGCTGCTAAAAGACCTCACTACACCATTCATATTGAGGCGTACCAAGAAGGAGGTTTTGACCGAACTCCCCGAAAAGATTGTGGACAAATATCTGGTTGAGTTGAACGACGAGGAACGGAAGGTGTATGAGGAAATGAGGCGTTTGGCCGAAGTCAAATTCAAGAGGCACAAGTCGAAGAAAGAACGCGAAGAAGCCAAGACCTTGGACATCAACTTCTTCGCCGAACTGATGAAACTCCGTGAGGCTGCCTGTGACATGCGGTTGGTGCATGAGAAATGGGCAGAGCCGTCGTCCAAGACCGTCACTTTGATGGAACTTCTTGAATCCATTACCGAAAACCCTGAAAACAATGTTTTGATTTTCAGTCAGTTTACCAGCTATTTGGAAATGATCAAACCCGAGCTGAAGAAACGGAAATGGGACTTCCTCTATCTCGATGGCCAAACCCCGATGGAGAAACGGCAAGATATGGTTGACCAGTTTCAGAAAGGCCAGTGCAGACTCTTCCTTTCGAGCCTGAAAGCAGGAGGTTTGGGCATCAGCCTGACTGCGGCTAACTACGTCATTTTGCTCGATCCTTGGTGGAATCCTGCCATTGAGAATCAAGCAATGGACCGCACCCATCGCTTAGGACAAAAACGAGTGGTGACGATCATTCGGCTTGTCAGCAGCCAGACGATAGAGGAGAAGATTCTGACTCTCCACGAAAAGAAGCAAGACCTGTCTGATAACATCCTTGACGGCACGGGCGAAAGCTACAAACTCAGTTACGAAGATATTTTAGATATGGTGGCACCCTTCTAAAAACAGAAACCATGAAAGAACGAATCAATACATTACTTGAATCCATGAGCGCAGGGACTTTTGAGCGTGAAGAAATCATCGCATTGTCGTTGCTTGGCGCATTGTCGGGAGAATCTATTTTCCTTTTGGGATTGCCCGGTGTAGGAAAGAGTATGATAGCCCGAAGGCTGAAAATGGCCTTCAAGGACAGTCGCGGTTTTGAATATCTGATGAGCCGTTTTTCCACGCCCGATGAGATATTTGGCCCTGTGAGCATCAGCAAGTTGAAGGACGAAGACACCTACGAGCGTATTGTGGACGGCTACCTGCCCACCGCTGATGTGGTTTTTCTTGATGAAATATGGAAAGCGGGTCCGGCTATCCAAAATGCCTTGTTGACTGTCCTCAACGAAAAGATATACCGCAACGGCAAAACCGACATAGACCTACCGTTGAAGGCTGTCATTTCCGCTTCCAACGAGTTGCCCGCCGAAGACGAGGGATTAGAAGCCATTTGGGACAGATTCCTCATCCGTTATGTGGTGAAACCCATTGAGGAGAGGCAAGCCTTTCTCTGCCTCATCACCGAACAGTCGGAGAATTGCAATATTACGGAAGATCTCAAGATTACTGACGAGGAATTTAAGGCCATCCAACAAGCCGCAAGCACCGTGAAAGTGCCGTTGGAAGTCAGCGAACTCATTTATTCCATCAGGAAAACCCTTTCGAAAACCCGCGACAACATGAATGAAGCCGTGGATGTAACAAAGACTGACCTCGTTGAACCACCTTATGTTTCCGACCGCCGATGGAAGAAAATCGTGGGTGTGATGCGTACTTCGGCCTACCTCAACGACCGCGACAGCGTTGATGCTTCCGACTGCCTTTTGCTAATCCATACGCTTTGGGACAACGAGGACCAAGCTTATTCCGTTAAAAGGCTTGTGGGGCAGGCCATTGCAGAGAACATGAGACGTTTCCACATCGACTTTTTGGGCAGCATTGAAGGGAAAAGGTTCACCAAACCCGTTGGCGAACTTATCTCTCCTGATGGGAAAAACTATGTTTTCACCGTCGGCGACGAAGAGGTTCTTATTGGAAAAGCAGACTATGAAAGCCTGTCAAAAGCCGATGTCTGCTACGGCGTGATAACAGATGACGGCCATTTGCTGTTCAGTGAAACACCCACAAGCCTTGCCGTGACGAGAACTGACAATGGACTTTGCATCAATGCCTTTACTTATCCGTTGAAACGGACTTCAACACTACGGTCTGGATTAGTAAAGGACATGATGGGTAACGTGGTGAAAGAGGCCGATGGGCTTGAAAAGACTTTTGCCAATATGGTGGAAAACAACATCTTTTTGCAATCCTACAGCGATTACCCATTCATGCGGAGTGCTTTTGCCAATATGAGGAATGAAGTCGGACGGAGGGGATTCTGATGAAATACAGCCCACTCATACGGAAACTGCTGAATATCTCTGTTGATGCGAAATACCAGCGTGTCGATGTGGCAGAAAGGCTGAAGGAGCGTTGCACCGATGATGCCGACCTCATTCGTCAAATGCTGATGAATGCTGTATGCGACCCAAGGTTCAAGATGCATGTGGCAGGTTATGCCTCGTGGCGTAGCAGTGCCGAGCGATGCTTGGAAAACTTTGCCGAGGATTTAATGGCTGTACCAAATTTGACAGAAAGCGATGCCTTCTTTAGAATGAACGAAATGCTCGACAATTGGATGCAGCTGTGCATGGATGTGGTCAGGGCTTACGATGACGAAAGACTGAAATTCGACAAAATGAAGGATGTCAATAGCAATGCCATCAAGAAAATACGGCAAGCATTGGAGGATTTGTTGAATGGGGAAGGGGAAGACTATCGTCCATTGGAGCAAAATGACGACACCAATTTGGCTTTGTCATGGAAGCTTACGAAGCCAAAGAAAGACGAGGAGAAAGAGAAACCAGCTTCTGGGGAAGAAAAGCAAGACGAGAACTCTGATGAACTTATGGAATCCGATGCTAACGAGGGTGACATGGAGGAGAAAGTCTATAACGATGATTCTGAAGGCTTTAAGGGTAATAGTATTGAGAGACAGAAAGTTTTGGAAGACCGTTTTCTTACTAATGTGCCGCCTTCTTTGATTCGCTTGGCCAAACTTATCGGACGGAGCGGTGACGGCATTATGTCATCGGCGGGTTCGTTTTCTACGGCAACCAAAAGTGACATTGGAGGCATCACTGTAGGCAATGACCTCAGCAGCCTTCTCCCGACGGAACTTGCCTTACTCTCAGAGCCAGCTACGCAAAGCGTATTCTATAAGAATTATGCCACTCGACGTTTGCAGGTGTTTGCCTCCACCTCGCATGAAACCAAAGGCAAAAAACACCGTGATGGCCCCGTCATTATCTGTATGGATACTAGTGGGTCAATGAAAGGAGAGCCAGTCCTTGTTGCAAAGGCACTCACAATGGCCATATGCATTATCGCCCAAAGAAATCATCGTCCAGTATTGGTTGTGCGTTATTCCGAAGGACATGAACTGTTTCGTTTACACAATATTGGAGAGCAAAAGAAGGATGTTTTGGAATTTCTCAGTGTCGTAGGAATGGGTGGCAACAATGAAGACGAACTGTTCCGATGGCTTTTCACCGACATCATGCCAAACGAAAGAGATTATGACGCTGCCGATGTGCTTTGCATTTCCGACTTTGGCTGGACTCCCGTTAGAGAAGAATCGATGGAACTGATTGAAAACGAAAAACGCAAAGGGATGGTGTTTTATGGACTGAATATAGCGAAGGACAGACATGTATATCTTTGTGACTTTGATTCTCAGCCAGCTAAAATTATCTCAGGCAGGCCCGAATCCGTTTGCGATTCATTATGGGAATATCGCAACGGGGAGGTTGTAAGTAGTGGTCAATAGTGATCAGAAAAAGATGAAAGGACATCTGGTCGTTTAGACCGATGCCCTTTTTTGTCATGGATTGTTTTTCTTGGCAGTTCGTGATACCAGTTCAACCGTAAATTCAATCCTGTCGAGAAAAGACTGCTGTTCAAGATGCTTAATTCTGGTGCAATGGTTTTCTCTTGCTTTTCCCTTATAATCCCTGAAAAAATCATCCTCGGCGTAACTGATGACATATCTACCCGTAAGCGTATCAAAATCAGCTGTCGTTCCTGTTTGATAGTCATCGCCCAACAGAATAATCTTATCCCAACTGAACACATCGTGGTTGGGCTGAAACATTTGAGGATCATCATACCAATCACCATATGTTCTATACAATGTGAATTTCATTGTATTGCTATTTAAAGCGTCCACCTTGATTTGGGCCTTGTCTTTTCCCAACCAATTATCTAATCTTTTCTGTAAAATCGTTTCAATTCCACTTATGGTAGATTTCTTTGTGTCTACCACTTCTCCAATTAAAAAATACTTCATAATTACTTGTTTTTTAAAGTTTTGTTTTTCTTTCTCGATGTGATTATAAGCTTGACCCTATAATCGCTTTCTAATTTCTTGACGAGGGAATCATAAGCGTCTGTTCTGGCTCGATGTCTTGGTATTACGGCGAGGATTTCTTGAAGGGTGGTCTCGATAACTTTGCCTTCATGTAGTTCGCCGTACCGTTTTTCGAGCCGTTGGATGTCGCTTAAAGATCCGTCGTTTGCATTATTCTTCACACCGTCATTGGTCTTTATGTCAGGGGCGGGGTCATTAACCTGGCATTCGGAGGTTACTATACTTCGCTCTCCGAAAAGTATATTAAGAAAATTATTAAACATAATTGTGTAATTATCAATCAATTATAAGAATTTCGGCGGACGAAAAGCTCCAAATGACGATTTCAGAAATTGTGTTTTTTTGAAAAGTGGTATTTTTGTGGCTGAAAAAAAACAAGTAGAATGAAAGACAGCAAGCCAATTATATTTGATGATGAATTAAGAGAAGCATTTGAACGTCCCTTGAAAAAATATCCTAAACTACAAAAGGTTATTCTAAAACAACCAGACGAGACGGACAATGAGGATATTTTTTTCACGAAACTGTTAATACCTTATGTCTCTGTTATGTGGTATCTATGCACACATGATTCAGCGGTATTTGATGCTTTTATGGCATTTATTAAAGATTTGGGCGCGTTAGAGAGTATTCCCCGATTAAAAACCGATGGGGTTTTTGAAGTGCTTTCCCACTTGAGTAGCCGTAATGCTTCAATTC
>JAEEGI010023500.1_pt1 | contig 12092 bp, 11 predicted proteins | sample 8958751 | NCBI WGS metagenome assembly JAEEGI01 (sample SAMN16246545, study PRJNA631951) | gut metagenome | biome: gut microbiome; feature: rumen; material: KS-attached | host: Bos | place: Iran: Karaj | collected 2018-10 | reverse complement strand
CGCACAAAGTTGTACCGCAGTGCAAATAAAAAGTAAGTAACAATGAAGGTTGACCCAATATTAATTTTTCGTGAGCGAAAAATTGTTGTTTTGGGGCACACTTCGTGTGGAAATTTCACAAATTGATTTCAAATTAAACAAATTATATTTGATAAATTTGGACAAAATTTGAATAATTTCCCGACGAAGTCGGCTTAAATAGTATTAGCCAGTTCAATGACTTCTAAGTCTTTGATTTCGTGGCCGTCGATGGTGAAGCGGACGAGGGTGCGGACTTTGTGGAATCCGCTGATGCCTGCTGCGCCTGGGTTGATGTGGAGGCACTGGAGGGTCTTGTCGTACAGTACCTTGAGGATGTGCGAATGGCCGCTGACGAAGAGTTGGGGCGGACGGGCATAGAGGCTGCCGCGGATGCTGGGGTCGTAGTGACCGGGATAGCCACCGATGTGCTTCATGAGTACTTCGACTTCTTCGCAACGGAACCTGTATTTTTCGCTGAACATGTGACGTAGGTCGCCTCCGTCGATGTTGCCATAGACGGCGCGCAGGGGTGCTATCTGCTGAAGTCGTTCGGCGATTTCGACGGTGCCGATGTCGCCGGCATGCCATATCTCGTCGCAGGGTTCGAAATAGTGTAGATACTTCTCGTCCCAGTAGGCGTGCGTATCGCTGATGATGCCAATCTTTTTCATAGAGTTAGGGAGTCTTTAGAGTTTGAAGCGTTTTCGAATGAAGTCGGCAATAAACTTCTCGGTAGCCTGCAGACCAAGCACACTGGCATCAATACATAGGTCATAATGTTCTGCGGCTCCCCATTTCTTACCAGTATAATAGTTGTAATACGCCGCCCGCTGCGACTCGCGCTGATTGATGTACTTGTTTGCACCCGCTACGTCCAGATTCTGCTTGGCCATAATCTGGTCGATGCGGAAGCGTTTCGTGGCTGTAATGAAAACGCTCACCATGTCATCTCTTTCACGAAGTACATAGTCGGCACATCGGCCAACAAAAACACACGAGCCTTCGTCGGCAGCCTTCTTGATGACATCGCTTTGGAACTTAAACAGCGATTCCTGTGAAATGCTAGAGTTGTATACACTGCAGCTGTTGACGTTAGGCGAGCCTAAATTGAAGAGTCCCTTGAGGAAGCCCTTGCGCTCGTCGTTCATTTCGAAAACTTTCTCGCTGAACCCGCTCTCCTTGGCGGCCAGATTCAGCAATTCACGGTCGTAATACTTAGCGTTAAAGTCGAGAGCCAGCATGCGGGCTATGTCATGTCCGCCGCTGCCTAACTGACGCCCCACACAGATAATGAGATGTTTATTGTTCATTTCGTTTATAACTTAACACTATTCACTTTTATCTTTTTCATATACCACATTAGCAACGGAATCGTCATGGCAAACGACCCGAAGTCGCTGACCGGCATCGAATACCACACACCGTCCAAGTTCCAGAACATAGGGAATATATAAGCCATCGGCAACAGCAATATGAGCTGACGCGACAACGAGAGGAAGATGCTAATCTTGACCTTACCAATGCACTGGAAGAAGTTGGTGATGACTGCCTGAGAACCAACCACAAAGAACACCAGCATATCTAACTTGATGCCTCGTGAAGCGAGGGCAAGCAGCGTTTCGTCGGTGGTGAAGACACGAGCTATCTCCCGTGGGAACAGCATTGACAGCGACCAGCCTACCAACAGGATAGTCGTTGCCGCAGCAATCGTCATCCACAGGCAGCGGAACATACGGTCGTATTTCTCAGCACCATAGTTGTAGCCTACTATGGGCTGCATACCTTGGTTCATACCCATGACAAACATAAAGAACATCATGACAACACTGTTGGCAATGGAATATGCTCCTACCGCCATGTCGCCTCCATAGCGCACGAACTGGTTGTTCATAAAGATGACAATAACACACGACGTGGTCTGCATTAAGAAAGGCGAGACACCGATGGCAAGAATGTTCCTCACCAAGTCGGCACGCAGCCGATAGATGCCACTCTTCAGATGTAGCAGCTCCTTCTTGTCAGAGAAAAGCCATATCTGCCAGCAGAGTGCGCGCGACTGCGACGTAATAGTGGCCAAGGCTGCGCCCCTGATACCCCAGCGGAACCACCACACAAAGAGTACAACCAGCACGATGTTGCATGCTACCGTAAACAAGGTGGCATACATGGCGTGGCGTGGTTTGCCTGCTGCCCTCAGCACAGCATTCATACCGAAATACATGTGTGTCACCATGTTGCCCAACAGGATGACGACCATAAACTCACGGGCGTATGGCAACGTCACGTCGGAGGCTCCGAAAAATCTCAGGATGGGGTCGAGGAAAAGAAGACAGACCACCATGAAGATGAATCCAATGCCGAGATTCAGCGTCACCGTGTTGCCTAAAAGGTACTCCGCTCGTTTATAGTCACGCTGTCCCAATCTGACGCTAATACACGTCGAAGCACCCACGCCGATACAAGCACCAAAGGCAGCCGAGAGGTTCATAAACGGGAAAGTGATACCCAGGCCGGCAATAGCTTCTGGTCCCACCACCTGGCCAATCATGGCGCGGTCGATGATGTTATACAGACTCGATGCCGACATGGCCACAATGGCTGGCAGAGCATACTGCCAAAGCAGCTGGCCTACAGGTTTTGTCCCTAATTCTAGTGCTGTTTGTTTATTGTCCATTGTTAATTAATAATGTGCAAAGGTAACGATTTTAGTTCATAGTTCATAGTTCATAGTTCATAATTTTGTCAAATTAACAACATTTTGCACAAAAAACCATGAACTATGAACTATGAACTATGAACTTTTTCGTATCTTTGCACACTGCAACAAACAAAAGATGAGACAAGTCCGACTAATCATACTGCTTTTTGCCCTGTTTTCGGCACTTTTCCTGCAGACTGCCACAGCTCAGGAGACCATACGGCGTGTCAAATATAAACACGGGCCGGCATTCATCTATCGTCTCTATCTCACCGACAAACAAGGTTCCCATTACTCGCTTGACCACCCTACCCGATTCCTTTCACGGCGCAGTGTAGAGCGACGTAAGCGACAGGGACTGCCTCTCGATTCTACTGACCTGCCCGTCTCCGACCGCTACCGTCGACTCATTGAGAGCAAGGACGTCACCATCGTCGGTCAGAGCCGCTGGCAAAACACCTTGCTCGTCAGGCTAAAAGACTCCACCCTCATCGGTGATATCAGCCAACTGCCATGCGTTAGGGCAAGTAAGCTCGTCTGGCAGGCTCCCGACTCCATCACGCCACTGGTGCGTCAGAAGTACCAAGAGCAATTCGAACCACACGATAGTGTCACCGGTGAATACTATGGCACAGCGGCAGAACAGATTCGCTCCGTTCAAGGGCACCGCCTTCACGACATCGGCTGTCGTGGCGAGGGCATGATGATAGGCGTCATCGACGGCGGTTTCAAGAATGTCAACAACATCCCTGCCTTTCAAAGAGTTGACATCCTTGGCTGGCGCGACTTCGTCAATCCACAAGAGCCCACCTTGTTCTACGAGACCGACCATGGCACGAAAGTTCTTTCAGCCATGGCTATCAACCAACCTTATTATTATATCGGTACGGCACCACGTGCCAGCTACTGGCTACTACGCACCGAGGACCAGCATACGGAGCAGGAAGTTGAAGAGGACTACTGGACTTTGGCGGCAGAGTTTGCCGACTCCGTGGGCTGTGACGTCATCAACTCTTCTGTGGGTTACAACGAATACGACGCCCCCTGCAAGAGCTACCAGCTGTGGCAGCTCGACGGCCGCACGGCATTTGTCAGCCAGTCAGCAGCATTATTGGCCCAGAAAGGCATCGTGCTGGTCAACTCTGCCGGTAACTCCGGCATGGGACCGTGGAAAAAGATTACCGTTCCTGCCGATGCCGACGACATCCTTGCCGTTGGTGCTGTCAACGACATATCTTCCCACCGCATAGCCCCTTTCAGCAGTGTGGGTCCTGCCCAGGACGGACGCATCAAGCCGGATGTGGTCGCCATCGGAGCCCCTGCCAGGCTGGTTAATGGCCGCGGCGTCATCATGAGCGACATGGGAACCTCGTTCTCCAGTCCTGTGGTCTGCGGTCTAGTAGCCTGCCTCTGGCAGTCCATGCGACAAAAGAAAGCGCAAGACATCATAGAATTGGTTCGCCAATGCAGCAACAACAAGGATCATCCAGACAACGTCTATGGTTACGGTCTGCCCAATTTCTGGCGAGCCTATATGATAGGGAAAGCTGAGAAGAATTGAATAATTGAAGAATTGAAGTATTGAAAGACTGAAGATTTGAATACAGATCACCATATAACGTTGTTTGAGCTCAATCGCTTGGTTCGCGAATCTATCGAGCTGTCGATGCCTGATGAATATTGGGTAGAGGCCGAGTTGTCTGAGTGTCGTGAGCGCGGCGGACATTGTTACATGGAACTTGTTGAAAAAGACGAGAGCACCAACACGCCAATTGCCAGAGCTTCAGCAAAGTGCTGGCGCAACACATGGATGATGGTACAGCCTACATTCGAACGGGCTACCGGACAGCCACTTCGTGCCGGTCTGAAAGTGTTATTGAAGGTCTATGCCCAGTTCCATGAGACTTTCGGATTTTCATGGATTGTCAGCGACATTGACCCCACCTATACCCTCGGCAACATGGCGCGACGACGTCAGGAGATTATTCGACAGCTGAAGGCAGAAGGCGTCTTCGACCTGCAGCGCGAACTCCGCCTGCCGATGTTCTGCCAGCGCATCGCCGTCATCTCGGCAGAGGGTGCCGCCGGTTATGGCGACTTCTGCAAGCAGTTGGCTGACAACGAATACGGATTCCACTTCGATGTCACGCTCTTCCCTGCCATTATGCAGGGCGAACAGGTGGAGGAAAGTGTCATCGCCGCCCTGAACGACATCTATAATCACCCATCACTCATACCCTTCGACTGCGTCGTCATCATCCGTGGCGGAGGAGCAACGGCTGATCTCAGCGGCTTTGATACTCTGGCATTGGCCGAGAATGTAGCCCAGTTCCCGTTGCCCATTATCACAGGCATCGGCCACGAACGCGACGAATGCATCCTCGACATGATTAGCCACACCCGAGTGAAGACGCCCACGGCAGCAGCAGCATTCCTCATCGATAACCTGGCAAGCATCTGGGAGCGACTGTTCCAAGCTCAGCAACGCATCTCGCTGACGGTCACTCGAAAAATCTCGACACTGAAGACTCAACTTTCGACACTCACGACACTCATTCCAAACCTTGCCCTGCGCATTGTTAGTGCCCAGCGCCATCGCATAGAACTGTTAGAAGGCCGCATTCCTCTTGCCATCGGACAGAAGATCAGCGATCAACGTCACCGCATAGAACTGTTGGAAGGCCGCATACCCATCGCCTTGGAACGTCGGTTCTCCGAACAAAAACATCACTTGGAACGTCTGCAGCTACTGTTACAAGGCTACGACCCGCAGATTCTGCTCGGCCGAGGCTACAGCATCACCCTCCACAACGGGAAAGTCGTCCGCGACCCTGCCCAGCTCCACGATGGCGACACCGTCGAAACCCGCATTGAAAAAGGAACATTTAAATCGATAGTAACATGGAACAACTAAAATACGAACAAGCCCTGGCCCAGTTAGAGGCTATCGTCCGCAAGATGGAAAACAACGAGTTCGACCTTGACGAACTTGCCGTGCAACTGAAGACAGCCCAACAGCTCATCAAGATTTGCCGCGACAAGCTGACCAAGACCGAAGCCGACATCCAGAAGATTAACAGCGAGCGAGAATAAGGCAAAAAGTCACTTTTCTGCCCTTTTTGTTGTTCGTTTGCAATTTATTGTGTACTTTTGCATGCAAAATTGAAACATTCAACAAAAAGAAGATATTATGAAGAATTTAGATTGGGGTAGTCTGTCGTTCGGTTATATGAAGACCGACTACAATGTTCGCTGTTACTATCGTGACGGCAAGTGGGGCGAGATTGAGGTCTGTTCCGACGAGTATTTGAACCTGCACATGGCAGCCACCTGCCTGCACTATGGCCAGGAGGCTTTCGAGGGCTTGAAGGCATATCGCTGCCCTGATGGCAAGGTGCGCATCTTCCGTGTTGACGAGAATGCAGCCCGCCTCCAGTCAACCTGCCGCGGCATCATGATGCCCGAGGTAAGCACAGAACTCTTCACGGAAATGGTGAAGAAAGTGGTACGCCTGAACCAAGAGTGGATTCCCACCTACGAGAGCGGAGCCACGCTGTATATCCGTCCGCTGCTCATCGGTACAAGTGCCCAAGTGGGTGTTCACCCCGCCAAGGAGTACTGCTTCCTCATCTTCGTCACGCCGGTAGGCCCATACTTCAAGGGAGGCTTCGCTGCCAACCCCTATGTCATCATCCGCGACTACGACCGCTCGGCTCCGCTTGGCACGGGTAAGTATAAGGTGGGTGGCAACTACGCCGCTTCACTCTTTGCCAACAACCTGGCCCATGAGAAGGGCTACGCTTGCGAGTTCTACCTCGACGCCAAGGAGAAGAAGTACATGGACGAATGTGGTGCAGCCAACTTCTTCGGCATCAAGAACAACACCTATATCACGCCGAAGTCAACCTCTATCCTGCCCTCCATCACCAACAAGTCGCTGATGCAGGTGGCCGAAGACCTTGGCATGAAGGTAGAGCGTCGCCCCATCCCTGAAGAGGAGCTCGAAACCTTCGAAGAGGCTGGTGCCTGCGGAACAGCCGCCGTCATCAGTCCCATCAGCTATATCGATGACCTCGACACCGGCAAGCGCTACTCATTTGGTGACAAGCCCGGTCCTATGTCGAAGAAGCTGTTCGACACACTCCGCGGCATCCAGTATGGCGAGATAGAAGACAAGCACGGCTGGACAACAGTCGTAATCGATTAACGGTTATTGGTTATTGCTTAACGGTTAATGGGAAAAGGCAAGCTGGCGAAGTTCGCCGATATGGAAAGCTACGACTGCGTGTTCCAGTACCCCTTTCGGGCACTGGAGCATGCAGATTTTCCCTTGCAAGGTCACTGGCGGGAGGAGTATTTCCATAACCAGAACCCTATCGTTCTGGAATTAGGCTGCGGCAAGGGCGAATACACCGTAGGTCTGGCCAAGCTCTTTCCCGACATGAACTTCATCGGCGTCGACATCAAGGGAGCCCGCATGTGGACGGGAGCCACCGAGGCTACCAAAGAAGGACTGAAAAACGTGGCTTTCCTGCGTACGAACATCGAGATTATCGACCGCTTCTTCGCCCCTGGCGAGGTACAGGAAATCTGGCTGACGTTCTCTGACCCGCAGATGAAGAACCCCCGCAAGCGCCTGACGTCGTCGTGGTTTCTGGAACGCTACCGCCGCTTCCTTACCGACCGAGGCATCATCCACCTCAAGACCGACTCTAACTTCCTCTTCACCTACACCTCCTATCTAGTGGAGAAGAACCACCTGCCCGTCATCACCAGCACCACGAACCTCTATGCTGACAGCACCGTAGTCGACGGTTTTCCCATCGACAGTACTGCGGTCGGCGGTTTTCCCGCCGACAACATCGCCGCCTCCATACAAACGTATTACGAATCCATGTGGCTTGCTCGCGGCATCAGCATCAAATACATCCAGTTCCTGCTGCCACACGATGGCCTTTTGGAAGAACCCGACGTGGAGATAGAACTCGATGATTACCGTTCCTACCACCGCACCAAGCGCAGTCCATTAAAGGTGAAAAAGTAAAAGGCAAAAAAGTAAAAAGGTGAAAAAACAACAAGCAACTATAACTAATAAACTATCATCATCATTTATGAAAATACAAGGAATTACAACAAAGGTAACAAAATGGGTTATAGGTATTTTACCTTTTTACCTTATTACTCTTTTACCTTTAAACACAGTGGCGCAAGGAGTTGCCAACGTGACAGTGGACTCCGTCGGCAAGTTAGCCACGAAGATAGCTGAGAGCGACAGGTTCAAGATTTACGAGCTGAAAGTCAGCGGACCGCTGAACGGTACCGACTTGAAACTCATCCAGCAGATTGTTAACCGTTCAAAAGCAAAAGAGAAGGATGGTGAATGTTTGGTAACTACCGTCGACCTCTCCGGCGCCACCATCACCGAGGGCAAGGAGGGTTTGAAGACGCAGGCAAACACCCTGCCTGACGGCATGTTCAAAGGTGCCAAGGGTCTCACCACCGCCGTACTGCCCAAGAACATCGGCACCATCAGCAAGGATTGTTTTGCCAACTGTGAGAAGCTGACGACTATTACGATTCCTGAGACCGTCACCGTCATCGAGAACGAAGCCTTTCAGGACTGTGAGTCGCTGACTGCCATCAACATTCCTGGCAACGTGCTGACCATCGAAAGCGAAGCCTTTGAAAACTGTAAGTCGTTGGCTGCCATAGAGATTCCTGCCAACGTCCGCGAGGTAGGAAAGCAGGCTTTCCGCAACTGTCCGAAGCTGGTCACAGCTAACGTCCTGGGCAACCTCAAAAAGATTGCCGACGACACCTTCCGCGGCTGCGAATCACTCGTTAATCTCACTCTCCCGGAGAGCATCACATCCATCGGCGACAATGCCTTCCAAGGCTGTCTCCGTCTGCCGACCGTCCTGCTGCCAGAGAATGTGGTGGAACTCGGAACCTCGGCTTTCCAAGGTTGTAAGAGTCTGGCTGGCATCAACCTTAATAAGGTCCGCAACGTGGGTATCTCAGCCTTCGAGGACTGCGCCAGTCTGCAGGAACTTGCCTTTGAGCAGATAGCAAAGATGGGTGTTTCGGCATTCCGCAACTGCGGCAGTCTGACCACCGTCAAGCTCGACGGCAACCTGAGCACCATCAGCACAAACGCCTTCATCGGCTGCACCAAACTTAACAACATCACCATCCCCAGCACCGTACAAGTTATCGACGGCAGCGCCTTCTATGCCTGCCGTTCGCTGACGGCCATCGAACTGCCCGTCGGTTTGACGAAGATTGGCAGCCATGCCTTCGAACAGTGCAGCAGCCTGCAGAAGATTTCCGTTCCCAACCTCGTAAAGAGCATTGGTAGTTCAGCCTTCCAGGATTGCACAGCGTTGCAGAAAGCCATTATCGGTGGTATCATCCTCGAAGTGGAGAGCGACCTCTTCCGCGGTTGTGCCCAACTCGACAGCATCTCTCTGCCGTCCACGGTCAGAATAATCGGTTCGAAGGCTTTCCAGAAGTGTGCCATGCTGAGATCCATCGACCTGCCGATGGCATTGACCGAGATTGGCAATGACGCTTTCGAACAGTGTGCTGCCCTGCGCGAAGTCAAAATTCCTACCGCCGTGCAAGTCATCGGCAGCGACGCTTTTGCTGAGTGTCTCCTCCTTTCGAAGGTAGAACTGAGCACCGGTCTGCGTAAGATTGGAGGTTCAGCATTCAGTAAGTGTCCGTCACTCCGCGATGTCATCCTCAATAGTCCGGCACCACCCGCCATCTCAAAGAGCACCTTTAAGGGAGTCGTAGCAAACTTCTGGGTTCCAAAGGGTTGCACTATGCTCTACGCTGCCAGCAAGGATTGGGTAAAGATTGCCGTCAGGGAGAAACAGCAATGAGTTAGGAGTTAGGAGTTAAGAATTATTGCCTACGGCAATTTAGAATTATAAATTAGGGGTAAAAAAAAAGAATTAACAACGTGGCATTATATCCTCAATTGATTATGGATGCGCTGGCAACGGTGACGTATGCCGGCACAAAGAAGAACTTAATAGACAGCGGGATGGTGGTTGACCAGCCCGCTGTTGCTGCGCCTCAGCAGGACGGCGAGCCGTGGCGAGTCACTGTCGTATTGGAGTTTCCTCGCGACACGGATCCGTTCCTCAAGTCCACCGTCAAGGCCGCCGAGGCCGCTATCCGCTACCACTGCAAGTCCGCGCTCGACGGTTTTCCCGTCGAGCCACCCCTCGAAGTCACCATCCAGACCGAGTACAAGTCGAAGCCCCGCCCCGAGGTAGGCAAGCTTCTGCCGCAGGTCAAGAACATCATCGCCGTCAGCTCCGGCAAGGGCGGCGTGGGCAAGAGCACCGTCGCTGCTAACCTCGCCATCGCCCTTGCTCGACTGGGCTATAAGGTGGGGCTTTTGGACTGCGACATCTTCGGACCTTCCATGCCCAAGATGTTCCACGTCGAAGACGAACGGCCTTACGCCGTCAACGTCGAAGGTCGCGACCTCATCTGTCCCATTGAAGCATACGGCGTAAAAATGCTCTCCATAGGTTTCTTCGTCTCCCCCGACACGGCAACGCTGTGGCGCGGCGGCATGGCGACGAACGCTCTGAAGCAGCTTATTGCCGATGCCGACTGGGGCGAGCTGGACTATTTCATCCTCGATACACCGCCGGGTACCAGCGACATTCACCTTACTTTATTACAAACCCTGGCCATCACAGGCGCCGTCATCGTCTCAACCCCCCAACAGGTGGCGCTGGCCGACGCCCGCAAAGGCATCGACATGTACCGCAACGAAAAGGTCAACGTGCCCATCCTTGGCCTCATCGAGAACATGGCGTGGTTCACCCCCGCCGAACTCCCCGAGAACCGCTACTACATTTTCGGCCGCGAGGGCTGTAAGCGCTTAGCTGAGGAGATGGGCGTCCCCCTCTTGGCACAGATTCCCTTGGTACAGAGCATCTGCGAGAGCGGCGATGCCGGCGAGCCCGCCGCCATGAACAGCGACACCGCTACCGGTCTTGCCTTCATCAACCTGGCCCAGGCTGTCGTCACCGTTGTCAACCGGCGCAACCGCGACCTCCCCAAGACCCACATCGTCGGCGTGAAATAGTCTACGGTCTGCCGTTTGGCTTTTCGTACGTTTGCTGACGTTTTTTTTCAATATTATTAGTATTAATGAAGTACAAGAAACTGTTTAACCAGCAGAAGGCTATCCGCTTCCGGCAGTTTTCGCGGAAGGGATATGCCTTGTTTGCCTGCCTGGGGCGCGTCGTAACCATCGGCGTACTGAGCGTGGCTACACTGCGGTCGGCTGCTGCCACAAGTGACAGCCTGAGCGTGGTTGGCGTTTCGTCAGCGAAGGGCGCCGAGGTGGTGGGCGACACGCTCGTCGACAAGGAGGCGACGCTGGCCGACGTCGAAGTGACGGGTTCGCGAGCGCCGCTTGCCCTCGGTCAGGCGGTGAGAATGGTAACAGTACTGAGCCGCGAGGAAATTCAGGCGGCGCCAGTACACAGTATTAACGACTTACTGAAGATGGCCGTGGGCGTCGACGTTCGACAGCGCGGCCCGATGGGAGCGCAGACCGACATCGGCATCCGGGGCAGTACGCAGGAGCAGATTGCTGTACTGCTGAACGGCATTAATATCTGTGACCCGCAGACAGGCCACAACACGTTCGACCTGCCCTGCGACCTCTCTGACATTGTGCGCATCGAGGTGCTTGAGGGACCTGCGGGGCGCGTCTTCGGCACTTCGTCACTGCAAGGAGCAATCAATATCGTGACGAGCCTTCCGCCAGCCCCCTCCACAAGGAGGGGGAGTAAGGCTGAAGTACGATTAGAGGGCGGTTCCTTTGGCTATTTGTCAGCAGCTGGGTCCATCAACTTCTCCCCTCTTTTTGGAGGAGTCGGGGGAAGTCTCTCTGCTTCCTATACCCGCAGCGACGGTTACCAGCGGTCGAAAGCGGGCGCGCTGAACAGCGACTTTGATGGTGCGAGAGCATTCTATCAGGGAGGCTACCACACCGACAATATCCGACTTTCTTGGCATGCAGGCGTGGCCACAAAAGGTTTCGGTTCGAATACGTTTTGGAGCGCGAAGTATGACGATCAGTATGAGAAGACGACGAAACTCTATAGTGCCGTGCAGGGCGACTTGAGAAGTGGCGCGTTGCACTTCCGGCCAGCCGTGTACTGGAACCGTTCTTACGACCGCTTCGAGCTGATGCGCAGTTCGGAAGAGAAGGTGCCTTACAACCACCACCGCACGGACGTCTTCGGCATCAACATGAACAGTTGGTTCGACTGGCTGCCGGCCGACGAAACGGCGCATGACTTCCAGATGCGCACAGCCCTTGGTTCTGAGTTCC
>JAEEGI010023499.1_pt1 | contig 12092 bp, 13 predicted proteins | sample 8958751 | NCBI WGS metagenome assembly JAEEGI01 (sample SAMN16246545, study PRJNA631951) | gut metagenome | biome: gut microbiome; feature: rumen; material: KS-attached | host: Bos | place: Iran: Karaj | collected 2018-10 | reverse complement strand
TCCCGACATTGTTTTTTCAGCCACCTTTTGATGGCTTTATTGTTATGCCTTCCAGCCGCCCGAACAAAAGCCAGGAAAAATCTTGACTTTTTTTCATTTTCCTCTTGACTTAATTATAGTTGGCTCCTTGGAATTAAAAAATTCGATCTTCCCGCCGGGAAACTCCCGGAAATCCTTGTATTTCCCGGATCCGCGCTGTGTGGCAAATATCCTGTTTCCGTCGCGGATCACAGCCGCTGCAACATATACAGTCTTCATCACTTTTTTACTTTGCCCTGACGGTGAATACCGTGTTTTTCTCAAAAATGCCGAACGCGAAGCCGAGTTTCAGAAACAACGGCATTTTTTCATATGCCTCGAAACTCGTCCGCCGAAGGAATTCACCGACCGAAATCTCCTCGACGTACCCGTACGGATTGGCAACGGTAATCCTGTCGTTCGGTATGTCAATGCCGGTGACAAGAGAATAGTGAAGAGTCCATTCGCCGCCGGTTTCCGCCGCCCATTCGACGGGGACCGGCACGCCGAGCGAAAGCTGCCGGTAGACGGTGTCGATAAGATCGGTGTTCCTCAGATACCTGTTTATTTCCGTCTCATACTCCGGGAACCGTTTGTTCATCTCGACGGCAAAGCTTTTGCCCGTCGACGTGACGACCCTGCCGTATTCCCGGTAAAGGCTCTCCTCGGTGACATCATGTCCGCACCACGACGAGAACATCTCGATGACCGCGTATCCGCAGGACACGTCCTGCTTCAACACGTCGACGCCTTCGACGGACACCGGAGTCCCGTATTCCTCTTTGCCGTATATCGCGGAGTAATCGTCAAGAATGGCGCCGGTGCGACGTTGAAGCACCGCAAGCGCGACGGCGGCAGTCAGAACGACTGCTCCGATCAGCGCCGCGACCACCGCGAGCGAGATTTTAAGTTTTCTGTTTTTCATGAGTTTTTTACTCGACCTGCAAAAGGTTGATCTTCTTTTTCTTCAGCAGGAAAATGTACGCTCCCGCTGACACGACGGTATCGAAAGCGTTTCCGATCCCGAACAGCAGCGCGATCCCGATCAGAGTCGGAGTCCATACTCCGGTGACGTACAGAACGAACGCTATTCCGTAATAAACCGTATTAGTCACGACTGATTCAAACAGCATATAGTTTGTTTTACCCAGGCCGTAGAACGTAGCGTCGAATACGTTCTGGAAGGCAAACAGCACGTAGAATCCTAGCAGGATCAGCACCAGTTCAAACAGTTTGTCCACGTCGGAGAACCGCAATACGTGCGTCATAAACGGCTTCCAGAGCGGTATCGTCACGAACCAGATCACGCAAACGGTGAACGTGATCGCAAAGTATCCGAGCGTGTTTTTGCGGACGTTGTCCTCGCTTTCCGCCGTTTCCTTTTTGATCAGTTCGCCCAGCTGAAGGACAGGAAGCAGCAGCCAGCCCCAGATGAAATTGTTGGCGACCCAATACGTCCCCTGTTCGCCTACGACGTTCACCATACGCGCCACCATGAGCATATACGCGACGTTGCGGACAAGCGATTCAAGACCGGAGATCCCGCCGATCTTGAGAAAGTCTTTCATCCAGCCGAAATCGAGTTTCTCCCGGGTGAATACCCTGACGTCCTCCTTATGCAGCAGCAGAATCGAAACGGCGAGGAGAAGGAGGTTCACGACGATGTTCGAGTATCCGATCCCGTTTACTCCGAGGTTCGCAGAGAAGGGGAGAGTCGACACAAGAAAAGTATCAAATACAAGAGAGAGAACAAGTCTGGCGACGGTCAGTATATAGATGTACCGGCTTCTGTTGACCGATACCAGCGCGACGAGCGCGAACTGCGCGAGTATCGAGAAGACGTTTGCGACGCTCTCGATTCGGATATACGAAGCAGACGCGTCGATTATGGTTTCATCCGCGGCCATCAGCGCCAGCAGCTGCCCGGCAAAGATAAATACCACCGCCGACAGGACAGCGTACACGCCGAGCGACACGAGCATCCCCGTGCGCACGCGGTTCGAAAACGCCTTTTTGTCCTCCTTCACTTTCCCGATAAAGAAGAACAGCGGAAGTATGATCGCCTCGCTTATCACCTCGTACAGAAGGTTCACCCACGAAAGCTGTCCGGCGATCGAGAACGACCAGTCGCCCGGCAGCTGTCCGAGAAAGAATACCCGGACAGTCGTGTATATCGTCGGACAGAGGCCGAGGAAGAGAAGTGCGAGGAAGAGCTTGTGGTTGATGTTTTGAAGGGAGGATTTGAGATGCGTTGTTTTTTCTTTCATATTGGCGTTTATCGGCGTTTTATCGGCGCTTTACAACCGCCGATATCTGTATTACTTGCGTCTGAACTGTGGTAAAAAACGGTGCAAAACCACTTGAATTTGATCCGCTGCGATAGTTGAATTACTCATATTATCTCGCATATCTTTTTATACGCAAAGCCTTTCGGTGAATGGAATAATTACAACAAAAATACGCACGCTTGGTTATCATTTAACTCAACTCATCAAAAAGAATTGATAAGCTATACAATAATATGTTTTTATTCTTTTTGGGGCAAGCGAGTATAGTTTTCTATAATACCAAAATTCTTCAACTTATAATGACTCAACAATCCATTAATCAAATTTTCATTCAGCCAATTGCTTTGCCATGCTATCAAACTTAGCATTGGATGAATACCTAATCTCTGCTAAACGTTCTTTGCTATTCTGAATCCATTGTATTTCACGATCAAGAGAATAGTCGGCAAGCTGAAAAATATCATCAACGCTTGGATCGCTGATCTCCTCTTTCAACAGATTCCATAATTCTTTGGAAAGCGCATATTGTTCCTTTGTAACATTACTAAACATGGAAACACCATCGTTCCTAAGGAGGACATCTGCAAGTTTATCCCCAATCAAAATTATACAACATGAATCACTGTTTGAACGTACTCCTCTTACTCACCTTTGTCTGGTTCTGTTGACCATTCCATTATTTCTTCGATCTTCACATCAAGAGCATTGCAAATAGCTCTCAACACATCGGTTGTTACATCCATATTGTTTGTAAGCTTGTACATTTGGTAGTGCGTGATACTTAATACGATCTTTGATACTAGAGTTATTCGAACAACTGTCTTCAGAGGGCATTTTGCCATCGATTGTCAAATAGTAGATTGATGCTTCTTGAGGATTCCTATAAAATCTCTGAGAGTATTTCAGATAATCAGAGCACTGATCCCCATGTTCCTCGGAATAGATTTTTGCTTCAATAGGTATGAAATGGCTCGGAGTTTTAATAACAAGATCGATCCGCCTTCCGGAATCGGGTATGTAGTATTCCCGATATACGAATGCTTTGTCGATCTCGGTCTTGACGAGGTCTGTCATCGCCAAAACAGTATTGAGAAAACTTGCAAGGTATTCCTTCTTTCCGTTGGTAGATAGATTAAGGATATACCAGAGTATCTTGCAGAAAGATACCTCATCGTGTCCCTTTCCAAGGAGGCCGATGATGTTCTGGCAGTCGTCAATTTCTTTGTCGATTGAATCCAACTCACCAAGTCGGGATTCGACTTCTTTCAGCAGTTCTTCAGGTGTTGTCATTCTTTGTTTTTCCTGTAATTCTCTATCCCAAGATTCAGATAGTCCACCACCTGATCTCTCAAATACTCAGGCGATATGATCTCCACGCAATCAGCGTATTGAACAGCCCAGTACAGCATAGCCCGCGGGCTGGAGAAGAGCGTCGCGACGAGCTTTTCGTCCTCGCGACTGAATTCGACGTTCTTTCCGAACCAGTCTATGATCTGATCGACGATGCCTTCGTCGGTGTAGAAGGTGATCCGTTCCGGGGTGTCGGCATACATATAAGGCATGCCGGTCGCCAGCCGGGAATAATCGATGCCGTTTTCATAGCCGTTCAGCGTTCGCAGCGGGATCGCCGCGCGTTCGGAGACACGTATGTTCGTTATCCGGTCGACGCGATGAAAGCGCATCCCGTCCCAGTGTTTGCTGTAGCCCATCAGGTAGTACCGCTGATTGTGCAGGATCAGCTGATACGGGCTGATGCGCTGGAAGGAGGTCTTGTGAAGCTTTTTGTCGGTACCGTATTTGTTGTAATCATACTCGACCATTTTGCCGGCTTCGATCGCGTCGTCGATCACTGCGATGTTGTAAAACAGGTTTTTGTACTCTGTCTTGTCCCACTCGCCGACTGTGTGGATGTTCTTGACGTGACGGCGGAAGTATTTGTTCGAAAGTGAACACAGCCTTTCGATAAGATCACGCGACTGATTCGCGGCAATGTGCTTGCTAGCCAGGACAGAGTCGATGAGAAGCTGAATCTCCGTATCGTCGAACGTCCGCGACGCGAGATAACTGCCGTTTCTCTCGGATTCTATATCAAATCCGGCTTCTTTGAGCAGAGAAATGTTGCGTCCGACGGCTTTGCGCTCTATGACGATCCCGTAGTCTTCATCGAGAAGTTTTAATATCTCCTCCTGGGTGAGAGGGTGGTCGCTGTCGCTGTATCGCTCTAGAATCTGAAGGATTCGCAGCAAAGCAAGTTTTTTCGGTTCAAGTCCCGCCATATTGTTCCTCGCAGTGTGATTGATACTATTATTGTACCATATTTGGGACAGCGAGTCAATCGGGAATGGTGTTTTTTAAGAATTGCTTTTCAAATCGGAAGTGTAATACTTCTCGATGATACCGTAATCATCGTCCACATAGGACATACTGTGTCCCGATTCGGACAGCATCCGGTCTATGTCGCGTAAGATTTTCAGCCCCTTCTCCGGATTCTTTTTCGTGCCGATCCCTTCAAAGTACGCAAATGCCATGTCGTACATCGCGATCGAGTCGTTAATTGGATCGATGATTTTTAACTGTCGCTCCATCACGATCCGGTAGGCTTTCTCAAAGCACCGGAAAGCTTCGGCCCTGCGATCGTAGATCCCTTTTTGTGTCTTTATGACGAATATGCATCCCATGGCGGAAAACATGGTGCGATAAAACTCGTCAAGCATAATCGGGGTATCGATGAGGCAGTCGTAAGCCTCTTCGTAAGCGTGATTCAAATAGTAACGGACTCCGGCTTCGTACAACGCATTTTCATAGATTGGTCCAAGTTTCATGGTTGTTGTTCCTTTCGCTTTAATTGACTGATGTTATTCAATCGCACCCTGTACATGGATAATCATTGTATTAATCTTCATCGATCGTCTGACTATCGTCGTTTTCATCGTCCGAACAGTCGTGTTCTGTGATCATACCGTCTTTGCAAAACACGTGAACACCTCCGGTCCCCTCGATCCATTCATCGGCTTTTTTGATACTGTTCCATTCGGAGATCGTTCCTGAGAATTCGATCGACAGCCTTTTACAACCGGAGAAACAGGAAAAATCGATCGTTTTGACGGAATCAGGCACTGTGATCTTTGTAAGATGTTCGCAATTGGCAAAAGTTGCGGCTTCTAGTGTCCGGAGGCGGGGTGGCAGTTTGATCGACGTAAGCGGCGTGCATTCAAATGCATTCCATTCGATAGCGGTCACAGAATCCGGAAGAAGAATCTCCCATATTCCGGAGTTCGCAAAACAGGACATCGGAACAGTTGTCAGCGATACGGGCAGATGAACCGTGTACAGATTCACGCAATCAAAAAAGGCGCTCCATTCGATGGTGTTAACGCTGTCAGGAATTATGATTTCTTCCAAAGACGTACACCCGGAGAAAGCACTTTCCCCTATCTCTTCTACGCCTTCATGGATGATCACTCTTTTCAGATTCGGGCATTTTGCGAACGCGTAACCGCCGATTCTTTTTACATTACCCGGAATCGATACATTCGTCAGATCCGATCGATTTTCAAAAGCGTGTATGGAAATCGAGCGGATATTTTCAGATATGAAAAAAACAGTGTCCCCGGCACTTCCAACCCGGTCAAATCTGCCCATGACCATCTCATTTTTGCTTCCTGTAATACCGTTATTCAAACCCATGCTTTTTCTCCTTTCGGTTTCTATGGAGTATTATAGCATGAGTATTGTACCAAAAACGGGACAGCAGATCAGGCAAAACTGACGGGCTGTCTGTTCTGTTCAACAACAGAGGAGAAATTATTACAGACAGATATAAAGTTAATGCAGCAGCCTCCTTGACAAAAACGCATATTGGTGCAAAAAAAAGTGAACTTTATTAATGCACTTTGTTAACACGAAATTCATTGAATAATAGTGTAAAAAATGCTAAAATAGTATAGGCTTAAGAGCCCTACAAACTGAGAATTGCGGAGGTAAGGCGCTTGATCAAGATATCCTTTTTGGCCGGAGAATTGGTTTTTACCGTGCTGTGGCTCGTCATCAGAGGGGTGATATGGATACGGCAGAAGAAGATCGTCTGGAAAAGAGAGGCTCTCCTTCTTTTGATGTACATCAATCTTGCTGTTCTGATTCGTTTTGTCTTTTATCCTTTTTTCCCCGTCGACGGTCAGGTCCAGCCCCTTATCATTAACATGAAAAGCATTCAGCCGCCACGGGTCAACCTGATTCCGTTTGTGAACATTCTGGATTATGACTCAAAGCGCGAAGCCGCCATCAACATCATCGGTAACATAGGCCTGTTTATACCGACGGGCATCATTATGCCGATTCTGTACAGGCGTCTGGACAGCTTTTGGAAAGTCCTTCTGGCCGGTGCGGGGCTGTCGCTCGTCATCGAGATCATTCAGCTGCTCCTTCCCGGAAGTGTGACCGACATCGACGACCTGATCCTCAATACCGCCGGTGCGGCGATCGGGTGCGGCATATATAAGCTTGTATGCCGGGTCTTTTCTGTCAAATGAGTTCTGCTCCTTATCATCTATTGTTTTCAGTCTCGCTGAATTGATCCCCCGTACTTTTTCCGGGTGGTGCCCGAACAAGTACAAGCCCTGCTCCGGCCGGTCAGAAGAGCCCGAAAGGCGGATTTTTTGTGTGCGAAAACGGCGGTTAACGTATGCATTTTTGACTTTTTTTCAAAAATGCCTTCGTTAACTTGCTTTTTCGGGTAATTCAGAACGTCACGGATTTTGAAGAAGTCATCAACGGATTCAGAAGCGAAGGGGGATGCTCATCATCCCGAGAAAAAAGCTGAAAACCGTATCCGCGTTATCGCAGAGCTGACCGAGCGCCGGATCAAAAACCTGCAAACTCTTGCCAATTCAAAGACGCATAAACAGACTATCACCGCCGATGACGAAGTCGGCCAAAACATCGCTGCGTCGTATGAAGATAGCGGATATTGAAAAAACCGATATTCTTGTCGGCGATTGGGGGATCCCTTCTCATTCGCTTTTTTGCCTCCTTTTTGTGAACAGTTTAGAAATCTTTGCCCAAACACTTGATTTTCACCAGAGAGTATAGTATAATTACACTCGGGGGTGAAAATATGATAAAGACTGTCTCCATACTTCATGATGAGCTGAAGAATTATTCAAACATAAAGTCCAAGATTCAAAGCCTTTGCAACAGCGGAGATCTCTATCCTCTGGTCAGAAACAGGGGCATCTATGAAACCGACGGGTCTCTTCCGGGATATTGCCTCGCGCTCATAATCAACGGGCCGTCGTATCTGTCTTTCGAGTTCGCGCTGGCCAGTCACGGTCTGATACCCGAAGCTGTGTACGCTTTCACGTCGGCAACTTTTGAAACCGGAAAGAAGAAGACATATACCAACCATTTCGGAACCTTTACGTACCGGGACGTGCCGGCGGCAGTCTTTCCGCTGGAAGTTGAAGCATTCTCTGAAAAGGGGTACAGATACCTTCTGGCATCCCCTGAAAAGGCTCTGTGTGACAAACTTTACGAGCTGCCTCCGTGCAGGAACAGAGCGGAACTGTCGGCAATGCTTTTCGACGATCTGCGCATAGACGAGGACGCCTTTGCCGGACTGGATTTTGCCAGGCTGTCCGATCTTGCCGGGCATTACCGCTGCACCAATCACAGGATCCTCAGATCGCTGATCAGAAAGGACGTTTGCGATGAATAACATTCTCTCTTCCATGCTCTCCGGATACGAACTCCGTTCCGATTACGACAGAAAGAACGCTATGAAGGAGATCATACAGGAAATAATACTCTGCAGTCTGTCAAGAACCGATTTTTTCAAGTACGCTGCTTTTTACGGCGGAACCGCGCTCCGAATATTCTACGGTCTTGACCGTTTTTCTGAAGACCTGGATTTCTCTCTGAAGGAGCCAAATGACGGTTTTGATCTGTCCGCATACCTTCCGTCGCTTGAGAACGAGGTCAGGTCGTACGGTCTGAATCTGAAAGCGGAAGCGAAGGCGAAAACGAAAGAATCGTTTGTTCAGTCGGCTTTTGTCAAGGGAAACACACGCGAGCAGCTGCTCCTGTTCTATCCTGATGACAGTATATCCTCTCTTGTTCCGGGCAACGAAACGGTGAAAATCAAATTCGAGGTAGATACCAATCCGCCGCCCTTCGCCGGGTACGAAAAGCAGTACCGTCTTCTTCCGATTCCTTACGAGGTACAGCTTTACGACGCGCCGTCGCTGTTTGCCGGAAAGATACACGCCGTACTCTGTCGCGGATGGAAGAACAGGATCAAGGGACGCGATCTTTACGATTTTGTCTTTTACGTCAGCCGCAAGATACCGGTAAACCTCTCTCATCTGAACGCCAGACTGGCCGATTCCGGATTCATTCCCGACGGAACATCCCTGACAATACAGAAAATTAAGGAAGCATTGTGCGACCGTTTAACTTCGATAGATTACTCAATTGCGAAGCAGGATATCCTTCCGTTCATACGAAATTCTGCTTCAGTTGACGTCTGGTCCGAAGACTTCTTTACACGGATCACTCAGGGCATAACCGCAGATATTTAGCTTCAAGCGTATCCCCTCCCCGACGTTTCGCCGGGGAGGGTTCCTGCTTTACATGACCAGCCCCGACGGTATGAGCGCGATCCACATGATTCTTTGGGACTGTAATTCCATTCTCGAAGTGATAGGAAAGAAATGTCCTGTACCATACTCGTGAATAGAAAAACAGCCCCACCAGTTGCCTGGTGAGGCTGTATTCATTGAATTATGGGGTAAAAAATGCTATAATAGTATAGAGTTAAGAGCTCGACAAATCGCAGTTTGTCAAATGATCATTTGAAAGGAATAGTCGTTATGAAGAACAAGACGGCGTTGATAAAGATGCTGCTGATTCTCATGGTTTCAGCTATTGTGACAGTATTCCTGTATATCCTCCTACATGAATTTGGACATATGATAGTCATGCTGTCAGCCGGTGACAGAATCACAGAGTTCAGCATTCTTGGCGCGCATGTCAGTGGAGAAGGCGGCAATTATACAAATACTTCTGATTTGTGGATGTATGCTAACGGGACGATTTTCCCATTATTGCTCTCCTACATATTCCTGCTGTTTTACCAGAAAGAATCCATGAATATGGTTTATCGAATTATTTCATTGTTCTTTGGGTTTAGTCCTGCTTTTGCCTTGATTCCCTGGTTTGTAAAGCCCTTCGTTTATGTGAGAGGAACCTTTACAGCAGGTGACGATACTACCCAGTTTCTGTATAATTTCTCCCAAGGGCACTCCCCGATCCTTGTGAGTATAGCTGCTGCGCTGCTGTTCGGGATTAGTATCTTTCTGGTTATCAGGAAGCGTGTACTTCGCAATTTTATTGAAGAAATCAAAAGAACGCGTGAGGCGGTAAAAAGAGAACGTTAAATTGTTAAGGAGGTATAACTTATGCCTGCTTGCTACGGATAGCTGCCTGTGCAATATTGTCTTTAGGGATGATTTTTCGCCGATTTTAAGTTCATTTAGTGGGATAATCTCACATTTATGTAAGGGAAGAGGGGCCAGTGTTTCTGACCCCTCTTCATTGATATTCACTATAGCGTGGTTCTTTTTACCTTCGACAACGACATCCAGCGCGGTTTCGTTTTCACCGTCGAGATTCAGGTACCATCTGTACTTCCATTTTCCGTCCGGTACTATCCTGCTTACGAGACTTTGCACAATTTCACTCTGATCTCCGTTCGGATCTGTAATTCGGTTTAAGACCTCCATTATTGAGTCCCAGCATATTTCAGGCTTGGACTGATTGCCTTCGTTTTCTTTTTGAATTGTCACATACTGTTCCTGAAGGGCTTTCAGTTCTTCATCGATTTTTGATCGCTGCAGCGTGTAATCCTGTTTTTCAATGGTTCCGTCAGTCAGCAGTTCAAGGAGACGCTCTTTCTTTTTATTCAATCTGTCGATGCCTGATATGATTCCGGGGAGCGCCGTTGTCCCTCCTCTGGACTCGACTTTATAACATTCCTTGATAAGTTTACACGCTAAATCTATGGCCGGCTTTCTGTCACCCCAGACCTTTGAGATGATTTCGCGCGCCATCAGGTCAAGCTTCCAGTCGGCAATCATTTCCTGGCCGCAATAACCATCAGGGTTTGCGCCGTTCTTTATTCTTTGACTTCTCGAGCCGTTGTTTAACTGATTGTAGCACTGATACCCGTATGACCAACTCATTCCTTTATTTTTATGCCATCTGTTTTTCCGGAAAGAAGACCCACAGGAGCATCTAAGCTTGCTTGCCCAGAGATCTTTTTGTTCGCGTTTCCCCTGCTTCTTTGTCTCTTTCTGCACTTCATCGTCTACTGTTTTAAGCTTAACACAGTCTTCTGTGCGCTTTTCGCGTATTTGCTGGCATTTTTGCCAAAGTTCCTCGCTTATAATCGGTTCAAAATCCGCTTTGACCATCATGTAGGATGACACATCGTAGTTATTTACCCGTTTCTGCTCAAGGTAGTTGTTGCTGTACGATTTGCCGTAAGCCTGATAACCGATATAAGTAGGATTTTCGAGAATCCTGCCTACCTGCCACGCCCCCCACCTGTCGTTCCCGGAGGCATTCAGCATTCCCAGCCGGGTAAGCATCCCGGCGATTTTTTGAAATCCATACTGACCTTGACTGTATGTGTTGTATATGAACCTGACCACTTCAGCCTGTGCTTCGTTGATAACATATGTGCTTCCTTCGCGATTGTAACCGAGTATATTCCCGTTGCCGTATACAGTCCGCTTCTCACGGCTTATCATCTGCCCGGCTTTAACGCGCTCGGAAACTTTGCGGCTCTCCTCCTGGGCGAGTGTCGCCATGATGGTCAACCGAAGTTCGCCGTCCCCGTCCATCGTCCAGATGTTGTCTTCGACGAAGTATACTTCGATTCCTATATTTTTCAATTCACGCGTGGTTACCAAGGTGTCTACAGTATTTCGGGCAAATCTACAGACTTCGCGCGTTACGATCAGATCGAACTTTCCTTTCCTCGCATCCTCGATCATCCTGAGAAAGGCCGGACGTTTTTTCGCCTGGGTACCAGTGATCCCTTCGTCGATGTACTTTTCAAGGACTGTCCAGTTTGGATGATATGCTGCCTGATCGTCATACCACTTTATCTGGTTTTCCAGCGCACTCAGTTGTGCCTCGTGCTCAGTTGAAACTCTTCCGTAGAAAACCATCTTGCGAGGTCTGTTTCTGTCAAGAAGATTGAACGGATTTCCTATTGTTTGATTTGTGCCTGTCCCGTAAACCATTGTTTTTTCCTCCTTCTTTTATGCAGCCTTTTTCTGACTGCTCATCTCTTTTATTCTCTCAAATACCGCTGTTGCGGTCTGCTCATTGATTACGCTCTTTTCGAGAAGTATTTTCACTAGCATTCTCGCTGCGTCAAAGTCGTTAAGAATCATATCCTCCATTCTGTAGCCCTCCATGCCTTGCGATAGCAGGTCTGGCTGCCATCACAAGAATAAACTTTTTTTCTCACAAGTCCAGAGACAATACCGTATTAATCGAATTTTTTCTGAATACCTGTCGCGGGATACCCCTCGCGGGCTATGACCAGCGCCCCGATGATGAGATCCAGCGTTTTATCCGATATAAGGTAAGGATCGGATATGTCGTAAAGATTGATGTGCGTCGTGTTCTCATAAATGTCCTGAGCCATTGTCAGCAGCGCGTAGCCGTAGCAGCTGAGTCCGTGCCGGTCGATCTCGCCGAACTTGATCATCTTGTCGT
>JAEEGI010023496.1_pt1 | contig 12094 bp, 4 predicted proteins | sample 8958751 | NCBI WGS metagenome assembly JAEEGI01 (sample SAMN16246545, study PRJNA631951) | gut metagenome | biome: gut microbiome; feature: rumen; material: KS-attached | host: Bos | place: Iran: Karaj | collected 2018-10 | reverse complement strand
TATCTCTTAAAATTTTAATTTCTTCATGTAATTCATTAATTTTAATTTTTAAAGTTTGTATTCTTGATTTATATTCTCGAATTTTATTATTATTTTCATTTTGTCTTTTTTCAAATAATAAACTTGCTTTATTAATATCTTCACTTAATTTTTTAATAGTATTAATTAAAACTTCTTTTTCTTTAATTAATTTTTCTTTTTCAATCATTAACATATTAATAGTATTATTATTTTCATTATTATTATTATCATTTACTCCTGTAATTTGTTCTAATTCATTAATTTTTTTAGTTAATTGAACTGTATTTTCTTCAAATTCAAATTTTAATTTTTCTTTTTCTCTTTCTTTATTTTCTAATAACATTGTTAATTCATCATTTTCATTTGTTAATCTAGAAATTTCTTTTTTTAAATTAAAATTCTCATTATCTATTAATTTCACTTTTTTTTCATTTTCTTTTAATTTATTAAATATTCTTATATTATATTCTTTATTTGAAAATCCTGTTATTTGATATATAAATTTTTCATTTATTGATTTATATAAATCTTTTAATTGATTTTGAAGATATAAAATATATTTATTATTATTTTCTATATCATTTTCATGTAGTTCATTAATAAATAAAATTTCATTTTCTTTTTCATTTTTTAAATTTTGAATTTTTGATTCTAAATTTTTTTTTTCAAATTTTATTCTTAAATTATCTGTTGATAATTCATCTATTTTATCTTGTAATTTTAACATTTCTATATTAACAACAAAATTTTTTTCATTTTCGTTTTTAAAATTTTGAATTTTTTCAATTAATTTATTTTTAGAAGATAAAGATTCTACTTTTTGATTTAATTCAATATTTTTCAAATTTAATATTTTATTATCTCTTTCTAATTTTTCATTACTTAATTTTAAAAAATTATTTTTTGATTTCATTTGTTCAATTTCAGAATTTAAATTTAAAATTTCTTTATGTTTTTCCATTAATTCACCTTCTTTTTTAATAGAAATTAATCTTAATTTCTGATATTCATCAGTTAATAAATCTAATTCTTTTGATTTTTGTTCTAAAAAAATAACTAAATCATCTTTTTCATTTCTTAAAGTTGAAATATAATCATTTCTAGTTTCAATTAATATTTGATTACTACTTATATCATTAATATCTTTATTTCTACTTGTTTCTGAAGCCATTTGTTCTGATATAATATCTCCTAATTCTTTTTCTAATTCATTTATCATTTCTTTATTTAAATTATCACTTTTATTATTTTCATTATTATCTTTTTCTTCATTCTTTTTTAAATTTTCTTCATTTTTATTTTCATTAATTCCATTTTCATTTTCATTATTATATATTATTTGATTTGGTTCTATATTTTCATTATTATTTATTTCTATATTTTCCATATATTTATCATTATTTAAATTATTTTCATTATTTTCTTCATTATTATTTTCACTATTCTCTTCATTTTTATATTCCATATTATCATTAAAATAATTGTTATTATTTTCATTTTCTTCATCATTAATAATTTCATTTTCATTATTATCATCATTCTGAAAATTCTCATTTCCATTATTTTGATTATTCAATCTTTCATTCATTTTTAAACAATATTTAATAAAGAAATAAAAAAATAAATTTAAATAAAAAATGATAAGTAACTTAATGTAAGAATAATTCATATAATTTTTAACAAAATAGTTTTCAAATATTTGCAGAAACATGGACAAAAGATGCTTTTGAATTAATAGATTATGAAGACGAAGATTTAATTCATTCACAGTTAGAAACAAAAAAATCAGAAATATTAATAAGATCTAACAATACATTATTATTAACAAATAATTTTGATGATAATTCAAATGAAACAAAGAAATTATTAGAAATAGAAAGTTACACAAATTTTTTTAATATAATACCAAACACATTTATAATAGATAATGAAGAAGAAGATTCTTCTAAATTTAAAGGAGAAAATTCTTGTTGGTTAATATATAAAAAATCAAAAACAGGAGAAAAGCAAAAAAAATATAAAATAAATAATGGAGATATAATAAAAATAGGAAGAATAACAGCAAAAATAAAAGAAATAAAATTAGAAGAAAATAATATAAATAAAAATGAATCAAAATCAAATATGAAAGAAAATATTGAAGAAAATATTGAAGAAAATATTAAAAATATAAAAAAAAAAAAGATAATATGTAGAATATGTTATACAGAAGAAGAAGATGAAGAAAATCCTTTAATTCAACCATGTAAATGTTCTGGATCAATGAAATATCTTCATTTAAATTGTTTGAAACATTGGATAGGAACAAAATTATGTATTAAAATAGATTCAAATGATAATTATTCAATTTTTAAAATAAAAAAAATTCAATGTGAATTATGTAAAAATCCTTTTCCAGATTATATAAGATATAATAGGAAGTTATTTAATATTTTAGAATATAATAATATATATAAAAAATATATTGTAATAGAAAGTTTAAGTGTAGATAAGAGAAAAAATAGATTTTTATATATTGGAAATTTAGAAAATAAAAAAGAATTAAAAGTTGGAAGAGGACATAATGTAGATTTATTATTCAATGATGTTTCAGTTAGTAGAATTCATTTTAAATTAAATATTGAGAAAGATAATATTTTTTTATCTGATAATGATTCTAAATTTGGTTCTTTAGTTTTAGTTCAAAGTTCTAAATTAAGAGTATGTGAATCTCAACCTTTATTTATTCAAATTGGAAGAAGTTTTATTAAAATTAAATTAAAAGGAAATTATAATTTTTTTTCTTGTTGTTCTTCTAATGAAAAATTCAATGAATTTTATTATCAAATTCAAAATGAAAAAGAATTAATTTATAAAAATGATATTTATATTAAAGAAGAAGAAGAAGATTCTGAAAATGATGATAATAAAATTAATAGTAATGCTAAACAAAAAATTAATTTCTCTGTATTTGATGTTAATCAATTTGTTAATTCTGAAAGAGAATATATTAAACAACAAAATTTAAAATTAACTGTTCTTGGAGATAATTTAGAAACTTTACCAAATTTGGTATCTAATGAAAATAGAGAAAGTGATTTAAAGGAAATTTAAGTTAATATTCAAAAAAATGATGTTTAATGTTTATTATTATCATTTAATTTGTTTTACTTTTTTTTAATGTTTTTTGATTAATGTTATATATTCTTATTGTCTTTTTTCTATTTATTTTTATCTTTTAATTTTATGTTGAATTGTGTTTAAAGAAATTAAAATAAATATTTTTTATATTTTAATATAGTTTAAAATATTCTTCTTAATTTAATTTTCATTTTATAACTTTTTTAATAATATTAATTAAAATAACTCTCAAAAAAAAAAATTAAATAAAATAAAATGAGTTCTCAAAAGAAGAACAAATTTTCAAAGGAAGAATCAATGTTAAAAAGTTATAATGAAACATTTTATACATCTTTAAAATCTCTTCAATTTTTATCAAATCCTCTTCCTCGTGAATTAAAATTATTATATCACTTTGAACAAAACGAGAGTGCAGCAGTATCATCAACAATAGGACAACTTGAATCAGCTCTTGATGATTTATTATTTAAGAATGAACAAATAAAAAAAACAATGAAAGATTTAAAAGAAGAAATTAATGATTTAAAAAATAAAGTTATTGAAGAATCAAATGGAGGAAATATTACTGATTTAAAACCACAAATTAAATTATTACAAGATGCTTTAACTAGTTTTATTGAAAAACAAAAAATCGAAAATTTTAGATTAAAAGAAGAAATTGCTCTTTTAGAAAAAGAAAAAGCTGATATTCAACAAAGTATTTATGATGCTTTAGGTTATTTAAATAAATTAGAAAAAATTGTTGGAATTAAAAGTAAAACTTTTACTTATTATTATGATCAAACTTTAAGTGAAAATGAATTTGCAAGTAAGTTTATTATTAAAGATGAAAATATTTAACTATTATTATTAACATTCTTTTATAATTTTTGCAATTAATTTCTTTGTAAAAAATATTTTATATTTTTGATATTTTCTTAAAAACTATAAATAGAAAAAAAAAAATAAAATAAATGTCATCCCCGAAAAATACTGAAAAAGAAGAAACAGAAAATGTTAAAAAAAGTAAAAATGAGACAGAAAGAACAAAAAAAAAAACAAAAAAATCGAATTTAAAAAACACAGAATCATCACAAGAAAATTCATCAAATAAGAAAGAAAAAGAGAAAGAAGATAAGAAAAATCAACAAATGATAATGAAAGATTTAATATTAGAGAATTTTGTAATGTTAAAGCAAATAGGAAAAGGAGCATTTGGTCAAATATATTTATCATATGATATGAGAGATAATGTAGAAGTTTCAATAAAGAAAGAAATTAAGAAATTTCAGAAAAAAAGTCAATTAAGCACAGAAGCAAAAATATATCAAACATTATTAAATATATCATCTACTGATTTATCTGGTCAAAAAGCTTTAGCTCAAGATGAAGTTCAAGGTGTTCCTCATTTTTATGGAATGGGAGAATTAATTGATTCTTATTATTTAATTATTGAATTTTTAGGACCTAATTTAATTGAGTTATTTAATTTTTGTGGATGTAAAAAATTTACTATTAGTACTGTAAGTTTAATTGCTTTACAAATGTTAAATAGAATTGAATATTTACATAAACATCATTATATTCATAGAGATATTAAACCTGAAAATTTTTTAATTGGAACTAAGGAGAAATCTAATATTATATTTTTAATTGATTTTGGTTTAAGTAAAAGATATAAAAATCCTAAAAATCATCAGCATATACCTTATAGAGAAGGAAGATCTTTAATTGGAACTGCAAGATATGTTTCTATTAACACTCATTTAGGGATTGAACAAAGTAGAAGAGATGATTTAGAAAGTATTGGTTATGTTCTTATTTTTTTTTTAAAAGGAATTTTACCTTGGCAAGGATTAAAAAATGTAGAAAATAAATATCAAAGAATTATGGAAAAAAAATTACAAATTCCTACTGAAATTTTATGCTATGGTTTACCTGATGAATTAGTTTATTATTTAAATTATTCTAAAACTTTAAGATTTGAAGATAGACCTGATTATGATTATTTAAGAGGATTGTTTATTAGATTATTAGGTACTTGTAATAGTGTTTATGGATTAAGTAATGATATGCTTAAATTTGATTGGTGCTTTGATGATCCTGCTAATTCAATTTGGCTTGTTTTTAATAAGAAAAAAGGAAATAATAATAATAATTCAGAAAGTGGTTTAAAAGATATTAATGGAAATACCAAGAAAATGAATAATATTATTAATGATGATAGAAAAGGAAAGTTGGAAAATATTTATGAAGTTAAAGAAACTTTTGCTAAGACTAATGAAAATAATTCACAGATTAATTTAGATGAAGATGAAGAAGATTCTAGTTCTGATAATGAGCAAAAGAAAGAAAAAAACAATAATAATGAAACTCCTAATGGTAATAACAATAATAATAATAATAATGATACGAAGGATAATATTAATAATAATGATATGAAGGATAATAATAATAATAAAGATATGAAGGATAATAATAATAATGGAAAAAATAATGAAAATGAGGATATTAATAATAATAATAATAATAATAATAATGAAAATAATAATGTAAAAAATAATATTGAAGATGATGAAGAATCAGGTGATACACTTAAAGAGGAATTTAATGCTCAGAAATTGAAATTAGATAATAACAATGACGAAGATGTAACTCAGAAATTAAATCGTGTTTTAACAAACAGAGAAGAAGATATAGATAAATATATAAATAAACTTCTTCAAAAAAAAGGAATAACACCAAATAATGTAACAAATAATAATAATTCAAATATAAATACCAACAACACTGATAACAACAATAATAACAATAAAAACAACAATGACAACAATGATAATAATAATAATAATAATAATAATAATAATAATAATAATAATAATAATAATATTCCAAAAAGAGGTCCTCGAAAATCAATATTAAAGCATGCACAAGTAGATGTTCAACCAATAAAATATGAAGAACCAGAAAAAAAATCAAAATCAGAATCAAAATCAAAATCATCTTCATCAAGTTCAGATTCAGAAGAAGAAAAAGATATTGTTCCTCCAACATTAGGAACAGGGAAAATAAATTTAAAAGATAGTTTAGATATACCTGATCATGAAGGGAAAGATAGAAGAAAAAGTGTTTTAAGACAATCACCTGAAGCTATTAAACAAAAATTAGAAGATATGAATAAATTATTAGCTGAAGATAACAAACATTCAGTTTTAGCTAAAAATACTTATAGGAATTCTAAAATGATTAGTTTAGAAGATTTGAGTAAAATTCATGCTTTACATGGAATAAATAATAATAATAAAGAAGAAAAAAAAGAAGAGAAGAAAGAAGAAAAGAAAGAAGAAAAGAAAGAAGAAAAAAAAGAAGAAAAAAAACCAATGAAAAAAAAAAGAGCTTCAGTGTCATTTAATTTTGGAGATAAAGCTGATTTCATGAAAAATGTAAAGCCAAAAAATAAAATAAGTTTTGAATCCCAAATAATAAACAAAGAAAATAAAAAAGAAGAAAAAACAGAAAAGAATGAAAAAGTGGAAAAATCAGATGATAAAAATACAGAAAATAAAAAAGAAGAGAATGATAATACAAAAGAGAATAAGAATAAAAATAAAGGAGATTCATCAAATCGTAGTGAAATAAGTTTTAAAAGTATGAGAGTGAAAGAAACAAAAAAGACAAGTGATCAGCTTAGAAAAGTTCATACGAAAGTAAGTGGTGAAATATTATTAGATGATCCAGATATAAATATATCAAAAGGAAATTTAATAAAAATATCAAAAGAACCAATAGCAAAACAATATATAATATTAAGTGATTTAGGACAAGGATCATATGGTCAAGTAAAGAAAGTAATGCATAAGCAATTAAATGAAATAAGAGCAATGAAAATGACAAGTAAGAAAACATCAACATCAAAAGTAGAAATAAGTATATTAAGGAAAATATCACATCCAAATATAACAAATATATTTGAAATATATGAAGATTCACGTAAATATTATATAATGATGGAATTTTTAACAGGAGGAGAATTATTTGAAGCTATTACTTCAGTTGGTTCATTTAATGAATTATTAGCTGCTAAAATAATGAAACAATTATTAAATGCTGTTTATTATTTACATACTCAAAGAATTGTTCATAGAGATTTAAAACCTGAAAATATTATGTTAACAAATCCTCCTAAAGATGATGTATTTGAAATTAAATTAATTGATTTTGGTGCTGCAACAAATTTTACTCCTGGAAAAAAAATCAGTAAATTTATTGGAACTGCTTATTATATTGCTCCTGAAGTTTTAAAAGAAAATTACGATGAAAAATGTGATGTTTGGTCTTGTGGTGTTATATTATATATTTTATTATGTGGATATCCTCCTTTTAATGGAAATACTAATTTAGATATTTATCATAATATTAGAACTAAAAATCCTAGTTTTACTGGTGAAGAATGGGAAGAAATTTCTAAAGAAGCAATTGATTTAATTAAAAATATGTTAAATAAAAATCCAATTAAAAGATTTTCTGCTAAAAGTTGTTTAAATCATAAATGGTTTAAAAATTTAGAAGATGCAGAAAAGAATAAATTTAAAAATTACCATAATATACAAAAAAACGCAATAACGCATATGGCACAATTTGTACAAGAAAATAGATTTAAAAAAGCAGTTTTACAATTTATTTCAAGTCAATTTGATATAAAAAAAGAAGAAAATGATTTAAAAGAAATATTTAAAAGTTTAGATACTTCAGGAAAAGGAGTTTTATCAAGACAAATATTTACAGATAAATTAATTGAATTATACGGTGAAAATGACGGAAAAGAATATGCAGATAAAATATTTTCTAATTTAGATTTAGATGGTTCAGGTCAAATTTCATATGATGAATTTTTAAGTGCAATGATTTCAAGTAAAAAAATTGTTACTGATGAAAGATTAGAAAAAGCTTTTAAAATGTTTGATAAAGATAATTCTGGAAAATTAAGTGTTCATGAAATTATTTCTGTTTTTGGAGGAGATGAAGATTCTTGGAAAAAAGTCATTGAACAAATTGATTTAAATAATGATGGAGAAGTTGATTTTAATGAATTTAAAATTATGATGCTTAATGTTGATAAAAGTGTTGGAATTAAAAATAAAATTAAAAATAAAAGAACTGTTACTAGACCTGATATTGTTGATTGATTTTTTTCATTGGTCTTTAATACATTTTTTTATATTTTTTTTTCCTCCTTTTTTTTTTGAAATTTTTTTCAATATCTGTGTTTTTTTGGAAAGTTTTTAATGTTACTAATTAAACAATAAATATGATTATTTATGAAAAAATAGTTTTGTATAAAAATTTTCTATTTATAAATGATTCTGAAAAAATATAATTTAAATAAAAATATATTTATAATAAAAACATGAGTTTTACATATTAATAAATTTTCTTTTTAAATCTTTTTAAAAATATAATTTATTAATTTGTGAAATCAATAAAAAATATTTTATAATCTCTTTCAAAATATCAAGAATGAATTTAATATTAATTATTCTTCTTCTATAAGAAATAATAATGTTTCTAATCAAAAAAAATAAAACAATTTTCAATTAGAAAAGTGCCAATTAGTATATTATAAATAATACTTGAAACAATTTTTTTTAAATTATTCTTAATAATTATTATTAATTTGGAAGATCATTATCTATTATTTTATTGTTTATTGATTATTCTTTGTTTAATTTTTGAGTGAGAAGATTTTTTGAATTCACCTTTTTTTAATTTTCTTTCAAAGTTAAAATAAGTAAAAGAATTTTTAAAAAAAAGAATTTTAATTTTTTATATATTTATAAGTCAAAAAAAATATAATAATTTATTATTTAAATATTTAAACCATTTTGTTTTTTTTTTGATTAGTAAAAAATAATTTAATTTTCATCCGAAGTAATTTTGGAAAAAATGATTTGTTGTTGTTTTCTTAAACTTTCTCTAATATCATTACTTTCATCAGTATCATATCTAATTTTTTCAAGAATAGTACCTAAAAATTTTAAAGTATTTCTATCACTAACTACATCCCCATAAAAAGGTTTAATACATATACCATTATTTTTTTGTAATTTAAAGCTTTGAGGAATATTATCAATTATTATAATTCTTCTTAAATCTCTTCCTAATTTAGATAAATCTTTTATATAATCTTTCCCATTAAATTTGGTATGTTCTTTATATAATCTATATTCAAAATATTTTTCTTTTTTTTCTATTAAATCTAATATTGGATCTACATATTCTTGAGTTTCATAAGAAAATAATATTAATTCATATATTTTTTTCATTTTTGATAAAAATTCATGTAAGAAAGGTCTTAATATCATTACTTTTCTTTTACTTTTACTGTTTGAATCTTTTTTTAAATATATTAAAGTTTCATCTAAATCTAGAACTAAAGAATATTTATATATTGGATTTATTTTAGGTAAATAATATAATGAAGATCCTATTTGATTTATTGTATTTAAATTATTATTTTGTGTGTTATTATTATTGTTATTATTATTGTTATTATTATTATTATTTAAAGTTTGACTTTCTTTATTTTGGAATTTTACTTTATATGATAATATAAAAGAACCATTTTGATCTGAGGATTTAAAAAGAAATAAATTGAAAAATTTATTTATATCTTCAATAGTGTAATTATCAGTAAATGAAAAAGCATCAAAGAAAAAAGATGATATAATTTCTTTTGTATTTTTTAATTTTTCTTCTATTTGACCATATAATGTTGAAGGGAATTTAAATAATTTATTTTGAGGTTGATAAAATGATAAATATATATTATCAATTATTAATTTAAAGTAATTCCCAATTGTATTTATATTATGATTTATAATTAGAATAATATTATATTCATCTAAATCTTTTTTGTTTAAATGTAAACTTAATTCATTTTTTATTACATTATATAATTTTTCATACCAAATATAATTTTCATAAGTCATTGTTGTTTTATGTAAAATAAATCTAACTAAAACTAAATAATTAGAATGAATTTGTTCGAAAATAGATTTTAATAAAATAATAACTTTACTTAAATTTTTATCATATGAAACATGATAACATAAACAAAAACATAATAATTCAACTTTAATAATATAAATTAAATTTCTTCTATTATTAGAATCTTTAAATAAATTTATTATTTTATTATAAATAAATTCATTAAAATAATAATTGATCCAATCATAACATTCATTATTAGCAGATTGAAAAGAAGATAATTTAAATAAAATTTCTTTTAATTTATTTTCTAAAATATAATAATGTTCTAAATCATTTTCATTATAAGAATAATCATTTTTACAATTTTCTTTTTCATGATTATTCTTTTCTATTTTATTAATATTATTAGAATATACTCTTTTCTTATTATTATAGTTTTCTTCAGATGAAATATTATTCTCTAATTTATTATCATTATCTTTATCATAAGAAATATTATTTTTTTCATTTTGATTTCCAAAAAATTTATTGTTTAATTTATCTTTTAAAGTCAAAGAACTTCTTTCAGAATTTAAAGAAGTAAAAGAATTTCTAAAATTACTTACATTTAAATTAAAACCTAAATTATTTATTTCTTTTCTAGAAAAATTAATAGTATTATTAGTTTCAATACTATTATTTAAAGAATTATTAGAACTTAAAGATCTATTAGTATTATTGTCATATAAATTTGAAAAAGTTTTATTTAAATTTCTATTTACTTGATGTAATAAAAAACCTAAATTTGTTTTCTTTAAAAGTTTAGATTGAGAATTATTTTTTAATAGTAATTCTGAAGAATAATTTTTATTTAAATTTCCATTATTTTCATTTTTTTCTTCATTTGGAGTTGAAAAATAATTTAAATTTTGTTTATTTTTAAAATTATGATTTAAATTGATTTCAATTTCATTTTTTGATAAATTTGTATTTTCATCTTCAATTTTTTTTTTATTTATCTTTGTTTCTGATTTATTTTCATAAGAAACAGAATTACTATTTTTATTTTTTTCCTGTTGTTCTTTCCAATGTAAATTTTTGTTTATTGTTATTTTTGTTCTTGATGAATTAGAAGATGGTGTGGAATTACAATTTAAATTTATATTGTTTCTGAAAAATAATTTCTTCGTAAGACCGATCGTTAATTTTTTATCATACTTATTAATTTTCATTTAATATTTAATTATAATTGAAAATTTAAATACAATTAAATAATATGAAATAATATAAACAATATATATAAATTTTAATACATATAATAAATTTTTTAAAAGCGAATAATTTAGAAATAAATTTATATTTTATTTATTTAATTATATATTTTCAGTAGTAAAGAACATAGAGCAGAAATATTTAAAGAAATTGAAATTACATAAAGATCCAATTAAAAAAGTAAATATTATAGGCCAAATTCCTAAAGTAACAAATTTATTTTTCCTAACAAAAGGAAGAGAAAAATAACTAATAAAAGTGACATAAGAATAATAAAGTATTCCAATACATAAAGAGGAATTAGATATTAAAACTTGAATCATATAATTATCTTTTGAAGTTATTCCAATAAAAATAAAAGGAATAATAGCACAAAAAGTATACATTGGAACAAAACCATTACAATGAATATCAAAAGCATAAATATATTCTATTGTTTGATTAGTTGTACTATTATTAAAATATTTATCTATTATTATTTTACTTATCATTGATATTATTAAACCAAATGTTATTAAAAAAACAAATGTTTGAATAAAGAATATATTAAAAATTTTAAATGGATTATATATTCCTAATGTAATTGAATAACTGATTGAAGAAATATAAATATATATTATTAATAATAATAAAAATCCTGGGTCATCTCTTCCATATTTATTTTTTAAGTGTTTTCTCATTTTTGACATTTCTATTAATTCTTTTGGTTTAAAACAATATATTATATTTAAAT
>JAEEGI010023494.1_pt1 | contig 12094 bp, 14 predicted proteins | sample 8958751 | NCBI WGS metagenome assembly JAEEGI01 (sample SAMN16246545, study PRJNA631951) | gut metagenome | biome: gut microbiome; feature: rumen; material: KS-attached | host: Bos | place: Iran: Karaj | collected 2018-10 | reverse complement strand
AAAATTTGATAGCAAGGACTATCCGGCCGTGGACGTGGACCGGCAGACGGCCCTGCGCTTCCTCCACCGGGACGCGCTCGTGCTGCCGCAGGCCGCCCCCGGCTACAATGTGATAACTTATCTCGGCCATCCCCTGGGTTTCGTCAAGAACATCGGAGCGCGATGCAACAACCTCCTGCCCAAGGGCCGCCGGATCCTGATGAACGTATGAAGATGAAAAGACTGACACTCACCCTCGCCTCGATCCTCGCGCTAGCCGTCACGGCCTTCGCGCAGGACGGTCCCGCAGAAGATTTCGCCGCCCGCTACGAGCGGCTGGTGCGCAACGTAGGCTACTCCGGCGTGGGCGTGGAGACCCTGCTCGACCGCTGGGAGGCCGCGAGCCCGGACGACCCGGCCATCCCGCTGGCCCGGTTCAACTACTATTATGTCAAGGCCCAGAGCTCGGAAGTCCTCGCCAAGCCCGGCGTGCGCCGCTACCTGGGCAAGCAGCCGACCTTCACCCTGAAGGACTCCGAAGGCAACGACGTCAATTATTTCGAGGATGTCAACTTCGACGAGGAGCTCTTCGGCGAGGCCATGAAGGTCCTCGACAAGCAGATCGCCGCGCAGCCGGACGAGCTGCGCTGGCATTTTCTCAAGATCACGGCTCTGTCCAATTACGAGAAGGAGAGCCCCGACATGGCCGCGGCGGAGCTCAAGGCGCTCATCGAGCGCAACGCCTCCGCCCGCCCCGCCTGGACCCTGGACGGAGAGAGCGCCTCTTCCGAGATCTTCCAGCAGGGCATCGGCGAGTACTGCGCCCTCTTCTTCCAGACCGGCACGCCGGCCAGCTACGAGTACTTCCGGGAGATCTCCGAACGGATGAACAAACTCTTCCCCAAGAACACGGCTTTCATCAACAACATCGGCTCCTACTGGCAGATCAAGGGCAACGACAAGCAGGCCGTCAAATACTACAAGAAGGCCCTCAAGCTCGAGCCCGACGACTACGCCGCCAACCGCAACATGCAGATCATCGAGCGCAAGCAGGCCCAGGCGAAGAAAAAGTAGCTACTCCGCCAAGGTTGCGAACCCGAAGCCCCGACTGACGCTGCTCAGCCGGGGCTTTTTGGTGCCGTTATACAACTCCCTTAAACATAACGGGTTATGAGAACAATCATCAAACTCCTCGCAGCCACCGCAGCAGCGCTGCACGGTATCCGCTACACCTTCGGCTCCGGGCACGCACGCGAGTTCTCCGGCGACACCGCCACCGCCCGTTACTCCGGAGACATCTCCTCCTGGGCCTGGATCCAGTACGGACAGCAGGCCAAGGCCTACGCCTTCACTTACGACGGCGCACATCGCCTTACTGCCGGGCAGTTCTACAACAACGGCACCTCGCCCGGAAAAGATAGGTTTTTCGGGCAACCCCTCCTATTTTGGCTGGGGGTGGCCCGCTATTTCCGGGAAATCCGGACCAGGTGCAAAAAAGGGCTTAAATGCTGTCGAGGGTACGACGATGTCATGGACAACCACATCACGGACCATCTGGGCAGCGTGCGGGACATTTTGGTTTGCAACACGATTGAGAATATCTTTTCCGACGCAAAAAACCAGTTCAGCAGGCCACCGAGACGATAGGATGGGGCCGCAAGCGTTTCCTCGGAATCTGGATTTTTCTGCACTTGCTTGAAACTTTTTGCGGGATTTGTCCGTATAGAGATTGCTTGTGTCAATACGGAACGCGTATGAAACTCTCTCAATTCGACTTCGAACTCCCGCAGGAGATGATCGCCACGGAACTGATGCCCGAAATCGACGGGCACGTCCAGTGGCGGGATGAATGCAAACTGATGGTCCTCCACAAGGATACCGGCGAGATAGAGCACCGGAAATTCAAGGACATCATCGACTACTTCGGCAAGGGCGACAGGTTCGTCCTCAACGACACCAAGGTCTTCCCGGCCCTGCTCTCCGGCAAGAAGGAGAAGACCGGCGCCGACATCAAGGTCTTCCTGCTGCGCGAGCTCAACAAGGAGCAGCGGCTCTGGGACGTGATCGTGGATCCCGCCCGCAAGATCCGCATCGGCAACAAGCTCTATTTCGGCGAGGACGAGAGCATGGTGGCCGAGGTGATCGACAACACGACTTCCCGCGGGCGCACCCTGCGCTTCCTGTTCGACGGTCCGTACGAGGAGTTCAAGGCCTCGCTCTTCGCGCTCGGGCAGACCCCCGTGCCGGAGTGGGTCAAGAAAACCCCGACCGCCAAGGATGCCGAGGAGTTCCAGACCATCTTCGCCAAGTACGAAGGTGCCGTGTCCGCCCCTGCGGCCGGACTGCATTTCAGCCGCGAGCTGCTCAACCGCATGATCCTGCACGACATCGAGAAGACCTTCATCACCGTGCACATGGGCATCGGCCACTTCCGCACCGTGGACGTGGAGGATCTCTCCAAGCACCGCATGGACGGAGAGCGCATCATCATCAACGAGCAGGCTGCGGGCGAGATCAACCACACGAAGCGCAGCGGCGGCAGGATCTGCGCCGTAGGCGTGACGGTGATCCGGGCCCTGGAGACCTACGTCACCACCAACCACGAAGTCCGCGCCAACGACACCTGGACCAACAAGTTCATCTTCCCGCCCTACGAATTCTCCGTCCCGGACGCCATCGTGTCCAACTTCCACCTCCCGAAGTCCACGATGCTGATGACCGTGGCGGCCTTCGGCGGCTACGACAAGGTGATGAACGCCTACCGGACCGCGCTGGAGAACGACTACAAGTTCGGCCCCTACGGCGACGCGCTGCTGATCGTGTAGCTTTCCGTACGAATGATTCCGAAACCGGTTGATACTCTCAGCCGGTTTTTTTATCTTTGTCCAGAAACATAATGACTATGAGAAATGGACAAAGATTCTGCTCCCCTGGTGAGCGCCATCGCGCTCAATGCCATTTTCGGCAATGAACCCAAATTCTCCCACAACCTGATCGACGCGCTCGGCTCCGCCGAGGCTGTCTTTGCCCTGTCCGACAAGGAACGGCTGGAGCTGTTCGGACCGTATAACGCCCGGGCGGCCCGGATCGGGCCGGAGGCCCTGGAGGCGGCCCGCACCGAGTACGAGCGGCTCTCCGCACGCGGATACCAGTTCCTGAGTCTTTTCGACGAAGGGTATCCCGAGGCGCTGCGGTCCTGTCCCGACGCGCCGCTGCTGCTCTACGTACGCAGCGTCACGCCCGCAGCGGAACTCTTCGGCCGCAGGCCGGCCGTGGCCATCGTCGGCACGCGCGACCAGAGCCTGTACGGACGCGAGAGCTGCCAGCGCATCGTCCGGGCGCTCGGCGAAGCGCCGGCCCGGCCGCTGGTGGTCAGCGGACTGGCGCTGGGCGTGGACATCACCGCCCACGCAGCCGCGCTGGAATGCGGCCTGCCCACCGTCGGCGTAAGCCCGGTGGGTGTAGAGGACGTCTACCCGCGGCGGCACACCGCCTTCGTGGAACGGATGACCGCCACGCCCGGCTGCGCGCTCGTGACGGACTATCCGCCCGGGACCGTCCCGGCGGCGTTCAACTTCCTGCGGCGCAACCGCATCATCGCCGGGCTCGCCGGAGCCACCGTGCTGGTGGAGTCCCGCGCCCGCGGCGGCGGGATGATCACGGCCCGGCTGGCCGCCGGCTACGGACGCGACGTCTTCGCCGTGCCGGGCCGGATCGACGATGCACGCTCACAGGGCTGCAACCAGCTGCTGCGCGAGCAGGTGGCGGCGCCCGTGACCGACCCGGCCGCACTGCCCGTCGCGATCGGGCTGGGCCGCCTGCGGCGGACCCGGAAGGCAGAACTGGGCGAAGCCGTGCGGCAGCGCTTCGGGACCGCCCTGCCTGCGGACGAAGTGGCGCGGCTGGCAGCCATCGCTTCACTCGTCCGCATCCGGCGCGGCATCCAGCTCGACGAGATCTGCCGCGAGACCGGCTTCGGCTATGCCGAAGTGGCCCGCGGGACGGGACTGCTGGAAGAGGAGGGATTCCTCTGCATCGATCTGCTCCAAAGATGCACCATTAATACAAAAAATATGTAACTTTGTATAGATGGAATTCATCGACACGCACACCCACACGTACGACGAGGCTTTCGAAGGCTGCGAGGAGGAGGTCATCGCGCGAGCCCTGGCCGCCGGCGTGACCGTCCAGCTGCAGGCGGACGTAGACTCCCGCGAGCGGGAGCGGATGTTCGCCCTCGTGGAGCGGCATCCGGGCGTGCTGCGCCCGATGCTCGGACTCTACCCCGGCTCCGTGGACAAGGACTGGCGGCGCGAAGTCGACGCCCTGGAGGCCTGGCGCGGCCGCGGGATCGTGGCCGTGGGCGAGATCGGGCTCGACTACCACTACGGTGCGGATTTCAAGGAGGAGCAGAAGGAAGCCTTCCGGGTCCAGCTGGAGCTGGCGGCGGCGTGGGACCTGCCGGTCAACATCCACCTGCGCGAGGCCACGGAGGACTTCTTCTCCATCATCGCCGACTGCCGTCACCTCAGGCTGCGGGGCAACCTCCACGCCTTCAGCGGCAGCGCCGAGATGTTCGACCGCCTGCTGCGGCTGGGCGGAGACTGGTACGTCGGGATCGGCGGCGTGGTGACCTTCAAGAAGGCCTCCCTCGCCGAGACCGTCAAGCGCATCCCGCTGGACCGCATCCTGCTGGAGACCGACGCCCCGTACCTGACCCCCGTCCCGCACCGCGGGGAGCGGAATGAGAGTGCCTATATCCCCCTGATCGCCGCCTTCCTGGCCAGCCAGAAAGGCGTCAGCGTGGAGGAGGTGGCAGCCGTAACCACAGACAACGCCAGAAGACTGTTTGCCCTATGAAACTGAGTTTCAACCTGTTCCCAGAGCGGACCATCCGCAACGCCGTACTGCTGATCTACACCGGCGGCACCATCGGCATGAAAGAGGACCCCGCCGACGGGACGCTCAAGCCCTTCGACTTCAGCGGCATCCTCGAGGAGGTGCCCGAACTGCGCAAGTTCGCGATGAAGATCGACTCCTTCACCTTCAATCCGCTCATCGACTCCTCGGACGTCGAGCCTGCGCTCTGGCAGTCCCTCGCCCGGCTCATCCGCGAGCGCTACGACGACTACGACGGATTCGTGGTCCTGCACGGCACGGACACGATGGCATACAGCGCATCCGCGCTGAGTTTCATGCTGGAGAACCTGGGCAAGCCCGTCGTCTTCACGGGCAGCCAGCTGCCCATCGGGCGGCCGCGCACCGACGGCAAGGAGAACCTCATCTCCGCCGTGGAGATCGCCACGGCCAAGGACTCCCACAAGCACCCGATGGTGCCCGAAGTCTGCATCTGCTTCAACGCGCAGCTGCTGCGGGGCAACCGCAGTGTCAAGGTCAACGCCACGGGCTTCGACGCCTTCAAGTCCCCGAACTATCCGCCCCTCGCCACGGCGGGCATCAACATCAAGTACAACAACAGCTTCATCCATTACGGCTACGACCGGCGCAAGGGGCTGGACATCCATACCAAGCTGGACACGCGCGTGTCCGTGCTCAAGCTCCACCCCGGCATCACGGAGCAGGCCGTACGCGACATCCTGCTCGGCGACGGTTCGCGCGCCGTCATCCTCGAGACCTACGGCGCCGGCAACGCCCCCTGCCGCCCCTGGTTCCTCTCGCTCGTGCGCGAGGCGGCCTCGCGAGGCAAGATCCTGCTCAACGTCACCCAGTGCCTGAGCGGGGATGTGGACATGGACATCTATGCCACCGGACGGGCCCTCAAGGACGCCGGCGTGGTCTGCGGGCATGACATCACGACAGAGAGTGCACTGGGTAAACTCTTCTATCTCATGGGTGAACACGAAGACAACGGGAAAGTCAAGACCCTGCTCGAGAAAAATCTCAAGGGCGAAATCTCAAAATAATTATTGATAAATGGATTTTTTTTGCTAAATTGCACCGCTTTTAGAATATTTTGGACGCATAGAATATATCACAACTAATACATTATTAAATTCATTATGAAAAAGTTTTTCAGGTTTTTGGCAGTTGCAGGCGCTATGGCCTTCTCTGCAAACGCATTCGCCCAGGAGATGAATGCAGCTGACCTCCTCAGCGGCAGCGAGCAGCCTCTCAACCAGGCTCTCAAGCAGAAATTCATCGAAGGTGGTCCGGCGTTCATGTCCTTGATCATCATCTGCTTGATCATCGGCCTCGCCCTCGCCATCGAGCGCATCCTCTATCTCTCCTTCTCCAAGATCAACACCAAGAAGCTCGTGGAGAAAGTCGAGGCTGCCCTTCAGGAAGGTGGTATCGAGAAAGCCAAGGAAGTCTGCCGCAACACCCGCGGTCCTGTCGCCAGCATCTTCTATCAGGGTCTGCTGCGCTACGACCAGGGCCTCGACGTGGTCGAGAAGACGATCGTTTCCTACGGTTCCGTCCAGCAGAGCCAGCTTGAGAGCGGCCTTTCCTGGATCTCCCTGTTCATCGCCATCGCCCCGTCCCTCGGATTCCTCGGTACGGTTATCGGTATGATCAACGCCTTCGACGCCATCCAGGCTGCGGGTGATATCTCCCCGAACGTTGTTGCCGGTGGTATGAAGGTCGCCCTTATCACGACGGTCGGTGGTCTCATCGTCGCCATGATCCTCCAGGTCTTCTACAACTACATCCTCGCCAAGATCGAGTCCATCACCATCGACATGGAGGACTCCTCCATCAGCCTGATCGACGTGCTGACCAAATACGGCCAGAAGAAATAATTCCAACCCCGGTTTAAAAAACTGAATGATGAAACTCAACAAGATATTCAAGTGGGGTATGGTGGTGCTGATCCTTATCAGCGTCGCACTCCTGGTGTGGGGATTCGTCTCAGGCTTCGAAACTCCTCTTCACGAAGCTCTGCCGCCGACGAACGCCCTCCTTACCTGGGCTGCGATCATGATTGGCATCGCCCTCTTCTGCTGGATTGTCGTCGGGCTCATCGTGAGCGTCATGAACGACCCCAAGTCCCTCGTCAAGATGGGCATTGTGCTGGTCGCCATCGCTGCGCTGTGCCTGGTCGCATTCCTTCTCGCGAAGGGCAACCCTGTCCCCGGCTATGTTGGACCCGAGGTCTCTGCCGGCATGCTTAAACTTACTGATACCATCCTGATCCTCACGGCTATCGCCGGTGTTGGCGCCATCCTTTCCATCATCGTCGGTGAGATCCGTCTGGCTATCGCTAACAAGAAGTAATTATGGCTAAGAAAACACCAGCAATCAATTCGAGTTCTACGGCCGATATCGCGTTCCTTCTGTTGTGCTACTTCCTCATGACCACGACAATGGGTTCGCACTTCGGACTTTCCCGTCGTCTCCCCCCGATGCCTGATCCCAATCAGAAGATCGAGGACCAGAAGGTCAATCGTCGCAACATCATCGTGGTGAAGATTAACTCTGCCGATAGGATTCTTGCCGGTTCCGATGCCATAGATGTCTCTCAGCTCAAAGACAAGATCAAAGAATTCTTAAGCAACCCCTCCAATGACCCGAACCTTCCCGAAAAGGAAGTGAAGGAAATCGAAGGCTACAGCAAGGGCTCATACCCCGTTTCTAAGGGCGTTATCTCCCTGCAGAACGACCGTGGTACCAGCTACGCTGCTTATATCGCCGTCCAGAACGAACTCGTCAAGGCAGTCAACGAACTGCGTGACGACTTCTCGATGCGCGAGTTCGGCAAGGTCTATACGGCTCTGTCCGAAGATGAGCAGAAGATTGTCCGTGACTGTATCCCTCAGAACATTTCCGAGGCGGAGCCTAAGGATGTCGGTAAAAGAAGATAATAGGAGATAAGATTATGTCAAGATTCAAGAAAGGCGGCAAAAAAGAAATGCCGGCGATCACCTCGAGTTCGCTCTCTGATATCGTGTTCATGCTCCTGTTCTTCTTCATGGTCACCACGCAGATGCGTGATACCGAGCAGAAGGTCAAAATCACCACGCCAGAGGCTTCCGAAGTCGTCAAGTTGGATCGTAAGGACCTCAACTCATACATCAACATCGGTTCCCCTACCCTGCAGTATCAGGCCCAGTGGGGTACAGATGCCCGTATCCAGTTGAATGACGCCTTCCGTACCACGGACGATATCCGCGACTTCATCGCCGCGGAGCGTGACGCCCTCAGCGAGGCTGACCGTCAGCTTATGACCGTGTCTATCAAGGCTGACCAGGATGTCAGAATGGGTATCGTAACAGATGTTAAGCAGGAGCTGCGCCGCTGCTCCGCCCTTAAGATCATGTACTCAGCAAGAAAGCCTGCGAAATAACAATTTGCAGTAACGTATACGAGCAGCCCCCTTCAACGAGGGCTGCTTTTTAAAATCCATTAATCTGAAAATGAAGGAAATACTTCGCACAAAGGTGAAGGACCTGCTCCAGATGGAAGCAGGCCGGGAAGTCCTGGCCAAAGGCTGGGTCAGGACGAAGAGAGGGAATAAGGAAATCGCGTTCATCGCGCTCAACGACGGATCGACCATCAAGAACCTGCAGGTCGTCGTGGACAAGAACGCCGACACGGAGCCGGTGCTGGCCCAGATCAGCACGGGCGCCTGCATCGGCGTGCAGGGCCGGCTTGTCGAGTCCGTGGGCAGCGGCCAGGCCGTAGAGGTCAAGGCCGAGCAGATCACGGTCTACGGCGGCTGCGACCCCGTCCGCTATCCGCTGCAGAAGAAGGATACGTCGTTCGAGTATCTGCGCACCGTTGCGCATCTCCGCCCGAGGACCAACACCTTCGGCGCTATCTGGCGCCTCCGCAGCCAGATGGCCTTCGCCATCCACGAGTATTTCCACAGCAAGGGTTTTGTCTACGTCCACACGCCGCTCATCACCGCCTCCGATGCAGAAGGAGCCGGACAGATGTTCCAGGTCACGACCCTTGATCTCGAAAACGTGCCCCGCGACAAGAAGGGCCGTATCGACTACGCCAAGGACTTCTTCGGCAAGCAGACCAGCCTCACGGTGAGCGGCCAGCTCGAGGGTGAACTCGGCGCCACGGCGCTGGGTGATATCTACACCTTCGGCCCCACCTTCCGCGCAGAGAACTCCAACACGCCGCGCCACCTCGCGGAGTTCTGGATGATTGAGCCGGAGATGGCCTTCTACGACATCCAGGAAAACATGGACCTGGCCGAGGATTTCATCAAGCACCTCGTCTCTTACGCCCTGGAGCACTGCATGGATGACATCCAGTTCCTGAATGACCGCTACGATCCCGAGCTGGTGGAGCGCCTGCGCAGCGTCATCGGCACGGAGTTCGTCCGCCTGGAGTACACCGAAGGCATCCGCATCCTCGAGGAGGCCGTAAAGAACGGCGTCCAGTTCGAGTATCCGGTCAGCTGGGGCGTCGACCTGCAGAGCGAGCACGAGCGCTACCTCGTAGAGAAGCACTTCGGCAAGCCGGTCATCCTCACGGGTTATCCCAAGGACATCAAGGCCTTCTACATGAAGCAGAACGAAGACGGTAAGACCGTCCGCGCCATGGACGTCCTCTTCCCGAAGATCGGCGAGATCATCGGCGGCTCCGAACGCGAGGCCGACCTCGGCAAGCTCGAGAAGCGCATCGACGAGCTCGGCATGAGCCGCAAGAACCTCGAGTGGTACATCGACACACGCCGCTTCGGCAGCTGCCCTCACAGCGGCTTCGGCCTGGGGTTTGAGCGTCTGCTCCTCTTCATTACCGGCATGTCCAACATCCGGGACGTCATCCCCTTCCCGCGTACGCCCAAGAACGCAGAGTTTTAACCCAATAACAGTTCCCTATCATGTTAGTCATCGGCATCGCAGGTGGATCCGGATCCGGCAAGACCACCGTCGTCAAGGCCATCACCGAACAGCTCAACGCCAAGCGCGTGGTGGTCATCCCCCAGGACTCCTATTACAAGGACTCCAGCGACCTCTCCGACGAGGAGAAGCGCGCCCACAACTTCGACCACCCGGACGCCATCGACTGGGACCTGCTCTGCGACCAGCTCCGTGACCTCAAGCGCGGCAAGACCATCCAGCAACCGGTGTATTCCTACATCTCCTGCTCCCGCTCGAAGACGGAGACCGTGACCGTGGAACCGGCCGACGTGATCATCATCGAAGGCATCCTGATCTTCACCTGCAAGCGCCTGCGCGACCAGATGGACATCAAGATCTTTGTGGATGCCGACGATGACGACCGGCTGATGCGCGTAATGGCACGCGACATCACCGAGCGCGGCAAGGATGTCCACTGGGTCATCGAGCGCTACTCGCGCACGGTCAAGCCGATGTACCTGCAGTTCATCGAGCCGAGCAAGCGCTATGCCGACATCATCATCCCGCAGGGAGGCCACAACAAGGTAGCGATCGACATCATTACCGCAACGGTCGAGAAATCCCTGGCAAAAATCGCTTAAGCCCCATGCGCCGGCTCTCCGACGAAGACAAGGCAGGCATCTACACCACCGTGATCGTCCATCTCGCGGTGGTGATTGTCTTGTTGCTGGCAGGGCTGGATTATTCGCTCAAGCGGGAGAACAGCTTCGTGCTGGACTTCTCCAAGCTTGAGGAGATGGAACGCCTCCAGGAAGAAGTGGAGCGGCTCCAGAAGGAAGCGGAGTTCAAGGAAAGCATCAGCCGCAAGCTGCAGGAGCAGCTCGCCTCCACGCCGGCGTCAGCGATCCGCGGCGTGGCCGTGGACCGCGGTGCGCTGCGCGACGATCGCGGCACGGATGCAGAGCAGCTCTACAAGGACGCCGAGCGGCTCCAGCAGGAGCTCGCCAACGGCTATCAGGTGGAGCAGGAGGACGTTGCAGATCCGGGGCCGCGCGTGCCCGAAAAACAAACCGAAACGAAGGATACGCCGGTCTATAGCGGTCCTTCCGTCGTCTCCTACTATCTGGAGGGCCGCAAGGCCAGCAAACTGCCGATTCCGGCATACCGCTGCATGGGAGCCGGACAGGTGACGGTGCTGATCACCGTCAACCCGTCGGGAGCAGTCATAGCAGCCAAGGTGGATGAGTCCGTCTCCTCCACGGACGGCTGCCTGCGGGCATACGCTATCCGCGCCGCCCGCCTCTCCAAGTTCTCCGCCAAGGCCGACGCCGCCCCCAAGCAGCAAGGCAACATCGTCTACGAATTCATAGCCCAGTAGCGACGTTGTCGCTACTGGGCTATCGCCTACCTAATGACTGAGGGGAGAACCCCTCAGACTTCCCCAGTCGCTTCGCTCCCATATCCCGTTGTCGCTACTGGGCTATCGCCTACCTAATGACTGAGGGGAGAACCCCTCAGACTCCCCCAGTCGCTACGCTCCCATATCCCGTTGTCGCTACTGGGCTATCGCCTACCTTATCCCAGCCATTTCACCGCAATGCAAAAGGAAGCGGCCGAAAAAGGCCGTTTTATCAGTCGCCTCCTTCAGAGGACTATCGGTCCCGGGTATCTGAGATGACTCCCCTGACAGGAATCCCATTACTGGACCAGGTCCACTTTCAGCTGGCGGACCAGGTCCAGCACCCCTGCCCCAGGGGCTGTTCTGGCCAAGAGTCGGTGTACCAGGTACACCCCTTGGAAGTGGACCAGGTCCACCTCATGGTAAGATTGCTCCGCCACCAAGGTGCCAAGATCTTTCTCCGTGGGTGGTTCAGGTGGACCAGGTCCACTTCGGTGTGTGCTAGGCCGGATGCAACTGGTTTGTGGTGGAATCTGCTGACCATCAGATCGGAGCGGAGCGACCGGGGGAGAGCACTATACTCAGCCCTTGGAGGCTGAAATGATGCGATTCATCCTCAGAGAGGACCTTATTTGAGGAGGGACCTGGCAAAAAGGACGACTTGTCCTCATACCCAGGCGTTTTTGAGGACGAAACCGACTCAGTCGGAGCGAAGCGACCGAAGGGGGACGGCGTAGCCGTACGGGGGAAAACCTTCCCCCGTAATAACGGAGTGGACGTCTCCCTTTTTCGTGCCTATGGGGCATCATATCGGAGCCCTGGCGACGCAGGGGGTCTGGGGGGAACGCCACCCAGTCATAACGAAGTGGGCAGTCTCCCTTTTTCGTGCCTATGGGGCATCATATCGGAGCCCTGACGTCGCAGGAGCGTCGGGGGG
>JAEEGI010023492.1_pt1 | contig 12094 bp, 7 predicted proteins | sample 8958751 | NCBI WGS metagenome assembly JAEEGI01 (sample SAMN16246545, study PRJNA631951) | gut metagenome | biome: gut microbiome; feature: rumen; material: KS-attached | host: Bos | place: Iran: Karaj | collected 2018-10 | reverse complement strand
CCATGAGGGCGAATCATCCTGGCTTTAATTCTGATATTCATGAGCAATATGAAGAAGGACTGCCACTGATGATGGTGATTCCTCAGGACTTGAGTCGTGCCGTGCTTAACATCATGAACAATGCCTTTTATGCTGTATGGCACAGGCAGCAGGCAGAAGGGGAGGCATACGCACCAGAGGTGGATGTCAGGGTGTGGATGGAAGACAACCAGCTGAAGATCCGGATGGCAGACAACGGGGAGGGCATGACCGACGAGGTGAAGGAACGGCTGTATGAGAATTTCTTCACCACCAAGCCTATCGGCCAGGGCACGGGGCTCGGGATGAGCATCACGCGCAACATCGTGGAAAAGAAACACGGGGGGAAGATCACCTTCGACTCCACGCCCGGAGAGGGAACTGCGTTCGAATTCACCATTCCCGCAATAACCAATAACCAATAACCAAGAATGAAACAATGGCTGAGGAGACTGCTGCTGTGCGCCGCAATTGTCAATTGTCAATTGTCCATTGTCCATTGCCTTGCACAGGAGGATATGAAAATGCGCCAGATCTGCAAGCAGGCAGAAAGCGACCTGATGTTAGGCCGCACGGATGAAGCCCGCGACACGCTGCTGCATCATCTCAATGCCTTCAAGGGCACGCTCAAGAGAGATGCCCTGCGAATGATTGCCCTATGCTGCCTTATCGACTACGATGAGCAGAAAGCCGGGGAATACGTGAAGATGATGCTCGAGGTGGACCCTTACTATAGTGTAACGACGAACGATCCGCCCCTCTTTGTCAATATCATCAATGAATTGAAGGTTGGCAAGAGGGTCATGGTGACCACCGCCTCAAGTATGGAAGAAAGCCTGGATGAAGTGCCGGTGCCGACGACACTGATTACGGAGGGGATGATCCGAAGCTGTGGGGGACGGAACCTGCAGGAGGTGCTGGCGGCTTACGTGCCCGGCTTGAACCTCATCGACTGCAACGATGGCATCAACATCGCCATGCGCGGCATCTACAGCAACATGCAGGAGAAGATACTCTTCCTGCTTAACGGGCATCGTCTGAACAGCTACCTCACCAATGCCGCCCAGCCTGATTTCAGCATGTCACTGGAGAAGATCCGGCAGATAGAGGTGTTGCGCGGACCGGCATCGTCGGTCTATGGCGGCGTGGCCCTGACGGCGGTGGTGAACATCATCACCAAGCAGGGAGCCGACGTGGATGGCATCAAGGTGAAGGCGGAGGGGGGCAATCACGGTCAGGTGCGCGGCGACGTGCTGTTCGGCAAGCGATACTTCGACCTCGATGTGCTGGCATGGCTGAGTGCATATTACAGCAAGGGTGAGCGGAGGACGGTCAGCGAGGAACATCAGTCGGTCAACTCTGATGGCGACACCATCAACACGATCAGCATCGGGCGCATCGGCAGCCGGCCGAACTACGATATAGGCGTACAGCTCACCCTGAAAGGCTGGCAACTGCTTTACAACGTCAGGTATTCGCAGGTCGTGGCTCCCTACACCTTTGCATCGACGGCCTATGCCTACGACTATGACAGATATATCACCTACGACGGCATCGGGCCTTCCTTAGCCAGCCTCACCCACCACGCCAACCTGAGTTACAGCCATGAGTGGGGGCCGCTGAACCTGAAGCTCTCGGCCTTCTATGACAATGAGGACATGACGCAATACCAGGTGTTAAGCGAATCGAAGAATATGGAACTGGAGTATTATACGGGATATTTCCTAGCGATGATGCCTGAAGATGGAGACTATGACGGCAGTAACGGCGTGTCGCGCTGCATCGCGGGACAGGGACAGAACGTCGGGTTGCAACTGAAAGGGGGCTACAATTATGCGCTCGGACGTGACCACAAAGGGTCGCTGGTGTTTGGGGCCGAATACTCACACTTCTCTATGGAGGATGTGCGTTATAGGATGGGCTGTGAGTATGTGATGGAGGTAGGTACCGATATCGCCATGCGCCAACAGGCCATAGGCCGTGAGAACTCAGCCAACGCCTCGCTGCAGTTGAAGCATCAGTGGCGCTCGCTCATCCTGAACGCCGGCCTGCGCTACGACCACAAGCACCGCTTCGACGACAGCGATGCCAACGAGTGGTCGCCTCGTATTGCTATCATCCTGCTGCAGCCCAAGTGGAACATGAAGTTCAGCTACTCCAAATCGTTTGTCGATGCCCCCTACTTCTATCGTGTGGGCAATTTGATGCAGTGCATACTGAAGGGGTGCATGCCCATGGATGCCATCCAGCTCTCGCCTGAACGGATGCACTCCTGGCAGCTGTCCTTTGCAGGCAACAACTGGATGAAGGGGTTCCATTTCGAGGTGAACGGCTTCTACAACCGTGGCAGCGACCTCATCACCACCAATTTCATCGACTACATCAATGCAGGCAAGAACTATACTGTGGGCGTGGAGATGACAGCTAACTACCAGACGCCGCGCTTCTCTGCCAACCTTGATGTCACCTGGGCTCACACGTTCAAGTCGAATATCTCTACAGAAGGGGATTTATTTGATGAGGATGATGCATTTGAAAAAGATCTCATGTACGGCATTATCAATGACAACAACAACACCCCCGCCATCACGTCGAACCTTGTATTGGCCTGGCAGCCTACTCCGCAACTGAGACTTCACGCACACACCCTGTTTGAAAGTAAACAATCGACTTACTATTACGACCTCAACAAGCGTTGTTATGAAGGGAAATTGTGGAGCGATTATTTTATGCTGGAAGAAGACGACCCAAGACGGAAAGAGATAGGGGAGGAAATAGAGAATTTAGATGTACGGCCTTACACGAGGAAGGACATGGCGGCCCGCGCCATTGTCAATGTGGGAGCGGAGTATCGGATCGGGAAACTGGCACTGGGGCTCAACATCCACAACCTCTTCGACACCCGCTACGACCGCAGCGGCATGAATACCAGCCTCGTGCCCCAGCAGGGCCGCTGGTGGACGGTAAGCGTGAGCTATAAAATCTGAGGACAATAAACAATATCCGGCACTGCGATGAATGAAAGAATGATACAATGGCTGAGGAGACTGCTGCTGTGCGCCGCAACGGTCATTTGTCCATTGTCCATTGTCCATTGCTTTGCGCAGGAGGACATGAGGTTGCGCCAGATTTGCTCGCAGGCGGAAAGCAACATGCAGATAGGCCGTACGGATGAGGCGCGCGACACGCTGCTCCTGCATATGAATGCTTTCAAGGGTACCCTCAAGAGAGACGCCCTGAGGATGATAGCCATGTCCTACCTTACCGACTACGATGAGCAGAAAGCCGGGGAATATGTGAAGATGATGCTCGAGGTGGATCCGTACTATAGTGTGACGACGTTCGACCCGCCTATCTTTGTCGATATCGTCAATAAACTGAAGGCTGGCAAGACGGCTACGGTGACTACCGCCTCAAATATGGAAGAAAGCCTGGATGAGGTGCCGGTGCCGACAACACTGATTACAGAGGAGATGATTCACAACTGTGGCGGACGGAACCTGCAGGAGGTGCTGGCGGCCTATGTGCCCGGCATGAATCTCATCGACTGTAACGACGGCATCAACATCGCTATGCGCGGCATTTACAGCAACATGCAGGAGAAGATACTCTTCCTGCTTAACGGCCACCGGCTGAACAGCTATCTGTCTAATGCCGCCCAGCCCGATTTCAGCATGTCACTGGAGAAGATCCGGCAGATAGAGGTGCTGCGGGGTCCGGCCTCGTCAATCTATGGCGGCGTGGCCCTGACGGCGGTGGTGAACATCATCACCAAGCAGGGAGCCGATGTGGATGGTATCTTTGTGAAGGCGGAGGGGGGTAATCACGGTCAGGTGCGCGGCGATATCCTGTTCGGCAAGCGATACTTCGACCTCGATGTGCTGGCATGGCTGAGCGCATACCACAGCAAGGGCGAGCAGCGCACGGTAGACGAGGAGCATCAGTCGAACGTCGTTTGGGGTGAAACGGTTTTCCCGGTCAATACGATCAGCATCGGACGCATCGGCAGGCCGAACTACGATATAGGCGTACAGCTCACCCTGAAAGGCTGGCAGCTGCTTTACAACGTCAGGTATTCGCAGGTAGTAGCTCCCTACACCTTTGCATCGACGGCCTATGCCTACGACTATGACAAATATACCACCCACAAAGGCATCGGGCCTTCTCTGGCCGGTCTCACCCACCACGCCAACGTGAGCTACAGCCATGAGTGGGGGCCGCTGAACCTGAAGCTCTCGGCCTTCTACGACAATGAGAACATGACGCAATACCAGGTGTTAAGCGAAACGCCGAATTCCGAACTGATGGAACTGATGGAATTTAATAGTTTTGGAAGTGAAATGTATGATATTTTTGAACGCTATAACGGCCTGTCGCGCTGCATCACCGGACAAGGCCAGAACCTTGGCCTGCAGTTGAAAGGGGGCTACAACTATGCGCTCGGAAGTGACCACAAAGGATCACTGGTGTTCGGGGCCGAATACTCACACTTCTTCTTGGAGGATGTGCGCTACCGGATGGGCTATGACTATGTGATGGAGGTGTATGAGGGTACTACTCTGCGCCAATATGTCATAGGCCATGAGAACTCCGCCAACGCCTCGCTGCAGCTGAAGCATCAGTGGCGCTCGCTCATCCTGAATGCCGGCCTGCGCTACGACCACAAGCACCGCTTCGACGACACGGATGCCAACGAATGGTCGCCGCGTATCTCTCTCATACTGCTGCAGCCCAAGTGGAACCTGAAGTTCAGCTACTCCAAGTCGTTTGTCGATGCCCCCTACTTCTATCGTGTGGGCAACTTGATGCGGGGCATACTGCAGGATGAACTACTCATGTTTGTGGAAGGCCTTGAGCCAGAACGGATGCACTCCTGGCAGCTGTCGTTCGCAGGCAGCAACTGGTTGAAGGGGCTCCATTTCGAGGTGAACGGCTTCTACAATCGGGGCAGCGACCTCATCACGACCAATTTCATCAACTACGAGAATGCCGCCAGGAACTATACTGCCGGCGCGGAGCTGATGGCCAACTACCAGAGGGGGCGCTTCTCTGCCAACCTTGATGTCACCTGGGCACACACGTTCAAGTCGAATATCACGCCAAACAGGGATTACTATGAAGTGAGTGAGGACGCTGAAAGCGATCTCAGGTACGGCATCATCAATGCCAACAACAATACCCCTGCCATCACGTCGAACCTTGTACTGGCGTGGCAGGCTACTCCGCGACTGAAAGTTCACGCACACACGCTGTTTGAAAGCAAGCAGTCTACTTACTATTACGACCTCAATAGGGCTTGCTATGCACTCAAATTGTTTTACGAGTATTTTGACCTGGCAGATGACGACCCGAGATGGGATGAAATGACGGAGAAATATAATGAACTGGGCGACGAGGCTTATACGAAGAAAGACATGGCTGCACGGGCGATTGTGAATGTGGGAGCCGACTACCAGATAGGCAAACTGACTCTTGGGCTGAACGTGCATAACCTCTTCGATACGCGCTACGACCGCAGCGGTACGAATACCAGCCTCGTGCCCCAGCAGGGCCGATGGTGGACGGTAAGTGCGAGCTATAAATTCTGAATAATCTGGCACTGCGATGAATGAAAGAATGATACAATGGCTGAGGAGACTGTTGCTATGCGCCGCAATGGTCAATGGTCAATGCTCAATGGTCAATGTCATGGCACAGGACGATTTGCGTCTGCGCCGGATCTGCTCGCAGGCGGAAAGCGACTTTAAGATAGGACGGACGGAAGAGGCCCGCGACACGCTGCTGCACTATCTGAACACCTTCAAGGGTGCCATCAAGAGAGACGCCCTGAGGATTATTGCCCTGAGTTGCCTTTCCGACTACGACGAGCAGAAAGCCGGGGAATATGTGAAGCTGATGCTCGAGGAGGATCCGTACTATAGTGTATCGATGAACGACCCGCCTGTCTTCGTCAACATGGTCAATGAGATGAAGGCGGGCAAGACGGCCAAGGTGACTACTGCCTCGAGTATGGAGGAAAGCCTGGATGAAGTGCCGGTGCCGACGACGTTGATCACTGAGGAGATGATTCACAACTGTGGCGGGCGGAACCTGCAGGAGGTGCTGGCGGCCTACGTGCCGAGCATGAACCTCATCGACTGCAATGATGATATCAACATCGCGATGCGCGGCATCTACAGCAACAGCCAGGAAGAGATGCTCATCCTGCTCAACGGCCACCGGCTGAACAGTTATGCCACCAACACCGCTGCTCCGGACTTCAGCATGTCGCTGGAGAAAATCAAGCAGATAGAGGTGCTGCGCGGTCCGGCCTCGTCGATTTATGGCGGCGTGGCCCTGACGGCGGTGGTGAATATCATCACCAAGCAGGGAGCCGACGTGGATGGGGTAAAGGTGAAGGCCGAAGGCGGTAACCACGGCCAGATTCGTGGCGACGTGGTGATGGGCATGCGGTATTATGGACTGGATGTCATGGCATGGCTGAGCGGCTATTCCAGCAGGGGGGAGCGACGCTCTGTACCAGAAGAGCAATGGGGGAAGCCGAAATCCTATGACGGCGATACGATCGACTACGTCACCCTGGGACGCTCTGGCAGCCGCCCGACTTATGATTTGGGCGTACAGTTGAGCCTGAAAGGCTGGCAGCTGCTCTACAATGCCCGGTTCTCGCAAGTGAGGGCTCCGTTCACTTTTGCAACAACGGCAACAGCGTATGACTACGGAAAATACCGTAGCTTCAACGGCATCACGCCCAGCTTTGCCACGAGTTCGCAACATGCTGACCTGAGTTATCAATGGTCAATATCCAATGTCGAATGCAAAGCCGCCGCCATCTACGACAGAGCCGATTTCACTCAGTATCAGGTGTTCAGCGAAGCACCCGGCACTGAATTGAGTAATGCTCTGGGAATATTAGACCATAACCGGACGTTTGCGAACGGCGGGTTGTCGAGATATATCAACGGTCAGGAAGAGAATTATGGCTTGCAATTAAGGGCGGGCTACAATTACGCATTAGGCAGCCGGCATAAGGGCTCGCTCGCCATCGGAGCGGAATACTCCCACTTTCACCTCGAAGACTTGCGCTATCAGTTGGGCTATGACTACAATAAGGTATGGGAAGAGAATCCTGATTTCAGCAAGAATGGCAGGGGACATGAAACCTCTGCCGACGCGTCGCTACAACTGAAGCACCAATGGCGGTCGCTGATTCTGAATGCAGGCCTGCGCTATGACTATAAGCGCCGGACTGACGATACAGAGGCCAACGAGCTGTCGCCTCGCGTGGCGCTGATCTTGCTGCGCCCCAAGTGGAACGTTAAATTCAGCTACTCTAAGTCGTTCGTCGATGCACCATACCTGTACCGCAGGAGCAATCTCATTACGGCCCGTCTGGAAGGTCTGAATCCGAAGCTCGCCACCCAGCTGTCGCCCGAGCGCATCCATTCCTGGCAGCTGTCGTTCTCAGGCCACAACTGGGCGAAGGGTCTCAACTTCGAGGTGAACGGATTCTACAACGATGCCACCGACCTGATTATGACCAATATCCTGAGATATGAGAATGCGGGCAAGAACCGCACTGCGGGCCTGGAACTGGCGGCAGACTACCGGCAGCCGCGCTTCTCGGCAACCGTGAATCTCACGTGGACGCATACGATGGAGTCGAACCTGATGGGAATCAACTTTGAGGAGCTGAAACCTTACCCGAATGACATAGACGACAACAACAACACACCGGCCATTGTCATGAATACAGTCGTCAAGTGGCAGGCGACCTCACATCTTAGGTTCTACACTCATCTCTTGTTCGAAAGCAAGCAGAGGGCTTACTATACAGACTTGACAAAGCTCATCCTTTATGTGCAAAAGAACAATGAGGCAGTCTCTTTGTTTAATGAGGGAAGAATAGATGAGGTTGCAATCATCGTCGAAGAGACAGAACGGATTGTGACGCAGGTCATCGCTAAGAAAGACATCCCCGCCCGCGCCATCCTCAATGTGGGAGCCGACTACCAGATAGGCAAACTGACACTGGGCCTCAACATCCACAACCTCTTCGACACCCGCTACGACCGAAGCGGCATGAATACTGCCCTCGTGCCGCAGCAGGGCCGATGGTGGACGGCGAGTGTAAGCTATAAATTTTGAAAAACCTGATACTGCGATGAATGAAAGAATGACACAATGGCTTAGGAGACTGCTGCTTTGCGCAGCAATGTTCAATGTTCAATGTTCAATGTTCCATGTTATGGCTCAAGACGACATCCAGCTGCGCCAGATCTATTCGCAGGCGGAAAGCGACTTGAAGACAGGCCGTACGGAGGAAGCACGCGACACACTGCTGCTGTATCTCGATAACTTCAAGGGCACCCTCAAGAGGGATGCCCTGAGGATTATAGCCATGAGCTGCATTTCTGACTATGATGAGCAGAAGGCCGAAGAATATGTGAAGATGATGCTCGCCGAGGATCCGTATTATAGTGTATCGGTCAACGACCCGCCTATCTTCGTCAACATGGTCAATGAGACGCGGGCGGGGATGACGGCAAAGGTGACTACGGCTTCGAGCCAGGCTGAGACTCTGGACGAGGTGCCGGTACCGACGACGCTGATAACCGAGGAGATGATCCGTAACAGCGGGGGGCGGAACCTGCAGGAGGTATTAGCGGCCTACGTGCCCGGCATGAACATAGTCGATTGCAACCAGGACATCAACATCGGGATGCGGGATATCTATGGCACATCGCAGGATAAGATCCTTTTCCTGCTCAACGGCCACCGGCTGAACAGCTATTTCACCAACACGGCAGCTCCCGACTTCAGCATCTCTTTAGAGAAGATCCGACAGATAGAGGTCTTGCGTGGCCCGGCGTCGTCGATCTACGGCGGCGTGGCCCTCACGGCCGTAGTGAACATCATTACCAAGCAAGGAGCCGACGTGGACGGCTTCGTGGCCAAGGCTGAGGCCGGCAACTACGGGCAGCTGCGCGGCGACCTCCTGTTCGGCAAACGCTATTTCGACCTCGATGTGCTGGCATGGATAAGCGGCTATCGCAACGCTGGTGAGAAGCGTACGGTCAGTGAGGAGCATCAGTCGGTCACCTCATTCACTAACGATACGGTGAACACGATCAGCATAGGGCGTGTCGGCGACAAGCCGAGCTACGATATAGGCCTTCAGTTAGGGTACAGAGGCTTGCAGTTGCTCTACAATACCAGCTTCTCGCAGGTGGTGCCCCCCTATACCTTCTCGACATCCGCGTGGGCCTACAATCAAGGTATGTATCGGACAAACAACGACATAGCGCCCAGCTTTGCCAACTGCGCGCACCATCTGGATCTCAGCTACAGACACTTGTGGGGGCCGTTCGGCCTGCGGCTTTCGGCTACCTACGACAAGGAAGACGTCACTCAATACAAGGTGTTCAGTGAAAGTACCAATGCAGAACTGACCAGCATCCTAGAATTAGAGAACGAAGCGAGAGAAGTCTTTGAACTGTATGATGGACTGACACAATACATGAATGGGCAGAATCAGAACTTCGGCCTGCAGCTGAAGAGCGGTTACAACTATGCGCTCGGTTCAGAACACAAGGGAAGGCTGATGTTCGGAGCAGAATACTCACACTTCAAACTGGATGACATTCGCTATCAGTTAGGCTATTCTTATGAGCTTTTCATAGATGAGATCCCGCTATCGCGAATTAGTTTAGTCTCTGGGCGCGAGAACTCTGCCAATGCATCACTCCAGCTGAAGCATCAATGGCGGTCGCTGATATTGAATGCAGGCCTGCGCTTCGACCACAAGCACCGTTACGACGATACGGATGCCAACGTGCTGTCGCCGCGTGTCGCCCTCATCCTGCTACGGCCGAAATGGAACGCCAAGCTCAGCTACTCCAAGTCGTTCGTCGACGGCTCTTACCTCAACCGCATTTACAATACGATGTATTCCTTCTTTTATGATATGGTTGATATTGAACTGGTAAGAGACATGTCACCAGAATATTTACATTCGTTACAACTGTCGTTTGCGGGGCACAACTGGGTGAAGGGACTCCATTTCGAAGTTAACGGCTTCTACAATCATGCACATGACCTGATCAAGGCAGCTACGTTTTCAAAACTTAACTCTGGAGAACATGTTTCAGTCGGTGTGGAACTGATGGCCAACTACAGGCTTCCACGCTTTACAGCCGACCTGAATCTCACTTGGGTACATACTTTCAAGTCTTTCCTATATAATGAATCTTTCAAGGGAGTTCAGAATGTACCTCCCACGGTTGATGACAACAACGGTACGCCAGCCATCACCTCAAACCTTGTGCTGGGCTGGCAGGTCACACCAAGGCTGAAACTGCATACACATATTCTGTTCGAGGGCAGGCAGCACTCGTATTTCGAAGACCTCAACCAGCTATGTGAGTGGTCTAGGCTTTATGAATTCTTGATAAACCTGGATCAGGACGATCCGAGATTCGAGAAGGCCTATATAAAGTTAACAGAACTGGTTGAGGAGTACTCTGCAGAGCATTCCATCGATGCCCGTGCCATCCTCAACATCGGCGCCGATTATAAGATTGGTAGGCTGACGCTGGGCCTTAATGTGCGCAACCTGCTGAACACCCGTTACAATCGGGGTGGTATGGACGCACCCCTGATGCCGCAGCAGGGCCGATGGTGGACAGCGAGTGTCAGCTATCATTTCTGAAGAATTGAAGAATTGAAAAATTGAAGAATTGAAGTTTTTGAAGAATTGAAGTTTTTGAAATACAATAAAGAGATATGAAACAGAACGAAGCACTAAACAACATTCTGACGCGTGTCAGTAATCGCCGGTTCACTGATGAGCCGGTCAGTAAAGAACAGATCGATACACTGCTCCATGCCGCGATGGCGGCCCCCAGTGCAATGGACTACGACCCGTGGCACTTCGTGGTCATCGACGATGTAGAGACGAAACGACAGCTGAAGGCCTCGCTGCCCTATGTGAAGATGATGAACGACACATGCACCTGTATCTGTGTCTGTGGCGACATCCAACTCTATGAACGCATCAGCCAGATAGAGGGCGAGGACAACACGCTCTACTGGGTTCAGGACTGCTCTGCCGCCTCACAGAACATCCTGTTGGCCGCCCATGCCATCGGTCTGGCAGCTGTATGGACAGGCATCTTCCCCCTCCAGAGCCGTATTACCAAGCTGCAACGGCTGCTGGCCCTGCCTGAGAATATCGTACCCCTGAACCTCATCGTCATCGGTCATCCCGCTGCCGAGGCAGAACCGAAAAATAAGTGGGACGAGAAGAAAGTACACCACAATAAGTTTTGAAGACATGAATATTGCTAATTGCACATTCCACCACATAGGATACACGGTGGATGACATAGAGGCTTCTGCCAAGGAATTTGAACAGTGGGGATACACGGTGGCAGAAACCGTTCATGATGAAGCACTTACCGTTGACCTCTGCTATCTGAAAAAAGCCGGTGCACCAGATGTTGAACTGGTGCACCAGCACAATCCTGCATCACTTGAGATCCATCTGTTCCGGCAAAACGGTGTCTGCCCCTATCACTTGGGATTCGAGACCGTCGACATCGATGCTGCCACCGCCGAGCTGGAGACTATGGGGTATAAGCGCCTGTTCGACCCCGTGCCTGTCGCAGCACTCGGCGGCACGCGTATTTGCTATTACCGCCATCCGGATATAGGATATATTGAATTGCTGGAATGAAAACCTCAATATCCTTTGTTCTGCGTGATGTTCGGATTGAGGGTGATGATGTCCCCAGGGATGGGGAAGACGGTGGTGTGATGGTCGCTCTCGTCGACTTTCTCATCAAATTCATCGCCTTCGAAGAGACTCTCGTATTGTCCGAAGCGTATCAGGTCCTGACGCCGCCAGCCCTCCCAACAGAGTTCGAGCAGGCGCTCGTCGAGCAGTGTCTCCAGACTGATCTGCCTCTCAGACATCCAAGCGCGACGGCGGACAGCGTTTAAGTCATCCTGTCCGTCCTCGCCATTGCGCAACTTGGCCTCTGCCCGCATCAGCAGCACGTCGGCAAAACGGAAG
>JAEEGI010023489.1_pt1 | contig 12096 bp, 11 predicted proteins | sample 8958751 | NCBI WGS metagenome assembly JAEEGI01 (sample SAMN16246545, study PRJNA631951) | gut metagenome | biome: gut microbiome; feature: rumen; material: KS-attached | host: Bos | place: Iran: Karaj | collected 2018-10 | reverse complement strand
GGTCGCCATAGTTCTCGATTGGGCCTCGACCGTCAAAGTGGCTATTATCCATGGAGTAAGGCATCTCCATCACCAGGCCGAAACGCAGCATCTCGGGCATTTCGATGTAACTTTCATCAAAGGTGATGCCTTGAGTGACGCACATGGCTCCTCCGCTATGAATCTCGTAGGTCAGCGTGAGCGTGGCATGTGCATCAAGCATGTAGTAACGGGCAACAATCGTCTTTTGTGCCTTGCTTGACGCCTTCTTGTCCACTTCCAGCGAAGTTAGGCTTATCACGGGATTGCGCCAAATCTGCAACTTTTGCTGTAGCCAGGCACCCATGTCGTTGTCGGTTACCGCACGCCAGAAGTTTGGACGCAACATGCCGCCCTCTCTTAAGAGATTCTTGCCGTTCACGATATATCTGGTCATGAAACCTGTTTTGCCGTCGAAAGTGATTTCGACACCGTCGCAGGTGACTGTGAGCGGTCCCTTCTTGGCTTGCTTGATATTGAATTTCGTCTTTTCATTAGGCAGATGGGACGCTTGGGGCGTTACCTCATACACGGGAATCTGGGCATAGGCAACCCGTTGACCGGCCTCCATCAGTGGCTCGGCCTGTTTGAGCGAGAAGTCCACATTGAGCATGACCTCGCTGCTCCTGTCGATGGTTGCGAGGGTGTTTGCGATGGGCAGATGCAGCATTTTGCGGCCCTGTGGGGCTACATCAAGATTCAGTTCCTCACCGTTGAGCACCGACTCGCCATCGACGAGCAGTTGCCAGCGCATCTTCACGTTGCTCAGGTCGCGGAAGAAGAACTCGTTCCTCACGGCGATGTCGCCTTGGCGCACGTTCACGTCCTCGGCCCAGACGTTCTGGTAGTAATAGGCGGTCTCATAGGCATGCGGATTCCACACGCGGTCGGGACTCACGAGGCCGTTGCAGTTGAAGTTGTTGTCGCTGGGGTCATGGGTGTTGTAGTCACCGCCATAGGAGAAATACTCCTTGCCGTCAGGGGTCTTCACGCGCAGGCCTTGATCGACAAAGTCCCACACAAAGCCGCCTTGGAACTTGGGCAAGCGGCGCACGATATCCCAGTATTCCATCAAGCCGCCGCCCGAGTTGCCCATCGCGTGGTTGTATTCGCACAGGATGAGCGGCTTGGTGCTCTCGTGTTTGCTGGCGTAGCGCTCGCACCACTCGGGCGAGGCATACATCGGGCACATCAGGTCGGTGTTCTCACCGCCCTGGGCGCGCTCCCAATGGATGGGGCGCGAGGGGTCGGTGGCGCGTATCCAGTCGCGTGCGGCAGTGAAGTTGGGACCGTCACAGGTCTCGTTGCCCAGCGACCACACGATGACGCTGGGATGGTTGAACTGCACGCTCACGTTGTGCTGGTTGCGCTCCAGGATGGGCTTGGCAAACATGGGCTTGTAGGTCGGTGCCGTGTTGGGGTCATAGTGGAAACCGTGCCCCTCTTGGTTTGCCTCGGCGATAACATAAAGGCCGTACTCGTCGCACAGGTCATACCACATCGGGTCATCGGGATAGTGGCAGGTGCGCACGGCGTTGATGTTCATGCGCTTCATCTCCTTGATGTCGGCAATCATGCGCTCACGCGACACGACATAGCCACCGTCGGGGTCCATTTCGTGACGGTTAGCGCCCTTGATGTACACAGCCTTGCCATTGACCAGTAGTTGGCCATCCTTAATCTCTACACGGCGGAAACCCACTTTGATAGTGGTGGTTTCGCCTTTCGCTTTTTTGTCGGTCGGGGTGAGCGTGGCGATGAGGTTGTATAGGTAGGGCGTCTCGGCTGTCCAAGGCTGGGGGGACGGTATCGTCCAGCGGTTTTCGCCAGCGGGCATCATGGCCACTTCCTTGCCTTGGGCGTCAATCAGGCGGTAACTTAATGTGCCTTTTCCGGTGATTACAGGGGCTATCATGAGTGTGCCGTCCTTGAAATCATCTGTCAAGCCGGTAGTCACACGCAGGTCATCGATATGGTTGTTCTTGTCGCGGCAGTAGAGGTAACTCGACCGTGCTACACCCGACAGGCGCCAGAAGTCCTGGTCCTCGCTGTAGGTGCCGTCACACCAACGCATCACCTGGAATGCCAGCAGGTTATCGCCCTCCTTGAGATATGGCGTAATGTCAAACTCTGCAGCCGTCTTGCTGTCCTCTGCATAGCCCACGAACTGGCCGTTGACCCACAAATTGATGTTGCTGGTCACACTGCCGAAGTGTGCGATGACCTGTTTGCCCTGCCAATCGGCGGGCAGGGTGATGTGGCGGCGATAGGTGCCCACGTGGTTGTCCTGCACGGGTACGCGGGGCGGATCATTCTCCCAGTTGCCGCGCCACGGAAAACCGATGTTGACATACACCGGGTCGCCGTAGCCGTTCAATTCCCACATCCCCGGCACGGGCATCGTGGCCCAAGTGCTGTCATCGAGGTCGGTGCGCCAGAAATCGGTAGGCCGCTCGTTGAGGTTAGCCACCCAGTGGAATTTCCAGTTGCCATCGAGCGACAGATATCGGCTTGTCGTTGCTGAATTCACATCACTGGCAATGAATGACGTGTGAACTGGCAGACGGTTGATTTCGTTTACTTGCAGGTCCATCCAGGGTTCCCCGGTGGGTTGGGCGGTAACGGTCATTGCCATCGCCACGCAAGCTATCGTAGTGAGAATTGACGGTTTCATAGTAAATAGTATTAAAAAACTTAGCGTCTTAGCGTGAGGCCAATAATTCATTAGCGCGGGCAAGGTCCTCGGGCGTATCGATGCCGATGGTGTTCGTGGTGGTGATGCCCGCCTTGATGGTGTATCCGTTCTCGAGCCAGCGCAACTGCTCCAGCGACTCGGCCAGTTCCAGCGGCGACTGTGGCAAGCGGGTGATTTCGGCAAGCACGTTGGCGCGGTAGGCATACATGCCCACATGGGTGTAATACTGTGTCAGTGCAGGCCATTCTTTGCGCTCCTTGCCCCTGATGAACGGGATGACCGAGCGTGAGAAGTAGCGGGCACGCATCTGGTTGTCGAGCACTACCTTAGGGCTGTTTGGGTTCTCCAACTCGCTATAGGGACGACTGGCATCAAAGGGGCGCACGAGTGTGGCGATGTCGGTCGTTGCGTCGTCAAAGCAGGCCATGATGGCTTGCAACTGGTCGGGCTGGATAAACGGCTCGTCGCCCTGGATGTTGATGATGATATCCTCGTGGCCGCCATTCTTCAGGTAGGCCTCCTGGCAGCGGTCGGTGCCGCTGCGGTGCTCGGTGCTCGTCATCACTGCTTTGCCGCCAAAGGCCTCCACAGCCTGCATGATACGGTCATCGTCGGTAGCGACCACCACATGGTCCAGCACCTTGCTCACCTGGGTATAAACTCGTTCTATCATTGTCTTGCCGCCTAGCATCGCCAGCGGCTTCCCTGGGAACCTCGTCGAGGCATACCTCGCCGGAATAATCCCAATAAAACTCAATTTCTGTTCCATCGTTTTATTTAAAGACAACTAAAACAACATTGACAACAATGATTCTGCCATTTTTTAACTAGTTGTTTGAGTTGTTAAAGTTGTTTTCTATTTTTGATTTAGTGAAGTAAGTTATGGTTGTTGTTTTCTTCATTCTCAGTAGCCCCAGTTCTCGCCGATGAGGATGACGGTGTGGCGGTGGGCAGGGAAGCTGTTGCGGGTGAAGTGGACGTAGTTGCAGATGCACTGAGGGCTGTTGCAGTTATGGCACACGCCGTCGAGTTTGCAGGGGGTGTCGCAGCCCAAGCGGGCCGTGTTGATGGGCGCGGCGGTGTTGCGGGCACGCGCTAGGGCGGCCTCGATGGTGGGGGCGACCTTGTTCATGCCGATGACGTGTATCACGTTGTGCGGACCCCAAGTGATGGCGGCGACGCGGTTACCGCGGCCGTCGATGTTGACGATGACACCGTCCTGGGTGATGGCATTGGCGCTAGTGAGGAAGTAGTCCACGTCCATTGCATCGAGGTAGCATTGGCGCTTTTCCTCGTTGGTGACGGCCTTGTCACGGTCGATGACCTTGTAGTCGCCGCTGTCGATGAGTTGCTGGGTCAAGCCCATCTCGCGGATGGTCTGTGAGCCGCCCCAGGTGATGCTGCTGCCCTGAGGCATAAGTGACTTGACGAGGTTGATGGCCTCGGCTGCGGTGGCGCAGTAGTGCGCATTGAAGTTGCGGCGTTCCAGGTGCTTGATGATGCGCCCTGCAAGTAGTTCGTTATGGATGTCGATGGGTGTCATAGTGATGATGAGTGATTAGAGATTAGTGAATTATTAAAACAGGTCGATGAGTTTGAGGGAACCCCAAATAATGGCGGCGTAGCGCAGGAGTTTGCCGATGGTCATGGTCACGAGGACAATCCACGGGTTGGAACGCACGTATCCCAAAGCGACGCTGATAGCGGTTCCCAGCATGGGTACAAAAGCAAAGAATCCCATCCATGCGCCACGGTTGTGCATGAAATGCAGCGCGCGGTTGAGTTTTTCTTCGCTCACGTGGGCATATTTCTCTATCCATTCGATTTTACCCAGGTGTCCGATGTAGTAACATGTCATGCCACCACTCACGTTACCCGCAAGGGCAACGAACAAGCAGGTAACGGGATCCATATGCAACGGCCCCACGCAGGCAATGACTAATGCCTCGCTACTGAAAGGGACTATACTACCTGCCAGGAACGACCCCAGAAATAACCCTAGGTAGCCCCACTGGGTAAAGAAATGGATAAGTGCATCAAGCATTTCTTTCTGATGGTTTTCTGATTGTTTTTCTGTAAGAATGTGTCATAATTTGCCTCAGGATTTTCTCCGTGCGAAGCGCGGACAATAATACAAGCTTGATTGATGACACACCGGCTATCATTTATTTAAACAACTGCTGCACGAAGATTACCAGATAGTCGCGCCAGTTGGCCCACTCGTGGCCAGCCCCGCTCTCGTGATAGGTGTAGCGCATGTGGTTCTTGTCGAGCATTTTCCTGAACTCGGCATTGTCCTTGTAGAGAAAGTCATCCTTACCGATGCCTATCCAGTACACGCGCGGACGTTGCTTGAATTGAGCAGCCAGTTTGGCCTCGAGGTCGTCATAAATCTTACTTTTGCCTTGATCCATACGGCCAATTGCCGCCGAGAACAGCCCCACATAACCGAAATCGTCGGGCTGGTTAGCGCTGATGTAGAGTGTATGGTAGCCGCCCATCGACAGGCCGGCGATGGCGCGGTAGCGCTTGGCATCGCGGGTGCGGTAATTCTTGTCTACCCAGGTCATGATGTCGGTAAAAGATTGCTCAAAAGTTCCCTCCATCCACTGCTTATGGGCAAAAGTGGGTTGCTCGTTGTTGTTGGAACCCATCCCCGGAGCGGCAGGTGTGTCGGTGTGCCCGTTGGGCATGACCACAATCATCGGCTCGGCTTTGCCCTCGGCGATGAGGTTGTCCAGCACCTGTGCAGCATGACCCTGTTCCAGCCAAACGGTTTCGTCACCGCCCGTGCCATGAAGCAGGTAGAAGACGGGATAACGCTGGCGTCCTTGGTCGTAGCCTGGCGGCAGATAGACCATCATGCGGCGTTTGGCGCCAAGGGTGGGGGAGTCGTACCATACGGCTTCGACTTTGCCGTGGGGCACGTCGTGAACCGCTATAGGACAGTCGCCATTGGTGTCGAGCACAAAAGTGTTCATCACGGTCTTGACATCGCGCAGCACTTGGGCATTTTCAGGGTCGAGCATTTTCATGCCATCAACGATGAAGTAATACATGTACAGGTCGGGCTCAAGATCACGCAAGGTGATGCTCCATGTTTCGTTGCCCGTGCGTTTCATCAGCGTGTCAACACGTGAGTCAATGATCAGGCGCACGGTATCGGCTTTGGCCGCTTTGATTTTAAAAGTAACAGTACCGTTTTTGGCAATTTCGGGACTGTTCACTGTCGGGGCAAAAAAGCCCTGAGCGTGGAGCGTTAGAGCCATCAAGCCGACGAGAAGAGATAGTATTCGTTTCATTGTTCTATCGTTTAAAAGTTTCGGCAAATATATAGAAAATCCACCCACAACCCAAACGATTGCGGGCCAATTCACATTATATAACATGTTCACAGGCGTTCTTTAATGCGCTCCCAAGCGTGACTGCCAAACAGGAAACACTCGCGCATCGTGTCCAGCATCACGGTGAAGCGGCTCATGGGCACGGTGAAACTCAGTTCATTCTTGCCTACCCAGGGCCGTACCGACGGGTCAAACAACCCGAGGAAACAGCGGTGTCCGTGCCGCGCGTTCTCGACCACGGTCATCGAGACAACCGTGCTGCAGCCCGACCCGAATTGGGCCACGACGGCATCGGGCTCGTTGGTGTCATAGAAAGCCCAACCGCACAACCCCGACAGCATGTCGGGCGTGGCATAGAACATCACTCCCTCAAAGCCCTCAAGAGACTCTGTTTGGTCAACTCTCACAAAGTTCAAGTAAGGCTTGCTGGAACGAGGCATCTCCAATCTTTTGACGTAGTCGGCCACCATCTCGGGCGTGCGTTTGTATTTCTCTGTTAATGAGACGAAGTTGGGTACTCGTTCAGGCATATCGCTGAAGCCCGTGTACAACTTGCCGCCTCCACAGCCGATGACATCGGCACTCAGGCTCATGGACGTTCCTTCGCGCGCCGCCTGCAGCCCCTTGAAGAAACACCCTCCAATTTTTGCGGTATCGGCCACGGCCACATCACTGTATCCAAACAGTAACGGCAACTGTGCCCTGTCGCCAAACGCCTCCCGATAACTCTCAATAAACTCCTTCAATTCCATAATACTCAATGTTTTGGTAATCACTCATTAAAATTGTCTTTGATAGCAAGAATAACCGATACAATCCATGAAATGACAATACACTTTATGCCTCTGATTTCAGCCTTTCGATATTGGCTGCAATTTCATGTTTATATTGATCTTTAAGTTGGTCGGGCAGGAAACTGATGTCTATAAAGTCAATCCATTTAGGTAAGACCTTGATAAACTTCTTGAAGATATTGTCAATGACTTTTTCGTCCAGCCCCGATGCCAGCATAGCATCAACGAAATTCTCACGTTTGAGTTTTTTCTTTTTCCCGGTGAGAGCAAGTGCCAGTTCTTCAGGATCATCAAAAATCAGATGCACATTCAACAAGTCATAGGCTGGTGCCAATCGATAGTCGCCTTTTGACTTACTCAAAAGCGAGAAGTTCTTCAGGTGCATATCAGAATTGCCCGTTATCCAAGAGAAAACCACTATCTCCCAATAATTGACTAAATCAAGCCGGGGCGTGGAGGAATACCGTTTGATGAGTTTAGCAATATTCTCATGGGATGACTTATACTTGTCGCTCGTGAGGCGTTCACTCAGTTGGCATGCGTCTTCCATGAGATACTTGGTGCCGTCATCGCCGCGGTCAATTCTTTTGGTGATATATGCCAATTCGCCATTATCAAAGCGAATGAGAGAATGAGGCACCACATCGATGCGGGCCATTGTAGCCAGATGCATGGTGAGGTCTTCGTCTTCGGGCAACCACGGGTAAATGTCGGATTTGGGTTTGAGGATATAACGGCCCCACAGCCCGACTAGGGTCAACCTGTCGGGTTCATTCTTGCCTCCCTTGTTGATGTCCAATGATAATTTTGCCTGCACACCGGTCACCGTAGTCTGGCTTTGGATGACTTCACGGGCAAGATCATCGATATCTGCTCGGGAATATGGCAGGCTGGGTGCGGTAGCACTTCCAAATATTTTCTTGGCACATGAGGGATGGAAGTCCTTTTGGCCATCCTGTAATGGTCGATAACAAAATAAGCACTTGCACATGATTTATTCCTCCTCGTCTTGTTTTGCGACAATGCCTATGGCACCAATGCAGTCTTTACAGCAGGCCAGCAGCAGTCCCATACGGTCATTTGGGTTGATTTTCCAGTTATGGGTAGCAATGTCAAGCAACCAGCCTTCGGGAATCAATCCGTCAAAGAACGGAAATAGTACATTGGACTGGTAGGGCTCGCTCGTGGGCGGAAATGTCAGACTTATGGGCTCTGCATTTTCATTAGCAAGGTAATCTGCATCATAGGAGAATGTATAGCCGTTTTCGTCTTCAACGAGTCGCCCTGCTACGATGTCTCGAAATAGAACAATGGCCACTCTCATGATTCGTCACCTCCCTTCTGCTGAGGGACAACACCAAGTTCAGTACCAAATAGGCTGAGGACTGCGTTCACCTTGTCCATCCTCAAAGTGCTTTTGCCTTGCTCCAGATCTCGCACAAAGCGAAGTCCAACACCCGCTTTGGCCGATAGGTCTTCTTGCGTCAAGCCAAATTGCTTGCGCAATGCTTTTACTTGCTTTGATAGGTTATTCATCATAGTTATGGCTGATTTTGCCGCAAAGATAGTCAATAAATCAAAATAATTACACCTTTTCGGGTATAATTTATATAAAATAATAGAAAAACAACCCCTTTCGGGTATAATTTTCATGAATCTAGATAGAAATATACCCGATAGGGTATAGCCTATATTAGATAATAAATAGCTAAATAACTATGTTATGCCTTACAGTCCAATAACATAAACACCCCTATATAGTTCAAGTCCTATTAGGCGCACAAAAAACAAAATCCGCTGATTTCCAGCGGGTTTTATTATTTTCTCACACTCTCACGCTCCCCCTTTTGAGATGATTGCCTATTTGAATTAGGTCAGTTAAACCTGTTAACATTTGCAGAAACTCCATTTACCTATTCCTTTTCTCATAACTCCATCATCGTATGATTTTTCAAGAATTCAGCGATATCCGGTCGTATGGTATCAATATATTTCTCAAACACATCTTTCACATATGGTGCTACCCAATATTGTGAATCTTCTTCTGGTTGCATTCCTAAGTCTAATGCATCAATATAATCTGTTGACATCATGTAATGAGGATTGAGGGAATACATATAAGCAAAATGAAAGATAAACAAATGCAGTGTGCAAAAGTAAAGTTGATCCAATTCCGTTGTTCGGTTGGGGAAATAAATCATATTGTTATTAAGCCATAAGTAATACAACTTATTATAGTGTGTATTACCATTTAACAACCGTCGGATTCGGTAATATAGTCCATCAAAATCAAATAGTTTCTCTAGGTTCTCCAATGGTTTATGATTTCTAATTGCATTGAGCATCTTTTTAGAGGAAGGCAATATCTGATTGTTCTTTACCCAATTCTGAATCTTTTCTATCACAAAATTATCTATGCTGTAGTTCTCTGCAATATAAACATTGATATAAAGTACAGTTATGATTCCGTCGTGATACTTTCTCAACAGAGCATAAGCATCATTAATCCTACCCTGTTTAAGTGCTACTTTTACAGAATCTAGCGTACCAGCCAATGAGCCGCAGACAACCTTATCAATATTTAGCATGCTAGACTGTACTCCATTAGTAAGGAAGTCTGGCCCTGACATATATACGGTATTATAAAATTCAATTAAGGAATCCAATAACGTGAATATCTTGTGTGATTGATATTCCTTATCTTTGGCTACTTGACTTTCAAACAGTTCCATAGTATAATAGATACTCAATTAGTTATATCAATCCATCTGTGGGATGAAATATAACATTAACGTATACCAATAATCAGCTCAAAAAACGTGTTATAAACACTGAAAAATTCGAATAAAGTCGTCCTTTCTTTAAGTCGTCTCACACTTTATGGTGACCAGAGTTCATTAATAATCTCGTTGGTCATAGCCAGGATCTCTTTCAAAGTCAGGCTCTTCCACAAAATCATCCATACTTATATCAAATAAATCAATAATATCCGATACGTCATAATTGTCGAGGATGTATTGCGACACCTTGTCAACGTGAATATATTTATCATGACTAAAGTCTTTAACGCAGAGACCGCATTTCTTCAATCCGCTCCTTTTAGCATTATACTCACTCATAAGCCTTATTTTTCCCAAGTCGGTTATATCAAAACATTGAGTCATGAAATGGTATTCGGTATCTCCGGCACAGACCATTACGATAGTTTCTTTTTCCTCATTTTCAAGTCTCAGTTTCCTTGCTCTATCAAGACTGTCCATCCGAGCCTTATACTCTGGAGAATTTTCAACCGAATCAATAGAGTCATTGACATATTTTTTCCTTTTTGCTATGGAGTCCAAAACAATTTCATTACGTTTGGTTTCTGCTCTATTATTACGTACACAAGAATAAATGCAAGCAGAAATAACCAATAACGGAAACAACATAGATATCCCTAAGGCTCTCCAATCATCTTTTTTCATATCGACATAACATTAAAGAATACCATATTTAGTAAGCACCACAAAGATACGAAAAGTTTTGCTCATTATAGCTCTCAAGAGCCGTGAACTGATATCATTACAATGGTTTTCCATTGCTGATTCGGGGATGCGAGCGCGCCATCAGGCGCCCTTAGATGCCTAATGCAGTTCCATTAAAAGACTATTTATCGTCCAATTGGTCCTACCCCGTAGAATAGTGAGATTGGTTGTAAGATAATCTTGAATAATTAAAGCAATTATTGTACTGCAAAAGTACGGTAACCGCCTTTAAGTGTAAAAGACAGCAATCAATTACATACAGGGCGAATGGTTAGTCCATAACAACGATCACAAACGTCCCAATTAGTACCATTTCTTGACGACAATTCTGCGACGTATGCAGTGCTCTCATAAGAGTTTGATGTGCAGACTGTTGATGACCAGTAACAGCCTACAATTTCATCAAATAGCTTGTTTCCAACATATTCGCTAGCAGAAGGAAGGAATATCGTATTTCCATTGCGCCCTTTTACTTCGTAACCAATCACTCCATTCTTTGTTGTTTTTGTCCATGTGCATTTTTCCATCAATTCATCAAATTGATCCTTTGTCGGCATTCGCCATGTACCACCCCAGTTGATGTGTGCAGCATCAAACTTAGTACCTGAAATATCAAGATAAATTGGATCAGACGATGTTCTGCAATCCTCTTTCTTACAGATTGTATATGTACTCCAACTATAATCTGACTTAGGTGAAGTTTCGCCAAATGCATAATAATTTCCAGCGTCTTCAGGCTTTTTTGCGCCTAAATTGCAACTTGCCCATTTAACGCTTAATCCTAGATCAACTGCCTCAAAATTATTATTTTCATTCTTTGGTTCATCGTCGCTACCACAAGAGGTTACTGCTAAAAGAAGGAAAAAAGAAAACAAAATATAAATCTGTTTCATAATCAACTAATCTTGAATTACGTTGTATTTACAAAAGTAAGTTATTATTCGTCTGGCAAAGGTACTACTTTTTTCAGAGCCAGTATTTATTTGCTTTCTTTTTGTTCTCGAATTATTCTCGAATACGGAAGGCTCGATGAGTTCTTATGTGTTTGAGTTGCTGATTTAGGGGGTGCGTGCGCTCCTCCGTTTTGTGTCGTTCAACGCCTTTCAACACCTAATTGGCATTTTCTATCGGCGTTCAAATGACTGGTTATCAGTTTTTAGAGGTTTTTAAGGGTTTTGGGAGGGGCGAACTTGACTCCTATCAGGCGCACTGGGAGTGTTAAGCAGATGTTGAGTTTAGGTCGTTTTTGGAGATTAGAAAAGCACGAGCCGATGGGATGTCGGCCCGTGCTATCAGATGAATTCAGATGTATCTGTTGTTTAAATTAGATCCAGCCCATCGAGTGGTACAGGAAGGCAATGAGGTAGCCGGCGATACAAGCGACGACGGTGTGTATCAGACCAGGCATCATGAATGAGTGGTTCAAGAGGTATTTGCCGATGACGGTCGTGCCCGTGCGGTCAAAGTTCACGGTGGCGATATCCGACGGATAGTTGGGAATGAAGAAGTAGCCATAAACCGAGGGCAGAACACCCAGCAGGATCCAGCCGTCGATGCCCAGTTTGTAGGCCAGCGGCAGCATGGCAACGACCACAGCTCCCTGTGAGTTGACGAGCACCGATACCAGGAAGAACGCAAAGGCTATCGACCACGGATATTGCTCAACCAGGCCGGCCAGCATATCCTGAATCTCGCCCAAATAGTTGGCGAAGTAGGTGTCG
>JAEEGI010023487.1_pt1 | contig 12097 bp, 11 predicted proteins | sample 8958751 | NCBI WGS metagenome assembly JAEEGI01 (sample SAMN16246545, study PRJNA631951) | gut metagenome | biome: gut microbiome; feature: rumen; material: KS-attached | host: Bos | place: Iran: Karaj | collected 2018-10 | reverse complement strand
CGCCGCGTTGGAAAGATCTTCGAAGTAGTTCTCCGCCAGCTCGCCCGCGTTCTCCGGCTTTACCCCGGACAGCGCCATGTAGAACAGGTCGAACGGAACGTCCTCGTCCATATCCATAAGATCCGCGAACTGCTCGAAGTATTCCATGTCCTCCGGGCCGTCCATCTCCAGCAGTTTGTAGAGTTTTTCCAGTGTCATCGTTTCTCCGTGATCCGTCCGGGTCGGCCTTGCGGCACCCTTCCGGACAATATGCTACAGCCTGTGCTGCTCCAGCGAGTAGTCTCCTTTAATGCCCAGACGCTCTATTACGCCCAGGAACTTGGACGAAAGATCGCTTGCGTAGAACTTGCGCCAGCCCGGCCAGTCGCTGGCAAGCATTCCTTCCTCCTGCAGCAGATCCCTGGTCTTTTTGGCCAGAGCCACCGACGGATCTATTATCTTTAATCCCGGGAACAGGCGCTCTATGCTGTCCCTTATTATGGGATAATGCGTGCAGCCCAGCACCAGTACGTTTATGGCGCACTCGTTTACCAGTCTGCCAACGTGATGCTCTATGGCCATCTCCATTGTCCGGCTCTCGAATGCTCCGCTCTCTATAAGAGGAACGAAGTCCGGGCAGGCCTCGGAGAATACCTTCAGCTTGCAGTTATGCTTTGCGATCTCCGTCTCGTAAGCGCGGCTGTTTACCGTTACCTGCGTGGCGATTATTCCTATCCTGTCGTCCTCCGTGCATTCCTCCGCGATCTGCTCCGCGCAGGGTTCTATTATCCCCTGGACGATCATGCCGGGGAAGCTTTCCCTGAGATAATCCAGCGCGGTAGCGGAGCTTGTATTGCAAGCCGCCACCAGGATCTTGGCTCCCGCGTTTATCAGAAACTGGGCAGTTTCCTTGGAGAACGCCCTTACGGTCGCAGGGCTTTTTGAACCGTAGGGAGCCCTTGCCGTATCCCCGAAATATAAGATGCTCTCGAAGGGAAGAACCTCCGAAAAAGCGTTGATGCTTGTCAGTCCGCCTACTCCGGAATCGAATATTCCGATAGGTCTGTCATCCATACTAAACACTCCTCCATATTAACAAGATATTATACCCCGAATAGGCATAAAAGACAACCGAATCGTACTGTATTGCTATTCTTTCCGGCGAGGTACGGCTTATTTTATCTCAGCCCACTCCGCGGCTTCACGCCGAGCCTTTTTGAGGCTTTTGACCAGTCGGCTCGTACCTAACGGCCTCCTGGAAAAGCCTTAGAAAAAAGTCTCTTCTACCGCTCCGGAGCGCTTCGAACGATCAGCGCAGACTCCCTTTATAATTCCAAAAACAAAAAGGCCCCGCCGTGAGCGGGGCCTTTTTTACTTGCTTTATATCCTGAAGAGTTTTTCCTTAATGGCGTCGGCTACGAACTGGTTAAGGGTGCTGCCTGCCTGAGCGGCGGCCAGGGCGGCCTCCCTGTGCAGGTCGGAGGCGATGCGGACGTTGAAGGACCCTTTGTACTCTCTTGCGGGGGCCTTGCCTATCTGCTCGCACCATTCGACGTAGCCGTCGATGGCGTCCTTGAAGGTCTTCTCCAGCTCGGCGACGGACGCGCCCGCGAAGGCTATGGTGTCATCAATGTCTATGACTCTTCCGTGGAAGATCTTTTCTTCGCTGCTGTACTCTACTTTTCCGTGATAACCTTTGTATTCCATTAAGCTGCTCATGGTCGTTCTCCTTTAACAATATTGATTATACACTTTTACGCAGGTGTGTGCAACTGAAAACAGGTTGCTCCGAAAAACTTTTTTCCGGGAGCTGCCGTATCGTCCGTTTCGGGAGAGTTTTACGCGGCTTCCGTCCGCTCCGAAAAAAAGAACGCCCGCATCGCAACTTCGTCACGTTTTTAACACAAAAAGGTGTATAATGTAATCAGGAAAACACAAGGAGGTTCTACTATGCAAGTCAACATCAATAGCAGGAACTTAAATCCCAGCCAGGCGCTCCGCGACAAGATCGAAGGCAAGCTCAGCAAGCTGGACAAGTACTTCTCCAAGGATGCGGAGGCTAACGTAATGCTTTCCGAGGTCAAGAGCGGCCTCGCCAAGCTGGAAGCCACCATAATCGCCGGCGGAATGACCTTCCGCGCGGAGGAGAGCAACGCGGACCTTCTCTATTGTCTGGATCAGGTAATCGACAAGCTGTCCAAGCAGATGTCGCGCTTCAAATCCAGGCTCGTAAAGAGACACAAGGATCAGGGGTCTGTTATCGCAAGCGAACTTCCGGACGTCGAAGAGGCCGAAGAGGGCAGAATAGTGCGTACCAAGCGCTTCTCGCTCACACCGATGACCTCCGACGAGGCGATACTGCAGATGGAGATGCTGGAGCACAGCTTCTTCATATACCGCGACCCGGAAGGCGGCACCACCAACGTTGTATACAAGAGGAATGACGGCGGCTACGGCCTGCTGATAACCGAATAACAGTTATCGATATAACTGAATAACGCCAAAGGCCGCCGGACATCCCGGCGGCCTCTCATTTCAGCCATATCGATATGAAACGAAACAGGACCGCTAAGGCCCTGTTTTTGTGTTCCGAAAGCACGGGCTGCCCGGCTGACCTGGCCTTTGACCCCACACCTGCCGTTACCGGTTTTACCGCGGACTTACTTCTAAGCTATGCCATGATCACAAGGAGCCTTGCTCCTGCTTACGTGGGTCCCTTTGCCCATAGCTGGCCTGGACTTGCAGCCACAGACCCGGGCAGCCCGTACCTTCGGATGGTTATTCGGTTATTAAGCCGCCAAGTATGTTTTCTTAGCGCACTCCGCGGTTTCACGACGAGCCTTTTCGAGGCTTTTTTACGTTCGGACCGGGTCTAGTGCTCAAGTTCCGGCTCGAACGCTCTTGCCGATGACGCGAAGCACAGCACGGAGACGGTATGGGCACCTGCGGCCTTGAGCGCCAGCGCGCACGCGTCGGCTGTGCTTCCGGTGGTCAGCACGTCGTCCACCAGAAGTATATCCGCTCCGGGCAGTCCTGCGCAAGCGTTTTGATCCACTGCGAATACTCCCTGCATAAGATTTCTGCGTTCCTCGCCGGTGGAGAGCCTCATGGACGGAGTTTCCTTCTGCTTTATCAGGACGTCCGTCCGGACCGGAAGTCCCAGCTGTTTCGCGGCGTATTTCGCTAAAAGTTCCGCCTGGTTGTAGCCCCGCTTCCTTTTCTTTGCAGCAGTGCAGGGCACGGGGATCAACGCGGTGTATACCCCGCCTTCCATCTGCGCCTTCTCCGCCATCAGAGGACCTATGCTCCTTGCTATGTACGGCTTGCCGTGGAACTTAAGGTCGTGCATTATCTTCCGCGGATAGAAGCCGTACACGCAGCACGACAGCACGTGGTCGAAGGCGAAGTCCTCCAGACTGGCGCGGAACGGGTCGTGGTCCAGCCAGTTTATCTTTTCCGCGCATTTGTCGCAGATGCCGTGGACGCGGCTGCTCTCCATCGTGTCTCCGCAGCACAGGCAGTAGATGTTCTGCGGAAAAACCAGATCCAGGAGTCTGTCCGCGATCTTCGTCCCGGGCTTAACAGACTTCGGCGGGCGTTCCTGTTTCCCGCGGTCCGCGCCGCTAACCGAGGCTCTCATCGTTCATCTCCCAGAGCTTAAGAAGCCTTGCCTTAAGTCCGCTGTTGCGCTTCCTGGCGGAGGTGTTGTCCGTCATGGCGCCGGGTATCCTGGGGTCGCCCACCATTACCACGCCTTCCCTGGCGCGCGTTATAGCCGTGTAGAGCAGGTTGCGTGTGGCCAGCATGGGCGGGAAGTGCGTCATAGGCATCACCACCACCGGGAACTCGGAGCCCTGGCTCTTATGTACGGTTATCGCGAATGCCGGCTCCAGCTCCTCCAGGTTCGTAAAGTCGTAGCTTACCAGCCTGTCGCCGTCGTACAGCACGTTTACGCGGCCGGAATCCTCGTCTATGGAAGAAACGACGCCCATGTCGCCGTTGAACACTCCCGTGCCGCTCTGGAGCGTGTTAAGGTCCTTCCACTCCAGCATGTAGTCGTTCTTTATGTGCATCACCTTGTCGCCGACGCGGAACACCTTGTCGCCGAAGGTCTTTTCGTGCTTTTCGGGAGAGGGCGGGTTGAGCGCCTCCTGCAGAGTTTTGTTCAGCTCCACGCAGCCGCATATGCCTTTGCGCACGGGTGTCAGGACCTGGATGTCCCGGAAGGGATCCAGGTGTCCGAAGTAGCTGGGCAGGCGGCTCTCGCAAAGCTGCTTTATCGTTGCGGCTATCTCTTTGTCGCCGGTCCTTTCCAGAAAGAAACAGTCGCTGCCGCGTCCATTGAACTCCGGCCTTTCGCCGCGGTCTATGGCGTGGGCGTTGACGACTATCATGCTCTCCTGAGCCTGGCGGAATATCTCCGTAAGCCTTGTGCTGTGTATGATGCCGGAATCCAGCAGGTCCGCTATTACCGTGCCTGCGCCTACGGGCGGCAGCTGGTCGGCGTCGCCTACGAGTATAAGGCGTGTGCCGGGCTTTATGGCCGCCAGCAGTCCCTCCATGAGCAGTATGTCCACCATGGATATCTCGTCGATTATTACGCATCCGGCGTCCAGCGGATCCTCCGCGTTCTTTCCGAAGACCATGCGGTCCGTGGATTCCTCGTAGGAGTACTCCAGCAGGCGGTGTATGGTCTGGGCCTCTCTGCCGGAGGCCTGGCTCATGCGTTTGGCGGCTCTGCCCGTGGGGGCGGCGAGCTCCGTGGGGATCCCGGCCTCTTCCAGAACTGACAGTATCATGCGTATGATCGTTGTCTTTCCGGTACCGGGACCGCCGGTTATTATGGATACGCCGTTGCCCAGCGAGGACATTACCGCTCTGCGCTGCGTTTCGGACAGTTCTATTCCGGCTATGCGCTCGCTGCGCTTTATCAGCCTGTCCGGGCTGACGGGTATGGCTGTAAGTTCGCAGTTTATCAGCTGAAGCAGCTTGGCGGCGCAGTAGTTTTCGGCGCGCCTGTAGGAATGCAGTATGACGACGTTGCGGTCCTCCAGGTTCTCCTTGAAAACGCGCCCGTCCAGCGCCAGGTCGAATATGGCGGAGCTTACGTCTTCGCGGGGAACGTCCAGCATGGCCGCGACGTCCTCCGTAAGGTCCGTCTCCGGCACGAAGGTATCGCCCAGGCCGGCGTGGTACTCCAGGTCGTATATGACCGCGCTGCGCAGCCTGAAGGGCGAATCCGGGGGGATGCCCACCTTCTGCGCTATACGGTCCGCCTTTACGAAGCCTATGCCGTAAACGCTGTCGATCAGCCTGTAGGGGTTCTCTTTTACGACCTCCGCGGCCTCAGCTCCGTACACTTTATAGAGCTTCATGCATACTGCAGGGCTTATGTCGTAAGCGGACAGCTTAAGCACCACCTGCGCGTATGATCTGTGAGCCGCGTAGCCCTCAGCAATGGCGCGGGCCTTTACCGGTCCTATGCCTCTTACTGTCGTAAGCCTGTCCGGATCCTCGGCTATTACCCGCAGCGTGTCGTCCCCGAAGCGTCTTACTATCTCCATCGCCGTGGCCGGTCCGACGCTCTTTATTATCCCGGACGACAGGAATGCCGCTATGCCCTCCGCCGTAGTGGGCTCCAGCTCCTCGAAGCTGCTGAAAGCGAACTGCTCGCCGTACTTAGGATGCTCGGTCCACTCGCCGGTCAGCCTGTAGCTGCGGCCTTTTTTGGGGTCCGGCATCTTTCCTACGGCAAAAAACTGCTCTTCAGTGCTTTTGAAGAGCAGTATGGTAAAAAAGTTGGAATCGTTGTGGAAGATCAGTTCCTTTACGGAACCCGTCTTTTCTTCTTTCATTATTCCTCGGTCCGGTCTTTATTTGTTCTTGTTCTTTTCCGTGTTGAGCCTTTCGAACGTAGGATTGTAGAGCATGCGGCCGTCCAGGGTGCGCACTCTTTCGGAGAATCCGCCCGGTTCCACGCCTTCCAGCGCCGCCTCGAAGTCGAACATCTTGGCGTCTATCATGTCCAGATAGTGCAGCAGCTCCGCCTCCGGGAACATCGGCCTTACAGGGCTTCCGAACTCCGGCTCGTAGTGGTGCGAAACTATCATGTGCTGCAGCATCATGGTCTTTTCTTCGTCCAGTCCGGCCTTTTCCGCGCGCTCCTTAAGCTGCACGGCGCCCATCACAATGTGGCCCAGCAGGTTGCCCTGAGCAGTGTATCCCGGGGAGATGCCGAACTCGTTGGCCCTAAGCTCGTTGAGCTTTTCCATGTCGTGCATTATCACTCCGCATACCACCCAGTCCTTGTCCAGTCCGGTATAGACCTGGCAGGCCTTAAGTCCCATGGTCAGCATGCGCCTTATGTGGTAGAGCAGACCGCTCATCTCCGCGTGATGGTTCCTCATTGCGCCGGGGTAGTACAGCAGCCTTTCGCGGTTCTCTTCCAGGGTGTTCACGGATATTCTGCGAAGGCCTTCGTCCTTTATCGCGTTGGCGCGTTCCAGAATGTACGCGAACATCTCCTCCGGATCCTCCGGCGCGGCTTTAACGTAGTCCGACATTACAAGATCGTCCGTGGGCGCGGCTTTGCGTATCCTCTGCACGCGCAGCTGCTTGACGGAGTTCCATTCGGTGACCAGGCCCTTTATCTTTACGACGTCGCCTTCTTTAAGCGCTTTCAGCGCGGGCAGTTCGTCCGGGGAAATGTCCCACTTCTTGCCGTTGATCTCGCCGCTGCAGTCGCCCAGACCAAGGTCCAGATAGTCCTTGCCGTTGGAACCTGTCCTTATCGAGACGGACTTGATCATGAAAAAGTCCGTAAGCTCGTCATCCGTGTTAAGTTTTCCTGCGTAAAACTGCTTCATTTTATCCCTGCTTTCTGTCCGGATCTGATACTCGAACTATACCACAATCAGCAAAAACTGTAAACCGCGCCCGGACCGCGCGTCCCGCATTTGTCCCAAATGTGTGCTGTTTTAACCAAAAAAAGCCCGGGTCGGCTTGAAATGCCAACAAAAATTGTATAAAATGATTAATTGCAAAAGACTACGAAAGGGGAGGACATGGGTCAGATCATCAGCAGCCTGTTTTCAGGCTTCGGCATCACCGATGTAATCGACATCGCCATAGTAAGCTTCTTGATCTACAAGCTTCTCGGCTTCATCCGCAGCACCCGCGCGGAGCAGCTCGCGAAGGGTCTTGTCGTTGTCGTTGTCGCGGCTTTCCTCTCCAAGATACTCAACCTGTACATCGTTAACTGGATATTCACCGGAATACTCAACGTGGGAATAGTCGCGCTTGTAGTCGTGTTCCAGCCGGAGCTCAGAAGAGGTCTGGAGTACCTGGGCAGGGGCAAGTTCACCAGGCAGTTCTCGCTGCAGCAGGAGGAGATCTCCGAGAACGTGGACGCCATCGTCTCCGCCGTGGAATACTTCGCGGCCAGAAAAGAAGGCGCCATAATAGTAATAGAAAGAGAGACCGCTCTCCAGGACATCGCGGACACGGGCACCGTAGTGGACGCCAAGCTTTCCACGCCTCTTCTGGAGAACATATTCTATAAAGGTTCGCCGCTTCACGACGGCGCCTGCATCGTAAGGAGCGACAGGATACTGGCTGCAGGCTGCGTGCTTCCGCTTACCCAGAACCAGAACCTCAGCAGGGATCTGGGTACGCGTCACCGCGCCGGTCTGGGCATCTCCGAGGTCTCGGACGCCGTAGCCATCATCGTCTCCGAGGAGACAGGAATTATCTCCATGGCTTCGGACGGCAGGCTCTCAAGGTTCCTGGACATCAAGTCCATAGAAAAGCAGCTGTTCAACATGTACCTCAGCGATCAGCCGGCCGACGACCGCTTCATAATGAAACTTCGCAATCTGCTCAGGAGGAAAGATAATGACACGGAAGCAGATTGATATCATAATATCCGTGGCCGCGGCCATACTGCTGTGGTTCTACGTAATAAACATCGCCAACCCGCCCGTGCAGGTCACCCTGCGCGACATACCCGTAACGGTAACGGGCGAAGAGGAGCTGGCTAAGAACAAACTGGCGCCTGTCACCACGGAAGGTTACACGGCCACCGTTACGGTCTCAGGTCCCAGGAACGTGGTCAACAAGATCAAGCCGGAGGACGTCAAACTCAGCGCGGACATCTCGGATCTTACCCTTGGGACCGGCACGGTCCAGATCGCGTCCGCGGCTCCGTCCGGGACCACCGTCGAGGAGATCCAGAACCCCGGCATAGAAGTCGTGGTGGAGGAGCTGGCAACAGTCTCCAAGCCTGTGGAGGTGGTGCTCTCCGGAGCGACCGCCGGCAGGGAAGCCACGCTTCTTACCAGTACTCTTACCCAGGTGGAAGTGTCCGGCGCCGTGTCCAGGCTCGCTCAGGTAGCGGCTGTAAAAGTCAGCGGCGACATGTCCGGCGCGGAGCTGGATAAGCCGGAAGAGCTCATGCTCGCTGCCACCCCGGTGGACGAGGAAGGCAAGACGGTCAGCGGCGTCAGGCTCGCACACGAAAGCATAGGCGTCACCGCGGTCATCTACCAGACGAAGACCGTTCCTCTGGAAGTGCCCGTAGAGGGCAGCGTCTGGGAAGGCGCCGTCCTTAAAGAGACTGAGATAGGCAGGAACATAGTAATAAAGGGACCGGCATCCAGGCTGTCGCAGATCTCCGGAGTAAGCGCGAAAGCCGTGGATATCGGCGGCATTTACGAGACCACCGTCTTCGATGTGGAGCCGATGCTTCCGGGCGGCGTGTTCGAGGCCGACAGTTCCGAACCCGTCCAGGCGAAGTTCGTCATAGAAGAGAACGGAAAGCTGGAATTCAAGTTCAACGTGGGAGACGTTTCCGTACAAGGACTCGGCGAAGGTCATACCGTAACTGTTACCCTTCCGGAAGGTTACTCGGATATAGTCGCCAAGGTGTCGGGACCGGTCGCAACGCTCAGGACTCTCGCTTCCGGAGACATATCGCCCATGGTGGACGCGGAAGGGCGCTCCGCGGGAGAGATGACCCTGGTGCTGCGTCCCGGCAGGGACATCGCCGGGCTTACGGTAGAGTATCTGCCGAGCAAAGTCAATCTGGGCATCAAATAAACGCCTGGCGGACAGCAGGCGCAGGCCGGTCTCAGGACCGGCGATCAATATAAGAAATAAAAAGAGAAGGCGCAATACCTTCTCTTTTCTTTTATCCTGTCGTTCCGTTCCGGCGGCTCCCGGTCTTCCGCTGCTTTACAGTACTATCCTTATCCTGGTGCCGATGTCCGGTCTGGACAATATCTCGAAATGCCCCTTATGCTTATCCACTATCCATTTTGCGATGGAAAGACCCAGACCGGTTCCCTCGAAGGATCTTGCTTCGTCAGCGCGGTAGAAACGCTCGAACATGTGCGCCACATTGTCCTCCGCCATGCCTATGCCGCAGTCCTGTACCTGCAGATAGGGATGGCCGTCGTCCTCGCCGCAGGACAGGATTATCTCGTCGCCTTCCTTTGTGTATTTGGCGGCGTTGTCCAGCAGTATCCTTACCGCCTGCTTAAGCAGCCCTGTGTCCGCTTTTATCACCGTGTCGTTTTCCGGCTCGCTGAATCTGTAGACGTGCTTCTCGTCTATCATCACGGATTCCTCGTAGGCCTCGCGCATCATGGAGGTCAGCGATACGTCCTCCAGCGTCAGCGTGGTCTTTCCGCTGTCTCCCCTGGCAAGGAACAGCAGCTGCTCCACCAGATGCTTCATGCGGCCGGATTCCGTCTGGATCGCGGCTATGGCCTCGTTAAGGACCTTCTCGTCGTTCTTGCCCCAGCGCGCCAGCATGTCCGCGTAGCCGCTGATCACCGCGATAGGCGTGCGCAGCTCGTGCGAAGCGTCGTTTACGAACCTTGCCTGCTGCATGTTGCTCTCGCGTATCCTTACCAGCAGGTTGTTTATTGCCGCCTCTATGCCCGCCAGATCGCTGTCTCCCAGCGACAGCCTGGAGCTTTCGTCCGCGTCCAGCTGGGATATCGCGTCCTCTATTACGTGGTACTTGTCCTCGCCGAACTCCATGCGCGACAGCTCGTCCGCCTTAAGCGCCAGATCGTTCAGCGGAGCCAGTATCGTCCTTATCCTGCGGCTCTCGCGCGGTCCGGAGAACACGAACAGCCAGAAAAGTCTCAGTATCAGGAGCGCTGCGAACGCTATGCATATCACGGTGAACGCTCTGCCCGCGGCGATCTCTACCGGGTCCTCGCCCGCGTTGACGATACGGTAGTAGAGTTCGGTGATCCTCCCTCCGACAGTCCTTTCGACGAAGAAGCTCCTGCCTATGTTCCATTTAAGGAATCCCAGGGCGCGGTATTCCTGCACGCCCATCCATCCCAGACATGCCAGCGCGAAAAGCAGCAGGGTGGAGATCACTATCCGGAACAGCGACTTGCGCATCCACGCCGCCCTCAGGCGTCTTGTTATCGAGTTCATGCGGCCCGACTGGGCTTTATTCGGATCTGATGACATATCCCGCACCTCTTACGGTCTGGAGCATCTTTACTCCGAAGGTCTCGTCTATCTTGCTGCGCAGATGCCTTACGTACACGTCCACGATATTGGTCTCGCCTATGTAGTCGTAGCCGCACACACGCTCTAAAAGGGTGTCCCTGGACAGTACTATGTCCTTGTTCTCCAGCAGCGTCTTAAGCATCAGGAACTCCCTGTTGGTAAGCTCTATCCTGTGGCCGTCGTAGCTTACGTCCCGGCGCTTGCTGTCCAGCCGCAGAAGTCCGCACGTAAGCACGCCTTCCTCCGCCTCGGGAGCCGAGCTGTCCTGCGCGCTCCTCCTTACCTTGTTCTTGAGAGCAACCCTTATCCTTGCCAGCAGTTCTTCTATCGCGAAGGGCTTGGTTATGTAGTCCACGGCGCCGGCGTCCAGTCCGGCCACCTTGTCCATTACGGAATCGCGCGCCGTAAGCAGTATCACCGGAGTGGGCTTCTCGTTCTGCAGCCTTCTGAGCACCTCCAGGCCGTTTATCTCCGGAAGCATGATGTCCAGGAGTATAAGATCGAAATCCTCCGAGAGCGCGGCGCTCAAGGCGGCTCTGCCGTCCGCGGCCTTGCGGACGGCGTAACCTTCGTGCGTAAGCTCCAGCTCTATGAATCTTGCCAGTTTTTCTTCGTCTTCGACTATCAGTATGGATCCGTTCAACGCGGTATTCCTTTCCGGCGCGGTCCCGCGGCCCGGGACTCTGCCTTAAAGCTTGTTGTATTCTTCCTTTACCTTTTCGGCGGCGCTGCTGGCCTTATCCATCACGGTATTCGCGGTCCTCATGTCGGCCTCTCCTTTAAAGGAATAGGTGACTCCGAAGAAGAGCGATACTATAACTGCTATGATGGAGATGTGCCACGCGATCACGAAGATCAGTATCACTGCCCACAGCGGAAGCTTGACGACTACCTCGCCGTTCTTCTTTATCAGGAGGAAGTTCCTGGCCAGGAAGTCCACTATGTTTCCGAGGCCTCTTTTGGCTCTTTCCCTTCTCTCCCTGCGCTGCTCTTCCCTGTCGTAGCTGCGGCGGTCGTCCTCCACTCTGGCGGGCACGGACACGTACTGCGTCTGCTGCTCGTATTCGGTGGAGAAGCTGCTCTGCCTGGGAGCCTGGGTCTTTCCTTCCTTCTCCAGGATTATTATCGCGTCCAGCAGATCTCCGTCCGCCTTATCCAGCGCGGCCTTCGCTTCCTCATAGCTTACGTCAGCCTTCTGCACCAGCTTTTCTACTTTTTCGAAATTAGTCATTTTATCATTCCTTTCCCGGATGTCATCCGTTTGCCGCTTCAGATGGCTAAATGATACCGGGGCAAGTTTAATCTATCTTTGACGAATGATTAATTTAAGATTAATTTTACCATATAAATCATTAAAAAGAAAAACGATCGGCTCCTTACGCGCTCGCGTAACGCGCGCGTATAAAATAGTATGTAAACATGCGCGGAAACACTACATTTTGGGGGTTTTCCGGCTGTCTGAAAAAGCTGAAAAAAACACTTAAAAAACACTAAAAAAACCGTTGACAAGCGGGAGTCGCGCGCATATAATATCAAATGCTCCGCCCAAAAGGACGGGGTAAGAACCTTGAAAACAACATAGTGC
>JAEEGI010023478.1_pt1 | contig 12101 bp, 10 predicted proteins | sample 8958751 | NCBI WGS metagenome assembly JAEEGI01 (sample SAMN16246545, study PRJNA631951) | gut metagenome | biome: gut microbiome; feature: rumen; material: KS-attached | host: Bos | place: Iran: Karaj | collected 2018-10 | reverse complement strand
CAGACCACGGCGGATGTGGACAACGGCGACAGCTTCAAGCTTTCCGTCATGGAGTTTAAGGGTCCCGGAAATGTGGATATCAACGGCGTTGGCGTTATTCCCGACGTGGTGGTCTACAGACACGGCGACATGAGCGAATCCGATGCTGTGGCTCTTATAGAGGACATGGCGCCCCTGAGCACTGAGCGCTACTATGCCGGCGAGTTCGGTCTCAACGTGCTTGCGGCTCAGCAGAGGCTCAGTATTCTGGGCTACGATGTGGATGCGAACGGCCACATGGACGGAAAGACCATGGCTGCTCTCCGGTCCATTCAGAAGGATGCAGGCTCCTACGCTTATGGCAATCTGGATAACCTGACCCTGAAGATCATAGAGGACCGCTTCAATTCCTGGATGAACCTGGACGGCACGGATCCCCAGCTGGAAAAGGCTCTGGAGCTGCTGAAGTAAAATCGAATGAATGTGAAAGGGCCCCGCGCCTTAAGCGCGGAGCCCTTTTTGTATGGTTATTTTAAGGAGCTATGTTATTACTGGTTCTGAGTGCTTCCGGGGAACTGGGGCATTTCGGGAGCCTGGCCGTTCTGTCCGGGCATCTGGTTATTCATTCCGGGGCCCTGCATCTGGCCGGGTCTTCCCTGGCCCCTTCCGGGTCTCTGCTGCTGACCGTCCTGTCCGTTCTGGTTGTTCCACTCAGGCAGCTGCGGGGGTTGTCCGTCCTGCCCGTTCTGGTTGTTCCACTCAGGCATCTGGGGCATCTGGCCGTTCTGTCCGTTCCACTCAGGCATCTGGGGCATTTCGCTGTTGCTGTTTCCATCCGGCTGCTGGGGCAGGTCGCTTCCGCTGTTCTGTCTGTTCTTCCAGCCGCCGGCTCCGCTAAAACCCCCGTTGCCTCCCTGGCCGCCATTGCCGGAATCCATGGTCACGCCGTAGGGGTTCACCAGGCAGCCATCAGCCACATAGCAGCTTCCTTCGTAGTCGATGCCGCCCTCGCCGCCGTTGCTTGCGGACTTGACGATGGTGGTGAGCCCGCCGAGAATGTTGATGTTGCCGTTGGAGTCGATGCCGTCGGCGCCGGAGCTTACATTTACGGTGCCGCCCATGATGTTCAGGGAGTAGGTGTAATCTGTCAGGTCGCTGTTTGCTGCGTTGATACCGTCATCAGAAGCATTGACGGTGATGTTTCCGCTGTAGATATTGATGGTGGCGCCCTCAAGACCCTCCTCGGACTGTGTCACATTGATGGTGGGCCCTTCGCTGCCCTCCTCGCCTATGGTCAGGATATAATCGGCCTTTATGCCGTCGTCTGCCGCGCTGACGGTGATGTTTCCGCTCTTGATGGTAAGATCTGTGCCGGAGCTGATGCCGTCGTTGGCTGCTGTCACGTTTATGGTCAGGTCCCCGTCGATTATGAGGCTTGCCTCGCTGTAGCCGTCTGCAATGTCGTCCTCATCCAGGTCCGAGACCTTGATGCCGTTCTTGCAGCTGCCGTTCACGGTCAGGGTTCCGCTGCCGCCGATGACTGTGGAGGCGCCGGATTTTACCTTGATGACTGCGCCGTCGAAGCTGTCCAGCTCTTCATCTGCCAGATTTTCGGCGTCAGTAAGGCTTACGCTGCCCTCCACCAGCACCTTCACCTCGGTGCCCTTGTTGATGGAAAGGGTGGCTCCTGTGCTGCTGGTCAGATCCAGATCCTTCAGGATCAGGACCACGCCGGTGGTGCCCTTCTTTACGGTGATGTTACCGTCCTCACAGCTGCCGGTGATGATATAGGTGCCGGAGCTGCTGATCTTGACGCTGCTGTTTTCGCTGCTCATGGTTATGGTCTGGGCATTGGCGTAGTCTGCGGTCAGGCCTTCTGCGCTGTTGGCTGTAAGGCTGCTTGTGACTATCTCGGTGGGCTCGGCTGCGTAGCTGGCTGCGTTGCTGTTCATGCCGCCGAAGCCGCCCATCTGGCCTTTGCCTCCAAAGCTCTGGTCTCCGCTTCCCATCTGGCCCTTGCCGCCGAAGCCGCCGAAGCTCTGGCTCTGGTCGGAGCTTCCGCTCTGGGAGGGGGCGCTTTCGCTAAGCTCCGGAAGCTCGCTGCCGGACTGGCTTTCTTCGGACTGAGCTATGCCCAGGTCCTCAACCACCGCGGAATCATTTCCTCCGCCGAAGGAGAAGCTTCCCCTTCCGTTCATTGCGTAGACTCCTAAGGGAGCCGCTATCAGTGCTGCCGCAAGCACTATGCCTGCGATCATTTTTCCGTTTTCCTTGTTACTCATTTTATTGTCCTCCTGGTATATCGTGCCGGGTCCGCCTTTTCCGGCGGCGCCCTGTTTATTGCTTCTGACACTTCCCATTTTACGGACAGTCCTTAAAGGATCCTTAAATCTCAAAATTTCTTTTTTAATTTTGCTTTAAGAAAAGGAGGCCGGCGGGACCGGTCTCCTCTGCGTTCAGGTTTGAATATACTGCCCTCAGCTTTCGATATATTTATATGGAAGCCTCTGGGCCAGGCCAATGACCGTGGTGTCGAAAATGCCGCCGCAGATCTCGCCTATCTCCTCCGGTCTTATGTGAAGGTCCCCATCCTCCCCCATCAGGGTGACGACATCGAAGCGCTTCACATCCGGCACGTCTGTCACATCTATCATCATCTGGTCCATGCAGACCACCCCTACTATGGGGGCTTTTACGCCGTGGACCAGCACGTAGCCCTTCTCGCAGGACCATATCCTGGGGATGCCGTCGGCGTAGCCCAGGTTCAGGGTGCCGATCAGGCTGTCTCTTTTAAGCTCGGTGTGACGGCCGTAGCCTATGGCGCTGCCCTTGGGCAGCCATTTCAGGTGCATTATCTTGGCCTTGAGGCTCATGCAGTATTCGATGCCAAGCTCTGGGGGCAGTCCGTCCGCGTAGTCTCCGAAGATGGAGCCGCCGGGGCGGGCCATCTGGTAGTGGCTGCGGGGGAGCAGCAGGGCTGCGGCGCTGTTTGCCAGTGTGTTGAAGGGGAGAGGTACTCCCTTTTCCACCAGCCTCGCCCTCAGGGTCTCAAAGCGCTGGAGCTGCATCTCGGTGTATTCGTCTCCTGCCTCGTCGAACTCGTCGGAGCTGGAGAAGTGGCTCATGAGCCCCAGAAGCTCAAGGCCGGGCAGCCTTGAGAGCTCCCCTATGCAGTCCTCGGTAGCCGGGTCCTCGGGAATGAAGCCCAGGCGGTTCATGCCAGTGTTGACCACCGCAAACACAGGGGATCTCTTTCCGGCCTTTACCGCAGCCTCGGACAGGAGCCTGGCGTCATCCATCTCGCAGATTCCGAGGGTTATGTTGTTCTCCAGTATAATGCCGTAGTCCTGGGGCTCCACAAGGCCAAGTATGTAGACCATGCCACCTGGGCATAGCTCTCTGGCCAGCAGGGCCTCCTCGATAGTGGCCACCGCGAAGCGGGTGATACCCTTGGCCATCAGAAGCCCCATGCACTTTCTCTGGCCGTGGCCGTAGGCATTGGCTTTAACGACGGCGCAGAATTCGCAGCCCGGAGCCAGCCTTTTCTTTATCCTGTCAATATTTCTTGAGATGGCTCCCGTGTCCACCTCCACCCACGCGGGGCGGGGGACGGAGCCCTCGGGACGCTCTCTGAAATCGCTCATGTACGTGGTCATTGCGCTTCTCCTTTGGTGTGCCTGCACCTTCGTGTCCGGATCCGGCGGTTTTCTTTACTGTCCGGACCGGCTCTTGTCAAAGCCTTACTCTTTATAATATCCTGTGCAGGTCCCGGGCGCAAGAGTCAATCGCCCCGGAGAGGCCTTCGGGCTTGAAGAGGCGCTCTGAAACGTGTAATATAAAGCATAATATATGATTTGAAAGAGCCTGCGAAAGGGCAGGCGGAAGGAATACGCCCTATGTCATTGTTGGAATACATAAGCCAGGCTGCCGCAGGCGGCTGTCTGCCGGAGGATTTTTCTCTGCCGGCCCCGGATGGTGATGCAGATGCGCTGAGCTTTGCGGCAGGCGCCATGGACGGCATCGCGCTGTATCACATGGGCCCCCAGGAGCTTGATGAGGCTGAAAAGGCTTTGATAGAAAAGGCTGTGGCAGCCGCTAATGAGAGGGACTTCGGTGGAGCCGAAGCCCTGCTTGCTGAGCTTACGAAAGAAAAGCAGGCCATTTTTGCAGTCGAGCCCCTGCAGGACTATATAAGAACTCACAAGAATGAGCTGAAACCGGCCAGCATCTTCGATTTCGCGTCCGGTATGCTCAGAAATTCCGACAACAGGGAATGCGTAAAGCTGGCTCTGGCCCTGCTGGAGCTTTTCGATAACGAAGGCAGCGAAGCTCTCAAAAACGATATCAGGACCGTTGCCCTGAGCGACGAGTTCGCTCTCTTCGCCATCCGGGTCATCAGCCGGTGGAAAAATGGCAATGAGGAGATCTTCAGCCTGGCGAAAAAGCTTAAGGGCTGGGGCAGGATACATGCCGTGGAGGCGCTGAAGCCTTCTGCCTCCAGCATCAAGAAGTGGCTGCTCACCGAGGCTGTGACCGGCGATGTGATGGACAGCTACCTGGCTCTGACCTGCTGGAACAAGTCCGATGCGGAGTTTGTGCTTAAGAACAGACCTTCGTACGAGCAGCTGGCAGGCATAGGAAGGCTTCTCAGGGCTCTTCTGGATGAAGGCCCGGTCCCCGGGATCTCTTCCATGGAAAACGGAGACCAGATAATAGAGACCTTTCTGGATGCGGCGGAGAAGCAGCCCCTGGAGCTGGAGGATTACAGGGTAATCTACGATATTTATCTGCATTACAAAGAAGCTGGGGAGGGCCGAAGCTGGCCTGCTCTTAAGAGCAAAAAGCTGCTGACTACCTACCGATGCCGCTGTATGATACTCGACGCCCTCAAGCAGGGCGAGGCTGTGGACATGGCGGAGGGCACCGGCGTGGATGTGAAGCCCTATGTGATGGAGCTTCTTAAGAGCAGCATAAAGGAGCACAGGCATCTGGTGCGCTATATTATGGACGATGAGGCCTTCCGTAGGGAGGCGATAGAGCTCTACAGGCAGCAGCTGCCCCCGGATTCCATACATCCCGGCCCCGGGACGGCTCTGGGCCTTGGGGAGGAGTACTGGAGGGAGAGCGCTCTTGAGTTTATACTGCAGGAGCTGAGGCGCTATCCCCTTGAGGGGATGGACCTGGTGGAGACGGCGCTTAAGGCTGAGCCTGTCCGTACAAGATTCGGTGCCCTTAACGTGCTCAGGCACTGGGTGAGCCTGGAGAAGAAGCCCCTTTCTGAACTCCTGCAGGAGCTTTGCCCGCTTCTCGAATCCTTAAAGGACGCGGAGCCTGACGATGACATCAAGGCCGGCGTGGAGGAGCTTCTTTCCGGAGCCACCAGCTTTGAGTCCATCGGCGGGGTCAGAAAAAGGCCCGAATTCAGCCAGGAAAGCCTGAATATCCTGGCCGATGCCATATCCGATATCGGCGCCTGGCAGTGGTGGTATCTGGACGATGACATGCTGCAGCTGGAGTTTGGCGGCGTGCAGCTCTACGACGATTCAAAGGCTGAAAAGGCTCCCCATTCCAGCACCGCAGCTGTGCGGTTTTACGGCAATATCTTCGGGATTTTCCTGGATGAGCTCGAGGATGCTGACTGGGACATAAAGCTCCATAACGACGAAATACAGCCCTTCCCTCTGGACGGCTTCGCGCTGGCCTTTAACGATCCTGCCCATGCAAAGGAGCTGATGAAGGAATATCCCCACAGAAAGCCCCTGAAGCCCCGCTTCGAAGAGAGCCTTTTCGCCGGGGCAAAGTATCTGATCTCGGCAAGCTGCGGGGAGGTGGCCTTCATAGCCGGCGGAGACGATATGAGGGTCGTTACCCATAACGGCGAATTCACGGAGGAAAACATCGAGGAAGCCAGCAGGCGCTGGGGCGAATACTGGAAGGATTACTGGCTTAAGAGGGGTACAAAGGAGGCCTACGAGAGAGACTGGGCCTGCGAGGCCACAATACCGGTATCCCTGGAGGACAGCGACGTCCCGGAGCCTGAGGAGCCCTAAGGCAGGGCGCCGAGCTTCTTTTGTGAATATATGACACATGCGTAAAACTATTGCGGAGGAATAAAGGATGGCAAAGCTTGCATTTGTGACAGGCCGCGGACGCGGCATAGGCCTGGCAGTGGCTCAGGCACTGGAGGCTGAGGGCTACAGGGTCGTGGGTCCTAAGGGCCGGACTGAACTGGATCTTCTTGATCCGGATGCGGTCAGGTCCCATGCGGACATGATACTTGGCATGTACGGAGTCCCTGACCTGGTGGTAAACAACGCGGGAATGGAGGGCTCAGGCCTGCTTCAGGACATGAGCGTTTCGGACTGGAACAGGGTCATGGACACCAATCTCAGGGGAGCCTTTCTTATAACCAGGGCCTTCGTCCCCGGCATGGTAAGCCGCAAATCCGGCTGCATAATAAACATCGCTTCGATCTGGGGACAGGTGGGGGCTTCCTTTGAGAGCGTCTATTCAGCCAGCAAGGGCGGGCTCATAGCCTTTACCAAGGCGCTGGCCAAGGAGCTGGGCCCCAGCGGCATACGGGTCAACTGCATCAGCCCCGGCTGCATCAATACCCGCATGATGGACGAATACACGGAGGAGGAAAAGGCTGCGCTGATAGAGGAGACGCCTCTTGGACGCATAGGCGAGCCGGAGGACGTGGCAAACGCGGTGGTCTTCCTCGCCGGCGACAAGGCCTCGTTTATAACCGGCCAGGACCTGGGGGTAAACGGCGGCTTTGTGATATGATCTGAGGCTCAGGAATAACTGAAATCGGACTGAAAAAAGCTGCAACTGACTGCAGCTTTTTCAGTTTGAATGAAGCAGGCTCTGGTTCAGACAAGGCGGGTCAGGCCGTGTTAAAAAATAATAAAACGCCTTGACACAGTGTCAGCGCCGGCGTATAATCAACATGTTGACACGATGTCAGGGCCGAGCCGCAAAGCCTTGAAGAGTGAATGTCATCACGGTGGAGCAGCTCTCACTCAAAAGGGAAGAAATCAATAAAAATCATCAGAATGAAAGGAGAAAATAAAATGTCAAATAAGGTATTAGTTGCAGTATTTTCTGCCAGTGGTGTCACAAAAAGAGTCGGCGAAGAGATCGCCAGGGCTGCAGGAGCAGACTTTTACGAGATCTTACCCAAGGAAATTTACACCTCCGCGGACCTGGACTGGAGAAACAGAAAGAGCCGCAGCAGCGTGGAAATGAACGACCCTTCCGCAAGGCCAGAGATCGCAGACAGCGCCCTGGATATGGCCGCTTACGATACTGTGTTCGTGGGCTTCCCCATCTGGTGGGGCGTGGCTCCCAGGATCATCGACACCTTCCTGGAAAGCTATGATTTCTCCGGAAAGAAGATCGTTCCCTTCTGCACCTCCGGCGGAAGCGGAGTGGGCAGAAGCGACACCGAGCTTCACAAGGATGTTAGCGCCGATGTGAAGTGGGAAAAGGGCAGACTGATCAACCGTCCGGATGCAGAGGAGATCCGCAGCTGGCTGGCAAAGGTGCTGTAAAGCGGACACAGAAATGCTGAAGTACGCAGCAGACTGAACAAATGGGAGGCTTGGAGCAGATCCATGAAAAAAACCATATCAATAATAATGGCAGTCCTTCTTCTTGCTGCCCTTGCGGCCTGCGGAAGCGAACCCCAGTCAGAGGCAAAGGGTCCCCAGGCCTCAGCAGAGGAGCAGAAGGAAACAGCAGGACCCGGTAAAGCAGCTTCGGAAGGGAGCTCTGCTCCGGCAGGGCCATCCCAGCCCGCAGCTGGCGAATCGAAGCCGGCGGGCGGCGATAGAGCCGCCGCTTCGGATGTTCTGGTGGCATATTTCTCCGCCACCGGGACCACAAAGGGCGTTGCCGAAAAGATCGCTTCGATCACCGGCGGAGAGCTTTATGAGATCGTCCCTGCGGAGCCCTACTCGGACGCCGATCTGAACTGGAATGACCGAAACAGCCGCTCCACAAAAGAGCAGAACGATAAAAGCGTGCGCCCTGAGATCGGAGGCGGGGACATATCCCTTGAGGACTATAAGACCATCTATCTTGGCTTTCCCATCTGGTGGGGCGAGGAGCCCCGGATCCTCGATACCTTCGCAGAAAAATACAGCTTTGAAGGCATCAGGGTCATTCCCTTCTGCACCTCCTCCAGCAGCGGCATCGGCCGCAGCGGCTCCAATATGGAGGCCCTTGCGGGAAGCGGGACCTGGCTGGATGGAAAGCGCTTTGGCGGCAGCGTATCGGAATCAGAGCTGCAGTCCTGGATCGAAGGGTTGAATTAATGACCGCGGAGGGACGGAGTCATGTCCAAGGCTAAAACGAACATCACAATAAAAAGGCTCGTGGACGCGGCCATGACGGCCCTTTTGCTGCTTCTTATGGCTTATCAGGTCACAGGCGACGAGCTGCATGAATGGATAGGCATGGCCATGACGGCCCTTGTCATCATCCACCAGCTGCTGAACCGTAGGTGGTACGGAGCCCTGTTCAGGGGAAAATACAATCCGTACCGCAGCATCACGGCCATTCTGAACCTTCTGCTTCTTTTCAGCTTCGCTCTCACCGCCTTTTGCGGCATGTCCATGAGCGGCTATGCTGTGCCCTTTCTTTACGGCATGGCGCCGGTCTCCTTTGTGCGCAGGATGCATCTTTCCATGTCCCACTGGTCCTTTGTGCTGATGGGGCTCCATCTGGGGCTGCACATCCCTGCGATTGCCTCCGGCCTGAGCCTGAAGGATAAAACCAAAGCAGTGCTTACCTGCATTTTCACCTGTATGGGCGGCATCGGCCTGTGGCTTTTTCTCAAAAGCGGGATCCAGGATTATCTGTTCTTCCGAGTGCCCTTTGCCTTTCTGGACTATGACAAAGCCGGATGGCTGGTGCTTCTTGAAAACCTGCTGATGCTGTCATTCTGGGCGTTTGCAGGCACCCTGGCGGCGCGGATATGCATGAGTGCCGGACGGAAGGCTTAGTGCGATTTCCCGCTTCAGGAAAACGATATCATCATGTAAATAAAGCATACAAAAACCGGATCCCTTGTGGACCCGGTTTTTCTGGCACCCCCAGGCGGAATCGAACCACCAACAAAGGTTTAGGAAACCTCCGTTATATCCGTTTAACTATGAGGGCATGTATGCGGGGCGTTGGGCGCCCGAATCTTTTAGCGGAATTATTATAAACTAATAATCTTGTAATTGCAAGATTAAAGTTGTTGTGTTAATATAAGTGGTACGTTTGCGCACAGGGCCTTGTGCTGCGGAGGAATTGATATGCCTGAGCTTGCAGTTCCCACCATACCTGAGGAGGGCAGCCCGGAATTTTATATGGCTGAGGCTCTTAAGCTGGCAAGGCAGGCGGCGGCGCTGGGGGAGATCCCCGTGGGCGCTGTCATAGTAAGGGACGGCCGCATAATAGGCCGGGGCTTCAACAGCACGGAAACGGACAAGGACCCCACTGTCCACGCGGAGATGAAGGCCATAAGGCAGGCCGCGGCGGAGCTGGGGGGCTGGAGGCTCATAGGCTGCGACATGTACGTCACCCTGGAGCCCTGCAGCATGTGCGCGGGAGCCATTGTGCTCTCCCGCATCGAAAGGCTCTTTATCGGCACCATGGACCCCAAGGCGGGGGCCTGCGGCTCCCTCAGGAACATCCCGGGAGACGAGAGGCTGAATCATCAGCCGGAGCTGATCTATGGGGTGCTGCAGACCGAATGTCAGGCCATACTCAAGGATTTCTTCAGAAAATTGAGGCAGGTCCGCAAGGAAGAGCGCAGATCCGTTCAGTAAATCGCTTATGCCGGCAGAAAGCTGCCGCGAAAATAAAAACTCGGAGGAAAAACGATGAAAAAGACAGTTGTCAGCCTGCTGCTGGCTCTCGTAATGGTGCTGGCTATGTGCCAGACAGCCGCTGCTGCAGGACTTGAGATAACAAATGTCATTCCCGGAGACGGAGAAACAGGCAAGCAGATCACAAATATGGCGGTGAAATTCACCTTCAGCGACGCCATGGGCGAAAGCTCCGCAGAGGACAACAACGGAAAGTTCGAGATCGCGGATGCGGAGGGCAACAAAATAGGCTACACCATAGTCTGCGCCCAGGACAAATATCCCAATCAGCTCTGGCTGATACTCGATGACGGCCTGCTCTCCAACACCGAATACACTGTGACCGCCAAGGCAGGCGTAGTCTCCGCCGGCGGAAGCACCCTTGAAAACGACTATTCCATCGGCTTCAGGACCAGAAACACCAAGACTGACCAGACCATCAGCATGCTCATGATGGCAGCCTTTATGGTAGTCATGTTCGGCGTTACCAAAAAGGCAACCCAGGATGCCGCAAACAATGACGATGTAAAGGCTCAGGCTAAGACCGAGACCACTGACGTCTACAAGTATGCCAAGGAAAAGGGTATCTCCGTGGACGAGGCGAACAAGAGGCTGAACGCAGGCAAGGAAAAGGCGGAGAAGAAGCTATCCAAGGCTCAGGAGAAGAAGGCTGAAAGGGATGCGGAAAGAGCTGCAGCCATTGCTGAGGCTGAAAAGCGCATCGAGGCCGAGCTGGAGGCTGCAAGAAGGGCTCAGAACTACAGAGTCCACGGACCCAAGTCTCTTAAGGAGGCAGGCGGCAGAGTTCCAAGAAGCGTCATCAGAAAGAACAAGGCAAGGCGCGCTGCCAGAGAAAAGGCAAGGAAATAGTCAAAATAAAAGCTTGAAGTCTTAAGGCTTCAAGCTTTTTTGATCGCAATATGTCCCGGAGGTGAGATCCCGCGCCCCGGGCTCCTCTTTCTATTCCTTTGTGGGGATGGGAGGAATGGAGTACTTGTGCTTCAGAGTGCTGAGCACCACGCTGGTCTGGGTCTTTCTTACCGCGGAAACGGTCTTGATCTTGTTGATTATGTTCTCCAGGCCCTGCATGCTGGAGGTTACGATCTTAAGGGAGTAGTCAGCGTCGCCGGTGATGTGATAGGCTTCGAGGATCTCGTCGTTCTCCTCTATGAACTTGAGGAATTCGGAGATCTTGGAGGGGTCTTCGAGGCTGACCAGCATTATTGAGGATATCTGCTTGTCCAGAGATGCCGAATTAAGTATGGTGGTGTACTGGTCTATGATGCCGCTGCTTTCCAGCTTCTTGAGCCTTTCAGAGACGGCGGAAAGGGAGAGATGCACCCTTTTGGAAAGCTCGGAGATGGAGACTCTGGCGTTTTCCTGCAGTACATTAAGTATTTTGGCGTCGATGGTATCAAGTGTCATTTTTATATCCTCTTCGAAATTATTAGGCTGCGGGAACGGATCATTTTTGCCGCCTCCGCCCTGCTGTCATATTATTTTGCATTAAAACTAAATTACCAAAAGAAACCGAAAAAATCAAGTTAAATTTTTGTATACACAAAAACTATTCTACCTTTGCAATATGGCTTGCGGCGCTGTATAATAGAGTGTCAAATTATATAGCTGACAGGGTTTTAGCGTGCCCTGCCGCCAAAACAGGAGATAATTCATGGAAAATAATTTCATTTACGACATCATAGAAAAGGATCTGGAGAATCACAAGTACAGCCATCCCATCATCACCCGCTTCCCGCCGGAGCCCAACGGCTACCTGCACATCGGCCACGTCAAGAGCATCTGCCTTAACTTCGGCACAGCTCTTAAATACGGCGGCAGCTGCAACCTGCGCTACGACGACACCAACCCCGTAAAGGAAGACGAGGAGTTCGTGGGCTCCATCGAAAACGATGTGAAGTGGCTGGGCTTTGAATGGGCAAATCTGTGCTATGCCTCCAATTACTTCGGTAAAATGTACGAGTGCTGCGAGGAGCTGATCCGCCGCGGCAAGGCCTATGCCTGCGAAATGAGCCCCGAGGAGATAAAGGCAAACCGCGGAACCCTTACCGAGCCCGGCAAGGAGAGCCCCTGGAGGAACAGGCCCATAGAGGAGTCCCTGCAGATCTTCCACGACATGAGAGACGGCAAGTATAAGGACGGCGAAAGGGTGATCCGCGCGAAGATCGACATGGCATCTCCCAACATCAACATTAGAGACCCCGTCATCTACCGCGTGCTTCACGCCGGCCATCACCACAC
>JAEEGI010023475.1_pt1 | contig 12101 bp, 9 predicted proteins | sample 8958751 | NCBI WGS metagenome assembly JAEEGI01 (sample SAMN16246545, study PRJNA631951) | gut metagenome | biome: gut microbiome; feature: rumen; material: KS-attached | host: Bos | place: Iran: Karaj | collected 2018-10 | reverse complement strand
TCAATATAAGACTTCGCTCTTTGCTTGGCGCGCTTGAGATGAGAGAGGGTAAGTAATAAATGAACGACGCAGAAAGAGTGGAATTTACCGCGGAAATGAAAAAGGATTATAAAATCCTCATACCGACAATGCTTCCGCGACACTTAAAAATGCTGGCTTCTCTAATGAGAGTGTACGGCTATGATGCAGAACTCCTCGAAAACAGCGGAAGAGAAGTAATTGAAACCGGACTAAAGTACGTACATAACGATACATGCTATCCCGCGACACTGGTGGTGGGACAGTTTATCAATGCTTTGCAAAGCGGAAAATATGATGTTCACAAGACCGCGCTTTTCTTCACACAGACAGGCGGCGGCTGCAGAGCATCAAACTATATTTCCCTTATAAGAAAAGCACTTAAGAAAGCCGGTTACGGATATATGCCGGTTATCTCCTTAAACTTCGTAGGCATGGAAAAGAACTCGGGCTTTAAACTGACACCGCTTATGGTTCGAAGAATGCTTTATTCCGTGCTTTACGGCGATGTAATCATGACACTTTGCAATCAGGCAAAAGCAATGGAAGTTCACCGCGGAGACGCCGAAGAAAAGGCGGATTACTGGACCAAAAAACTCGTGGAACAGCTCGGCAAATCAAGTCCTCTTCCCTACAGCACAATTAAAAAGAATTACCGCGAAATGGTTCGCGACTTTGCATCTATTTCGATGACAAAGGATAACAGAATAAAGGTCGGAATCGTGGGCGAGATATATGTAAAATTCTCCCCGCTTGCAAACAGAAATCTTGAGAACTATTTAATTTCCGAGGGCGCGGCTCCCGTAATGGCAGGACTTCTGGACTTCCTTCTCTTTTATGTGTACGGACGTATCATCGAGCATGATATGTACAGGACTCACAAAAAGAGCATCGTTCTTTTAAAACTTGCCTACAAGCTTTTCTTAAAAAAGCAGAAGGACATTATAAACATCATAAAAGAAGAAAGCGACTTCGAAGCACCCACACCTTTCACACACACGGTTGAACTCGTAAAACCTTACATCAGCCTCGGCGTAAAAATGGGTGAAGGCTGGCTTCTTGTAGCCGAAATGATAGAGCATATCGACAAAGGCACCAACAATATCATCTGTACACAGCCTTTCGGATGCCTGCCAAACCACATAGTCGGAAAGGGCGTTATGAAAATCGTCAAGGAAAAGAACCCCGGCGTAAATATCATCGCCATCGACTACGATGCGTCTGCGAGCGAAATCAATCAGCAGAACAGAATCAAGCTTCTGCTTGCGAACGCAAACAGGGAGGCATAAGACATCATAAAAGAGTTAAAAGGACTGATTTATGTCAGTCCTTTTTTATTTGTGTTTATTCTCATCATCAAAGCAAACACTTGGCATAATGCACAATGAAATCATAAATATAATAAATTTGTTGGTAAATATATACAAAAAACTGTTGAAATCGAATGTACTTTGTAGTATTATATTCACAAATCCCTGTCAGAAATATCGGGGCCTGCTTTGCACATTCGTGCTGTTATCTCCCAGACACAAAAATCTAAGTACTAAACGTCAGACTGAACGGGCGGTATGCGTTTATGGAAAGAAAGTGTATCGTTTGGTCCCCAAATTCATGGCAGACGGGTTTCAGGGAAAGAATAAGCGAAAGAAGGGGCGTTTTTTGCGTCCCTTTTTTCGTTGATAATAAACCTGTCATGGGTTATACTTTGTTATGGAGGACTAACTCATGAAAAAAAGCTTTAAAGTGACGGGAATGAGTTGTGCAAACTGTGTTGCCAACGTCGAAAAAGCCGTCAGAAAAATAAACGGTATAGAAGAGGTAAACGTCAATCTGGTTGAAGAACTGATGCTTGTCTCTTTTGATGAAAATAAAACAGATACTTTAGCCATTGAAGAAGCCGTAAGAAAAGCCGGCTACGGCGCAGAGCTTATCGGAGGCGATGAAAAAAAGGAAACGAGAGCTGAACCTGAGAAAGACTATAAAATCTACGGCCTCATCGCATCCGTTATAATCATAATTATTCTCATGGTTGTGGCCATGGGACCTAAATGGGATATTTCCACAAACGCACTACTTCAGTTTATCCTGGTAATTCCCGTACTTATCATCAACAGACATTTCTTTATCAATGCGTTTAAAGCATTGAGATCGGGCGGAACCAATATGGATGTGCTGGTTTCACTCGGCTCTTCGTGTGCGCTTCTTTACAGCCTCTTCGGACTTTTTATGATTTTAATAAACTGCGAAAAAGGCGATTTGGAACACGCAAGACATTATTCGATGAACCTTTATTTTGATTCGGCCGGAATGATTTTAACGCTGGTTTCTGTCGGCAAATACCTGGAATCAAAGTCTAAAAGAAAAACAAAGGATGCCATCGAAGGCCTCCTTGATATGTGTCCTAAAAAGATTATAAGAATCAAAACCGACAAAGACGGCAACGAAATCGAAGAAACCATTGCTTTGGAAGATATTAAAAAGGGCGATGTAATTCTTATCTCCAAGGGCGAAGCGGCCAGCGTTGACGGAACGATAATCCTCGGAAGTGCCGTATTTGACGAGTCCGCAATAACGGGAGAAAGCGTAGCAGTCAAGAAGGAAGTCGGCGACGAAGTAATCTCCGCCACAATGATAAAAGACGGTTTTGTCAGAGTAAGGGCAGAAGGTGTTGGCGAAGAGTCGACACTTATGAAGATTGTTAAAATGACCAAGGAAGCAGGAGCCACTAAGGCACCGATTGCGAGACTGGCGGATAAAATCTCAGGTATCTTTGTCCCCGTGATTATAGTCATTGCGATAATTACCTTTGTGGTCTGGCTCATAATATCCAAAGATTTTGTAACGGCTTTCTCAAACGGAATCTGCGTACTCGTTATTTCCTGCCCCTGTGCACTCGGCCTCGCAACTCCGGTTGCAATCACGGTCGGAATGGGAATCGGCGCGAAAAAAGGTATTCTTTTTAAGAGTGCAGAAAGTCTCGAGAGACTAAAAAGCACCAATACGGTAGTATTCGACAAGACAGGAACGATTACCAAGGGAATAGTATCCGTGGAAGGCTGCGTCACCATGGACGAAGTCAGGGAAACCTCGCCTCTTGCGATGAAGCTCCTAAAAGAAATGGGCCTTGAAACCGTGATGTTAACCGGCGATAAAAAAGACAAGGCATTAAAAATCGCTGAAGAAGCGGGCGTTTCATCCGTAAGATACGAACTTAAACCCGAAGATAAGGCAAACATTGTAAAAGAACTTCAAGGCGAAGGCAAAAAGATACTGATGGTGGGCGACGGCATAAACGACGCACCTGCACTTGCCACGGCCGAAGTCGGAATGGCTATGGGAGCAGGCAAGGATATTGCGATTGAATGCGCCGACGTGGTGCTTATGCACAGCGATCTTTTAGACGTAATCCGCGCCATCCGCTTATCCAAGAAAACGATACTTAACATCAAGGAAAATCTCTTCTGGGCATTCTTTTATAATGTCCTGATGATACCTGTGGCAGCAGGCGTAATGCAGCCTTTAATCGGGCTTAAATTAAACCCGATGATCGGCGCGGCCTGCATGAGCTTAAGCAGTATCTGCGTGTGCCTTAACGCATTAAGACTCATGGGCGTGAATCTTGAAAAAAATTTGAGCGTAAATACAAATGATTTGAAAGAAAATATATCAAAAAACGGCGATAAGAATTATAATGGAATAGGTTGCGAATGTGATACGCAAATAACAGAAAGCGTGGAAAAAGAAATGATTACTTTTGCCGTTAACGGAATGATGTGTGCTCACTGCAAAAAGAGAGTTGAAGATACACTTAAGGCAGTAAGCGGAGTAATATCCGCCGAAGCCGATTTGGAGAAAAAGAATGTCAGCGTCGAAACCGACGGAAGTGTCGGCGAAGATGTGTTAAAGGCTGCCGTTAAGGAAGCGGGATACGAGGTATAAACCCCATAAAAGAAGGGGAAGAAATCGTATATATATTGAGGATGAAATGACTGATATTTGTGTAATCGGCGGTGGTCCCGCCGGTGTTTTTGCCTGCTTTTTTGCAGCGAAAGACAATAAAAAAGTAACTTTAATCGAGCGAAATGATGATGTGCTGAAGAAGCTTCTTTTAACAGGAAACGGAAAGTGCAATTATTCCAATTCCAATTTAAAAAGCGAGTACTATAACTTCGGCAATGATCATCCGTATTCGAAGATTATCGAAGAGTTTGATTCCGAAAAACTCGAAGAGTTTTTTATGGACCGAGGAATGCCCACGTACGGAAAGAACAACTGCAAATATCCGAGAAGTGAGAGAGCAGAAACGGTTAAAAACGTGCTTTCGGAGATGCTTGCAGAAAAAAAGGTTGAAGTATTAACAGGCAAAAAGGTTACATCAGCAGAATACCGTCCGGGCAAAAAAATCGACGAAAATGCGCAGGCAAAACCGCTAGCCGATAAAGATTTACCACACTTTATCTTAAAGTTCGAAGACGGCGGAAAGATTGAATGTAAGAAGTTAATCATTGCTACCGGCGGAAAAGCATATCCTTCGACAGGCTCCGACGGCGGCGGCTACAGACTTGCAAGAGCATTAGGCCATAACGTAACTTTTACATATCCCGTGCTCACCAGGCTTTTCACGGAAGATAAGGCCGTAAAAGAAATGGCAGGAGTCAGATTTAAAGCAAAGGTTTCTGCGGTGGTTGAAGGAGAGATGGTTTCTTCGGAAGAGGGCGAGCTTCAGTTTACCGAAAACGGACTCTCGGGAATCTGCATTTACAATTTAAGCAGATATTTATCCAAGCCCCTTGAGGACGGTTTAAACTGCAACGTGGTTGTGGACTTTATGCCGGAGATGGCCAAGGAGAGCATGGATTATTACATCGAAAAACAGATTCAGAAAAACAATGACTGGAGAAATCTTTTAGTTAATATCTTCGGAGAAAAAACAGCCAGTCTTATTTATAAAAAAATCGTATCAGAAGCTAACGGTGCAACGGGAAAAGATCTTATTTCCCATTTCACGAACAGCATAAAAAATTATAAAATCAAAATTTCCGGCCACGATTCATTCAGCAATGCGCAGGTTACAAAGGGCGGTGTAAGCAACGACGAGGTCGACGAAAACATGGCTTCGAAAATATGCCCGGGACTTTTCTTCGCGGGAGAAGTGCTCGATGTTGACGGAAAGTGCGGCGGATACAATCTCCATTTTGCTTTTGCATCAGGCAGAAGAGCCGGCTTAAGCGCAGGAGAATAAACAGGAGAAAAAATATGATTAAGAAAAAGATTTTTGCTGTAGCGGCAGCAGTTACAATGAGCTTATCACTTGTCGCATGTACTCTTTCACCTTTTCAGGTAATGGACGGTGACGGAATGGTACATGAGGATCCTACGGCCACACAGACTCCCGATCCCGTAAAACCCGTAAGCGGGGAAGACGAAGACGGTAATACAAACAACCCTGATGTTACTGAGCCCGAGAAGACCGTAGATAACGATGAGATTATCGATTCTTTTATAAACGGTGAAACTAAGGCTAAATTTGACCATGTTATAGCGGATGAGGATACATACTATTCTCTCGATGAAATGGTAACTGCACGCGGTGAGGAACTCTTAAACTGGTTCGCATATGATGAAGAGCATACTGTAAGTTATACCGTTACAGTCGAATATGCCTACATCGATTGCGGAAACGACGGCGAAAGAGATTTGGGAATTAATATCGATTACATAGTAGATCCCGGAGATGAAGATGCATACGATCAGTACATATACGATGATTTCATCTTAATGGTAATTGACGGCGAATTGAAATGTATCACCATGACAGAAAGCTATTACAGATCATATGGTGAAATCAATCAGTACGGATACATATCCGAAGGCGGAAGCGGCGGAGCAAACTTACATGTCTTCACCGGACGTTTTGTCAATTCAAAAGGCGAGATAGTTTATGACTATAACTGCGATTACTATATGGGTTATGCGCAGCCGACGATTCACTCATTCTGCGTACCCGAAGAAATAAGAGATGAAGCTCCCGAGGAAATATACGATTATGAGAGCTCAACATTCTTCAATACTTCCGTATATAATTTCAATGAAGCTCCCGACTATCCCACCGATCTTAATTGGGTAGACGGTAAGTATGATGCGGAAAGCCAGGCAAAATACGATAAGTACGAGAAAGAATATGACGAATGGCTTTCGAAAAACATCTTCGTATTTGAAGACGAAAACGGTGATGCTCCGGAACTTCCCGATGATTTGAAAAAGTTTATTGACGACAACAATATTACGTATTATACCCCGAAGGAATTTAATGAACTTTTAAGCAAGCATCAAGCCGAGATAGGACTTACGGACAAAGTTGCATCAAACGAAAATCCCGAATGGATTCTTTTATACGATCAGACAGCTGAATTCGACGAAGAAATTGAAAAGCAGTATATCGGTGAATATGTCGACGATTTAAACGATCCTAACCTTCAGATTGCCAAGGGCGAAGACGGAAAATTCATTATACAGATAGGTATTTACAGACTTTGCTTCCTTGATGACGGCGTCGGAGAATTTCAGGATGACAAAATGGTCTTCACAATTTCCGACGATAACGGCAATCCGATGGAAGGCTATCTCATCGTTACCGAAGACGGTGAAGCAACGGTAACATTTACCAAATCCGAATGGGATTATATCGAAGACGGCGACACGTATACTTACACAAAGTCTTCCGATACACCCAACATTTTCGTATACGAATTTGACTTTGATAATTAAAGACCATAAAAGAAAGAGACTTATATGACCAAAAGACTTTACAATGCTAAGATACTTACAATGGTTCCCGGCGAAGAGATTTTCGACGGCGAAATCCAGATTGACGGAAACAAAATCACATATGTCGGAAAGACTCCCGCAGACAATGCAAGAGCAAAATTTGACGAAGAAATCGACTGCGAGGGAAACGTGCTTCTTCCCGGATTTAAGAATGCGCATACGCATTCCGGAATGACGGCTTTTCGTTCGCTTGCGGACGATTTAAATCTTCAGGACTGGCTAAATAACGAGATTTTCCCGAGAGAAGCTAAGATGACTCCCGAGGATGTTTACTGGCTGACCAAGCTTGCTTATCTTGAATATCTCACATCAGGTATTACAGCCTGCGGAGATATGTATTTAACTCCCGAAAGCATTTTTGATGCATCCGTAGAATTCGGCATGAGATGTCAGATGGTATCGGGGTTAAATAAATTCGGACCGACACTCGAAGTGCTTGAAAGAAGATACAATGAGCTTAACAACAAAAACAGCCTTGTAGGATTCTTAATGGGTGTTCACGCAGAATACACCTGCGACAAAGAACTTCTTGAAAAAGTATCAGAACTCATTCACAAATACAAAGCACCGCTTTACACACATATGTCGGAAACCAAGACCGAGCATGAGGAGTGCATCCAAAGATACGGTATGACGCCCATGGCTTTATTTGACAGCCTCGGACTCTGGGATTTCGGCGGCGGTATATATCATGGCGTATGGTGTGACGAAGCAGACATGGATATCATGAAAAAGAGAGGCCTGAGGGTTGTTACCAATCCCGCATCGAATGCCAAACTTGCAAGCGGAATCGCTCCTATCCAAGCATATCTTGAAAAAGGCATTGAAGTGGCAATCGGTACCGACGGACCTTCTTCAAACAACTGCCTTGATTTCTTCAGGGAAATGTTCCTTGTTACGGCGCTTGCGAAGATAAAAGAAAACGATCCGAAGGCAGTGGATGCAATGGAAGTTTTAAAGATGGCATGCGTTAACGGAGCCCATGCAATGGAGCTTTCTGACAATGACGCTTTAGCTGTCGGAAAGCTTGCCGACATCATTATGATTGACCTTTACCAGCCCAATATGAGACCGATTTTGAACATTTCCAAAAACATCGTATACTCAGGTTCGAAAACAAATATAAAAATGACGATGATTGACGGAAAAGTTTTATACAAAAATGGTCAATTTAATGATACAATAGATGTTGACGAAATTTATTCAAAATGCGAAGAGATTACTAAACGACTCAGATAAAGGGGGAATACTAAAATGCAGAAGATGACTTTTACTTCAAACCAGACAGCATTTGAGTATGCGATTTACGAAATAGTAGGAAGTTATTTCAAGAAGGCTACATGCCAGTCTACAATTCAGGAACAGAAGCTTATTGTTCATTTCAAAGAGCAGAAGCAGGATACACAGTGCCTGATGGAGAACAAGGTAGACGGTTATGTAAGAGCCGTTCTTCTTAAAAAGCTTCCGCCCGAAATATGGGATGAAGAGGTTACAGTCGAGATCAGAAAGACTCCCGAGAGCGACCTCATGAATATAATCTTTTACGGCGAGAAATATGCGCTTATCGTAAAAGGCGCGTACAGAGGCAAAAACAACGCCGAATTTAATTACAGATTTTTCACTAAATAATGGACAAAAAAACTTTAGAAATATTAGAGTACAATAAATTAATAAAGTTACTCTCCGACCATGCATCAAGTGAACTCGGAAAGATTAAATGCGCCTCTCTGCATCCTTTACGGAATAGAGAGGCGATTTTAAACAATTTGGAAAATACTTCCGATGCGGTTGCACGTATTCTTTCAAGCAGAAAGATTTCTTTTTCGGGCAATAAAAACCTCGAGGAAATCTTTAAGGCAATGAGTGTCGAGGCCAACCTTGACACGAAAGAACTGCTCATGGTTGCATCCAGTGCGGAATGTGCAAAGACTGCAGCATCCTACGGACTCGAGGAAGAAAGAGAAGATTCCTTAAGAGCCATGTTTGAAGCGCTCGTTCCCATGGAAGAACTTTCCGGTAAAATCAGAAAAATCATTCTTTCCGAAGACGAGATTGCGGATGATGCATCGAGCACCTTAAAAGACATCCGAAGAGAAAAGGTCAACACGACCGCAAGGATTCATTCGGATTTAAACAAAATGGTTAATTCCACTTACAGAAGCTATCTGCAGGATGCCGTTATTACCATGCGAAACGACAGGTACTGCATACCCGTAAAAGCTGAGTATAAAGGCAGCGTAAAGGGTATTGTTCACGACCAGTCCAGAGGCGGTATGACGTTCTTTATCGAGCCTGCGGGAATCGTGGAATTAAACAACCGCATTCAGGAGCTTGAAGTCGAGGAAAAGGAAGAAATCGCAAGAATTCTTCATATGCTTTCGATGGAAGCGGCTTCACATCTTGAGGAACTTAAATCCAATCAGGAAATCATGACAAATCTTGATTTCATCTATGCGAAGGCTGCTCTTGCAATCGACGAAGAGGCGGTAATGCCGGATTATGAGTCCGGAGAATACCTTGACATAAAGAAAGCCAGACACCCTTTTATCGAAAAAGGAAGAGTCGTTCCGATAGATATTGTTCTCGGAGAAAATTATTCCTGTTTAATCGTGACAGGTCCCAACACCGGCGGAAAGACGGTATCTTTAAAAACCACGGGTCTTTTATGCGCGATGGGTCAGTCGGGACTTTTCATCCCCGCAGCGCCCGGCAGCAAGTTAAAGATATTCAGGGATATTTATGCCGAAATCGGAGACGAGCAGAGCATTGAGCAGAACTTATCGACCTTCTCGGGTCATATGACGGGAATTGTCAGGATCCTAAAAGAAGCAAATCACAACAGCTTATGTCTTTTCGACGAACTCTGTTCAGGTACCGATCCGACCGAAGGAGCGGCGCTTGCGATTGCCATAGTTTCAAGACTCATGGAAAAGCGCGCTACGATTATGCTTACGACACACTATTCGGAGCTTAAGGTGTTTGCCTTTAATACCGAGGGTGTTGAAAACGCATGCTGCGAATTTGATATAGAAACTCTTTCTCCCACATACAAACTTTTCATAGGTATCGCGGGTAAAAGTAACGCATTTGCGATATCCGAAAAACTCGGACTTGATAAAAGAATCATTGAGCGAGCTTCCAAGGAAATGGATGAGACCGAGGGCAATTTCGAAGACCTCTTAAAAGATCTTGAAGATACCAGAAAGAAACTCGAGGCCGACAGGGAAGAGGAAGAGAAACTCAAAAAAGAAGTTGAGAAGTTAAAAGAAGAACTCAACAAGAGCAATGAGAATGTCCGCGAGGCCAGAGAGAAGATATTACGCGAGGCCAGAGAGGAAGCCAAGAGCATCCTTGAAGACGCCAAGGAAGAAGCGGATGAAGCCATCAGACTTTACAATTCCGGAATGACCATTCAGGAAATGGAAAAGAAGAGGGCTACACTTAGAAAGAAGATTGACGACAATTCGTCGAAATTAAGAAGCAACGAAAAGAAGGTTGATAATACCGACAAAAAGGTGGATGCTTCCAAACTTAAAATCGGCGATACTGTCCGTTCGATTTCACTCGGTATGACGGGTGAGGTTAAAAAACTTCCCGATGCCAAAGGAAATGTAATGATTGCTTCGGGCGTAATGGAATTTAAGGTTAAAGCAACCGACCTTGTTTACGCCAAGGCGAAGGAAGAAAAAGAAGCGGTAAGACCAACATCATACGCTTCGGGATTTTCAAAATCCGCTACGATTTCTCCCGAGATTAATCTTTTAGGATTAAATTCCGACGAAGCGATTGCCAAGCTGGATAAGTACTTAGACGATGCATATTTATCTCACTTACACAGTGTCAGAATCGTGCACGGCAAAGGTACGGGAGCGCTTCGCGCGGCTATTCATAAGTATTTAAGAGGCATAGATTTTGTCAGTGAATTTGCGCTTGCCGAACAGGGCGAGGGCGATGCAGGTGTTACCGTGGTTAAGTTTTAGCTAAAAGAAAGGAAAGAAAAATGATTTCCAAACAGAAGATACTGATTGTAGACGACGACAACAACATCGCGGAGCTTGTTTCTTTGTACCTTACAAAGGAATGCTATGAGACCATGATTGTAAATGACGGCGAATCCGTAAAAGGAGCGCTCGAAACATTTGCACCCAATCTCATTCTTTTAGACCTTATGCTTCCCGGCATCGACGGATATCAGGTTTGCCGTGAAGTCAGAGCCGAAAGCAGAATTCCCATCATCATGCTCTCCGCAAAGGGCGAGATTTTTGATAAGGTTTTAGGTTTAGAGCTCGGTGCAGACGACTATATGGAAAAGCCTTTTGATTCTAAGGAACTTGTAGCCAGAGTAAAAGCAGTACTTCGCCGTTACAAAGAAAAAGAAGTAAAGCCTCAGGAGACCGCAAAGACGGTTCAGACCGTGGAATATCCCGATCTTCGCGTATCTTTAACCGACTACTCGGTTATTTATAAGGGCGAGAGCGTAAACATGCCTCCGAAGGAACTCGAACTTTTATTCTTCCTTGCTAATTCTCCCAACCAGGTTTTTACCAGAGAGCAGCTGCTTGACAGAATCTGGGGCTACGATTATCCCGGCGACACAAGAACCGTGGACGTACATATCAAGAGAATCAGAGAGAAAATCAGCGATCACGAAAAGTGGAAAATAGAAACTGTATGGGGTGTCGGTTACAAATTTACTACAGCTTAGAACGGAGTTTTTATGAGATATATAAAAGATATAAAAGACGGAAATGCCGTACAGGATGTTTATCTCTGTAAGACCAAAAATTCAGCCACAACCAAGAACGGCAAAGAATATTTAAACGTTATTCTCGGAGATAAAACCGGAAATGTCGACTGCAAAATCTGGAATACGGACAGCGCGGGAATCGGTGATTTCGAGCCGATGGACTATGTGTTTGTAAACGGAGAGGCCAAGACTTTTAACGGCAATCTTCAGGTGGATATAAGACAGATAAGAAAAGCCGACGCATCGGAATACAATCTCGAGGATTTTATTCCCACGAGCAAAAAAGATGTTGAGGAAATGTATGATGCAATCCTTAAATGCATTTCCATGGTCGAAAACAATTATCTTCATGCACTTCTTGAAGAGTTTTTCGTAAACGACAAAGAATTCATCGCGGCTTTTAAGATTTCAAGCGCGGCAAAGAGCATCCATCACAATTTTGCAGGCGGACTTGTGGAGCATACACTCGGTGTTGCAAGACTCTGCTCGTTTTACACAAAGCAGTACC
>JAEEGI010023473.1_pt1 | contig 12102 bp, 6 predicted proteins | sample 8958751 | NCBI WGS metagenome assembly JAEEGI01 (sample SAMN16246545, study PRJNA631951) | gut metagenome | biome: gut microbiome; feature: rumen; material: KS-attached | host: Bos | place: Iran: Karaj | collected 2018-10 | reverse complement strand
TGATGGCGAAGGGAATGCCGGCAGAGCAGATCAGGGGATGTTTCAAGCGGAACTCGTGGGACAGGCAAGATGGCAAGGCGCGTGAAAAGAGCGAATGGCGGGCAAGCGGCCGGGACGCGCGATTCCGAAAACAGGCAAGGAGCGAAAGCAAATGAGCAAACTAGCAAAAATGAGCAGAATTGGGGGGCGCGAATTATCGCTTAAATCTCTCCTCGTTGGAGGTATCGCGATGAGTGGCGCATCGGTAGGGACGGGCTTTGTCCCGTCCGCCATTGGGAAAATCGCGCTTGTCGCGGCCGCAATCTGCGTAGCGGTGGCGCCCTTGACGTCGCGGGCGGATTCGCTCGTCACGCCGGTGGCCGCCACGGCGCAGAGCTGGTACTCGTACGGAGCCACGGAATGGCGTTCGCCGGTGAACGTGATCAACAGTTCCGGCATGTCCACGTTGCCCGTGACGAAGGACAGCACTGCATCCACGGCGTGTTCGTTCGGGATGTGGTTGAGCAATGGCACGCAGGCGACCTGGATCATGTTCGACATGGGAGAGGTGATGACGCTCACCGGCCTTCGCGTGTGGAACTACAATGAAGTGCGCAGTTCCAACAGAGACTATTTCAAACGCGGAGTCAAGACGTGCGAACTGCGCTACGGCGGCCCCGACATGCTCGCGAACGGCGACACCTACGCCAAAGCCGGCGCATGGGGTGCGCTCGCCGGGACGCTGACGTTCGCGTGCGGTACCGGGCAGAACGGCCTCGCCGGAGAGGATGTGGAGTTCGCCGAGCCGATCACCACTCGCTACGTTATGCTGCGCGTTCTGGACAACTACGGCGTTGACAGCTACACCGGCCTTTCCGAGGTGCGGTTCTACGCCCGTGCGGTGCAGCGGTGGTACGCGGAGGGGGCAAGTTCAGCGGCCGCCTTCACAGTGATGTCCGACGATCTTCTCCAGACCGCAGTCGCGTCGGTGGACGACAATCTTACGATAAGCGAAGCGAACGTCGTCCATACCACGAACGACACCTACCAGACGAGCGACGCCTCGCGCCTCACGGACGGCACGTTCGGTCCGGCGGGTGCCGTGGGCGGCCTCTGCATACAGAGCGGCACGGTGACGTACAACCTCGACACCGCCGCCGTTCCCGGCGGCTACGACGTTTCACAGGTGCATGTCTATACCGGGTGGGCAACGAGCGGAGGACGCGAGAATCCGTCGTTCACGCTTCTGTACAAGCGAGTTGGAGAGAGCGAATTCACTCAGGCTGGCGCGGGGTACTACGTATGCACGATCACGGGAACCAAGAACAATCGCCATGCATGCCTCAAGATGAAGAACCTTGGGCTCAGAGGCGTGGAGGCGCTGCGCTTTGACTTCTACGGCGCCACCGACGGCAGAGGACAGCAGAACCTCGGCGTCGGCTACAAGGAGATCGACGTGCTGCGGGACCGCTACACGATGTTCGCGCCTGTCGCCGCCACGTCCGAGAACTACTATTCAAGCGGCAACGACGTTCGGTCGCCGCTTCACGCGATTGACGGGTCCGGAATGTCGTCCGCTTCCGGAATCGAGGTGGACGGAGTCACTGCGAGCACGGCGTATTCGAGCGTCGTCTGGCTGAGCAATAACACGAAGCCCACATGGATTGCTTTCGACCTTGGCGCTGTGCGGACCGTCAAGGGCTTCCACCTCTGGAACTACAACGAAAACGGGTATTCGACCCGTGGCATCAAGACGGCGGACATATACAAGGGCGATGCGATGCCTGCGCAGGGCACAGCATACGCTTCCTCCGGCGCCGCATGGGGTGCGCTCGTGCAAAGCATGTCGTTCAGCAAGACGCCGGGGAACGTGAACGACGCGGGCAATGACTACTTCTTCGACGTGCCGGTCACGACGCGCTATCTGCAGTTCGCCATTTCGGAGAACCACGGGACAGAGAATTACACTGGAATCTCAGAGATCGTGTTCTACGCCGACGACGGCGACGTGGCCGTGACGCGGCGCGATTCGGGGCTGAAGGAGGTGCCCGACGCGCTCGGCAAGACCGTGACCGCCGCCGAGGGAACGGGCACGGCGGCGCCGCTCACGCTCGCGGCGGAGACAACGAGCATCGACACGTTGAGCGTAGAGACCTACGACGGCCCGGTGCAGATAGATGCGAGCGGCAAGACGCTCGCGCTCGGGAACATCGAGATTCCCTTCGGGACCGCAGGACTTGAGATCATGTCTGGTGGCACGCTCACGGCCGTGCAGGGCAAGCGCAACTGGATGGTATGGAATGCCGACAGCGACCTGACGATCCATGGAACAGTCGCCGATAACGCCGATGGGGCCGTGGCGCTCAAGAAGACCGGCTCCGGCACGGTGACGATCGACGGCACGGACACGCACCAGGGCGATACGTTTTACAACGGCGGCGGCTATCGCCAGACGGGAGGCACGGTCGATACGCGCGGGGCGACGTTCACGGGCGTCGTCTGCGAGTTCGTAGGCGGCACCTCGCGGGCGACGACCGGGATTGCGCTCAATTCGTCAGCAGTGTCCGTAGCCGGGCCGCACTCCGGGGAGTGGAGGTTCATAAACTTGGCTTCGGCCACCTCTTCGCTCGCCGTCACGAATGGCGGCGTCTTGAAGGTGGGGTACTTCACGGGCGGACCTCTGGACTTTTCGGTCATGCTCGACGGCGGCACGCTTGGCACAAGCGCGCTTGGCGCGGCGACGCCGTGGCTTCCGGCGTTTGGCGCTGTCGCCGTGGGCGCGAACGGCGCGACGTTCGACATGTCCGGCGGCGGCGGCGTGGTGGAGGCTTCGATTACGAACGCGACAGCGGGCGCAATCCGCAAGACAGGCGCGAACACGCTCACGCTGAAGCGGCGCGTGGAGGGCGCGGGCCCGGTGAGCGTGGAGGACGGAACGCTCTCGCTCTCGCTTCCCGCGCCGATCATCCACTATGACTTCGACACGATGTCCGGCACTGCGATGTCCAACCTCGGCACGGGCGGCGCGACGTACAACGGCGTCATATCCGGCTCGCCGACGGTCGTGGACGGCGTGGGCGGGAACGCATTCTCGTTTTCGGCCAACGTGGATGCCGTGGTGACGGCGAACGCCGTCCCTCTGCGGCATTACACGTACGCCGCGTGGGTGAAGTCGGCGGGCGCATACACCCCGGCTTCGCGCATCATCGTGGGCGGCGACTACGCATTGAGAGAGACGGGCGGTTTTCTCGGCTATCTCGGCACGGACGGATCCCATTTCTGGGTGTTTGCCCGCAATGTCGGCAGAGACGACGCCCCTGCCAGTACACGCACCCATTCATACGCCGATGCGGAAAACTGGCACCACATCGCCACCTCCTACGACGGCAGCACGGTGACGCTGTACATTGACGGCGAACTTGCCGAATCGCACGCGGCCAACTTCTACGGAGAGTCGGTCTGCACGGTGAAGATCGGCTTCGGCAACAACATCAACGCCAACAGCGCCGAATACTGGAACGGCGCGATGGACGAGGCGTACGTGTTCGACCGGGCGCTCTCGGCGGACGAGGTGGCGATGCTGAAGGAGAAGTCGTGGAAGGCGGTGAACGTGCTCGATCCCGGCACGGAGCTGAGCATTGCCGCCGGGGCGACGCTTGATCTTGACGGAGTGGACCAGACCGTCTCCACGCTTACGCTTGGCGGGCATCTGCGCCGTCTGGGCCCGACGACGTGGGGCGCGATTGGCAGCGGAGCCAAGCATGAGACGGACATGATCACCGGAGACGGAATCCTGCGCGTTCTCGGTCCTTCGCGCTCCGGCCTCACCCTGGTCGTCAGGTAAGCAGGTGGCTATTCCTATGGTGCTCCAGGCACTCTGGAAGGGTTCATGATTTTCGTAAAATAGCCTCGGCAACGGACGGGAATATGGGGGGGGGGGATGGATTTTGGTGCTTAATCGGCATCTCAATGCCAGATTAAGCACCAGAATCAGCAAATCAAGCATGACAATTGACTTAATCCGATGGGGACTATGTATGTCATGCGGAAGTTAAACATCTTTTCGACGAGTTGTAGAAAGTGCCACAATTCGTCACGAAAATATAGTATAATACATCATGTTGCGTCGTGGAGGCGCAATGCGTCGCGTGTCAAAAACCTAGAATCCGCATCGGAAATCGTGACTTGCCAGTGCAGACGGCGCATGAGATGATGCATGTTGTTTTGGAGCATCATCGTTTCTCCACGACCATGTACCGGACAGGATGACTAGACAAGAATGGCTATCATAAGGCTAAAAGCGACTGATTTGTTCAAGGCGCGGGCTGTCGTGCTCGGCGCGGCCTTTCTGCCGTTAATTGCCGCGGCCGACATGCGCGACGACTTCCGTTCGCCGCAGGGCGCGGTGCGCGAGAACACGGGGCCGCTCTTCTGGATGCACGGCACGGAGACGGAGGCGCGGCTCAGGGAGTACGTGGGCCGCGTGGACGAGAGCGGGCAGGGCATCCTCACGATCGAGTCGCGCCCGCACGTCGACTGGATGCGCGAGGGGTGGTGGCGCGATGTGGACATCGTCCTCGACGAGTGCAAGAAGCGCGGCGTGAAGATGATGGTGTTCGACGACTACTGGTGGCCGAGCCAGGGCATGGGCGGCAAATACCCCATCCCGGAGGAGTACCAGTGCCGCGACATCAAGGCAGATGTCTACGCGAATGGCGAAGCGCCCGAAACGGCGGCGAACGAAATCTGCCGTGTTGTCGCGTCCGAAACGGGCACGGGCGTGTTTCGGCTTGGCCCGGACGGCGACAAGACCATCGTTTACTCCTGGTTTGTGCCGCCGAACGGCAAGGTGGAGGGGCTTGGCAGCCGACAGGGAAGCTTCCCGTATGTGAACGGACTGGACGAGGAGGCGGTGGATTGGTTCCTCGCCACCTACTACCAGCCCTACTACGACCGCTACAGGTCTGCGTTCGAGGACGGCACGATACCCGGCTTCTTCTTCGACGAGCCCGAGACGATGGGCGTGTGGGGGGCTGCGCTCGAGCGCGAGCTTGCGGCGCGGGGCGAGGACGTCGGCGAACTGCTTACGGCGTTCAAGTTCAAGCTCGCCGACCCGGAGGCGCAGGCGCGCGCGTTCTACCGCTACCACGACGCCCGCGTCGAAGTGTGGGGGCGCACGATGTACGGAAGGCATAGCGCGTGGTGCGAAGCGCACGGCGTGTTCTCCAGCGGGCATTTCATGGAACACTCCGACAGCTTCTACAGCCTTGCGATGTGCGGCGGCAATGTGATGCAGCTCATGAAGCATGTGACGGTGCCGGGCGTCGATCTCGTCGGTCGCCAGTACTTGCCCAGCCAACGCGAGAATAAAGGGCGTCAGGCCGCGTATGGCCAGATGCCGAAGTACGCCTCGTCCGCCGCGCACGTCTACAACCGCCGCAACGGACTGAACTGGTGCGAGATATTCGGCGCGTACGGGCAGGACATCACCTATCCGCAGATGAAGTGGCTCTGCGACTGGCACCAGTCCCAGGGATGCTACTACATGATCCCGCACTCGTTCAACCCCAAGGCGCCGTACGACACCGACTGTCCGCCCTACTTCTACAACGGCGGCTACGAGCCGCGCTACCCGCTCTTCCGCGTCTGGGCCGACTACAACAACCGCTGCGCCATGCTGCTCTCCGAAGGCGAGCACGTCTGCACGATCGCGCAGTGCGTGCCCGGCATGAGCTTCCACGTGGGCGAGACGATCCGTCCCGAGATGTTCGCCTTCGCGATACAGGACGCGCAGCTCGACAGCGACTGGCTGGGATATGACGCGGTCGAATCCGCCATCATCGAGAACAACCCGCGCACGGGCCGTCCCTCTCTGCGTACCGCCAACGGCAAGGAGCATTATGACATCCTCACGCTCCCGGCCACGGAGTATGTGCCTTTCGCGACGCTCGAGAAAGCGCTCGCCTTCGCGGCGGCCGGCGGCGTGGTCGTGGGCTACGGCATCCGTCCGCGCAACACCCCGACGCGCGGCAAGAGCGCAGAGGACGTCATCCAGCTGGTCGCCGACATCTTCGCCCAGCCGGCCGCGTTCTTCATCGAAGGGGAGCCGAACGGGGCGCAGCTTCGTGCCGCATTTGCGAGGCCCTATCCCGGCACGGACCAGCCGCTTGCCGTGCGGGAACTGGACTTTGTCGGTCTTTCTTCCGAGGACGGACGGATGCTCGCGCTCAACCATTACGAGAAGAACGGCGACACCGTCTATTTCATCGCAAACCAGGACGCCGCCCGCCGCCGCGATCTCACGGTGCGCGCGAACGGCGCGGCCGAGCAGGCCGAGCTGTGGGACCCGATGCAGGGGACGGTAGAACGCCCGGCCATCGAGAACGGCCTGATCAAGCTTGCGTTGGAGCCAAGCGAGGCCGTGTTTCTTGTGTGGCCGAAGAATCCTTGCGCCTCGCTGCCGGTGCGGATGGAGCGTCCGGCGGGCGGGATGATCGCTTTGGCTGCCACGGAGAGCGTCACCCCGGTTGTGATCAATGCCGAGGACGAGGACCCCGTGCTGTTTTCGCTGGAGGGGGCGAAATGGATATGGCATCCGGTCAATCCCAGAGCGGAGGGAGAGGTGACGTTCCGCGCGTCCATCGATGTTCCGGCGGCGGTGGAGGCCCAGCTGATCTTCGCCTGCGACAACGCGGCGGAGGTGTTTGTGAACGGCCAGAAGGTCGCCGAGCAGAAGGACGGCGGCGCGCCTGACTATCCGGGCTGGCGTACGCCCGTCAGGGCCGCGGTCGCGCTGAACTCCGGCTCCAATGAGGTCACCGTCAAGGCCTCGAATCCGATTCCCGGCTACGCCGGCTTCGTTGCGGCGTTCACCTGGCCGGGCGGCGCGTTTAAGACCGACGCGGCGAACTGGGAGGTGTCGCGTGACGACGGCGCCTTTGTGAAGGCGGGCGAGATCTGCGCCTACGGCGGTTCGCCGTGGGGACGGTTCGCCGATGCCGGGGACAGGGATTACGTGCTGCTGTCGCTTGAGGGGGCGAAATGGATATGGCATCCGGTCGATCCCAGGGCGGAGGGAGAGGTGACGTTCCGCGCGTCCATCAATGTTCCGGCGGCGGTGGAGGCCAAGCTGATCTTCACCTGCGACAACGCGGCGGAGGTGTTTGTGAACGGCCAGAAGGTCGCCGAGCAGAAGGACGGCGGCGCGCCTGACTATCCGGGCTGGCGTACGCCAACCAGGGCCAAGGTTGCGCTGAATTCCGGCGCCAATGCAATCTCCGTCAAGGCCACGAATCCGATTCCCGGCCACGCCGGCTTCGTCGCGGCGTTCACCTGGCCGGGCGGCGCGTTACGGACCGGTGCGGGAGACTGGGAGGTCTCGCGGGATGGCGGAGCCTTTGTGAAGGCGGGTGAAGTGTGTACGTATGGCGGTTCGCCTTGGGGAAGGCTCGGCGAGAAGCAGAAGATAACATTCAGTCCCTTTTCGGAGAGCGTCGCGACAGACTGCACCTTCAAGCTGCCTGCGGTCAAGCAGGGGGATCGCGTATATCTGGTCTGCGACGAAGTTGCGGGCGAGAAGAGCGCGGCGGTCACGGTGAACGGCGCCTACGCGGGCGGTTTCATCGGCGCGCCGTATCGCCTGGACATCTCGAAATCGGTCAAGAAGGGCGAGAACACCCTTCAGATGAAACCTTTCCGCGTCACGAATCCGAAGATCGTGATGATCGCTAATCCGACGGTCGTGGTTGTACGGTAGGAATGTGGACGCGAAAACAGAAAAACCGACAAGGAGCGAAGCAGATGAACAAGCTGCTTTACGTGAGGTAACCAACATGAAAGTCAAAGCGTGGAGGCTCTACGGAGCGAAGGATGCGAGGCTCGAGGACGTCGAGCTCGAAGGCGCCGGCGATGACGGCGTCGTGGTGGAGATCGTCACGAACACGATCTGCCTGAGCGACTACAAGGCCGTCGCACTCGGCACGGGCCACAAGCGCGTTCCGAAGGACATCGCGGAGAACCCGACCATGTTCGGGCACGAGGTCTCCGGAATCGTCCGCGAGGTCGGCTCCAGGTGGGCTTCGCAGTTTCGCGTTGGCCAGCGCGTGTGCATCCAGCCCGCCTTCAACATCCCCGGCCACGAGCTGGAGACGATGGGCTACGCCTGGCATTCGGTGGGCGGCGAGACGACGCACGTGTATCTGCCGTCCGTCATAATGGAGATGGGCTGCCTTCTCCCGTACGACGGCGACGCGTTCTTCAAGTGCTCGCTCGCCGAGCCGATATCATGCATCGTCTCGGCGTTCCGCACGAACTACCACCACTTCGTCAGCACGCGCGGCATGGCAGATCCCGTCGCCGCGCTGAAGGCGTACAATCTTGCGGACGAGGAAGACGCCTCCAATCCAACTTCGACCGGAGGCGGGTATGACGACATATTCCTCTTCGCCCCCGTTCCCGCGCTCATCACGCAGTGCTCAGACCTCCTGAGCTTCGGCGGCTGCCTCAACTTCTTCGCGGGCCCCACCGACCAGAAGCTCTCCGCGCCGTTCAACTTCTACAACATCCACTACATGATGCACCACATCGTCGCGAACTCGGGCGGCGACGTGAAGGACATGGCGGACTCCGTAGACTGGATCGGCAGGGGCTATCTACATCCGGAGGTCATGATTACGCACGTTGGCGGACTCCCCTCCGCCGCGCAGGCGACTCTCGACCTCCCGACGGTGCCAGGCGGCAAACGGCTCGTCTACACGCACGTTGACATGCCGATGACGGCGATCGCCGACTTCGCCGAGAAGGGGAGAACCGATCCGTTCTACGCCGAGCTAGACCGTCTATGCTCTGCGAACAGCGGGCTATGGTGCAAGGCCGCCGAAGACTATCTGCTCGCTCATGCGCCGAAGATCGAGATCGGCGAGCCGATGGCGAAGGTGGTGGAGCGAAGGATAGCGATATGACGTTCTACTGCCTATGCATGAGTCCGGCGATCGACGCGACGGTGAGGCTGCCGTGCGCGCCGAAGGGCGGCGGCGAGATATTCAAGGAGGTCGCCGAGGAAGAGAACGTAGGCGGCAAGGCGGTGAACGTGGCGAGATGGCTCGCGTTGCGCGGCGCGCGGGTCGTCTGCGGCGGGCTGCTCGGTGAAGACAACGACAGGCCGTTCGTCAGGGAGCTTTCGAAGTACGGAATTGAAGACCGGTTCCTGCGCATCGCGGGGTCCACGCGCCGCAACGAGATGATCACCTGGCCGGGCGGCTCGATGAAGATCAACCGCCCCGCGTTTCCTGGGCTGTCAAAGGATTTCGACTGCATGGCGGCGGCGGAGAGCCTGGCTGGAGATTCAGGCGTTTCCGGCGCGATGGTCATAATCTCTGGCTCGCTGTCGTCGGCGCTGCCGGCTGGCTTCTATGCGAGGGCGGTGGCGTATTTCAAGTCGCTTGGATGGAAGACTGTGCTTGACGCGAGCGGCGAGGCGATGCGCCTTGGGCTGGAGGCGGGTCCGGATCTCATCAAGCCCAACGCGGAGGAATGCGAGCCGCTAGTGGGCTTTGTCCCCAAGACGCAGGACGAGTTCGCGGAGGCTACGGAACTGCTGCGCAGGAAGGCGGGGCGCGTCGTGATTTCCGCAGGCGCGTCCGGCGCGTGGTTCGACGGCGAGTTCGTCGTCGCGCCGGAGGTGGATGTGGTCGACACCACGGCCGCAGGCGACACGCTGCTCGCCGAGTATTGCTGGAGCGGCGACGCCGCATGGGCCGTGGCCGCGGGATCGGCCGCATGCACCATGCCGGGCGGCGCGCCTCCGCCGATAGATGTAGTGCATCGGCTGAAGGAGGGAGCATGAGCCTCTTCGAAGACCGCGAGGTCGACCGCAGGTTCCATCGCGCGCAGTGGCGGATGCTCTTCGCCACCATGATCGGCTACACGCTCTTCTACTTCATGCGGAAGAACTTCTCCTTCGCGATGCCCGGTCTGCAGCAGGACTGCGGAATAACCAAGCCGATGCTTGGCAACTTCCTCTTCTGGGGCGGGATAGTGTATGGCGTCTCGAAGTTCGTGAACGGAATCGTCGGCGACAAGGTGAACCCCAGGAAGATGCTTTGCCTCGGGCTTCTCGCCTGCACGCTGGTGAACGTCGCCTTCGGCTTCGCGCCGCAGATATCCAGCGCCTCTACGCTCGCGTGGACGTTTGGCATCCTTCTCGTGCTGAACCAGTTCTTCCAGGGAACGGGCTTCCCGCCGTGCGCGAAGCTGATCGCGTTCTGGATTCCGCCGAAGGAGCTTGCCACGAAGATGAGCGTGTGGAACACGTCGCATTCCATCGGCGGAGGGCTCGTCGCGAAGATATGCGGCGTAGTGATGGGCCTTGGCGTCATAGGCTCGGCGAACCAGGGCGTTGGCATGTGGCGCTGGTGCTTCTGGACGATGGCGATACTTGGCGCGCTCGGACTTCTCCTCATGCTCTTCTGGCTTCCCGGAACGCCGAAGGACGAAGGCCTTCCCGACCTCCCCGGCACAGAATCCCCGCCCTCTCAGACACTTCAAACCTCTCAAATTTCCCAAACATCTTCCCTCCGCATGGTCTTCCTCAATCCTGTCATCTGGATGCTGGGGCTTATCAACTTCACGATCAACGCGGTGCGTGCGCTTGTGGCGGACTGGGGGCCGACGATGCTTCAGGAGGCGAAGGGCATGACGCCGAGCGAGGCAGGCACTGTGATAATGATGTTCGAGTTCGCCGGAATCGCCGGAATGCTCTTCGCAGGATGGGCGACGGACCGTTTCTTTGGCGGAAGGGCGCCGCGGCTCTGCGTGTTCCTGATGGCGCTCACGGCCGCGCTCTTCGCGGTGTTCTGGTTCGTGCCGTCTCCGCTTGCCGGCGGCACGGCGCTGTGCGTGGGCGGGTTCTGCCTTTACGGACCTCAGGCGCTAACCGGCGTAACCGCGACGAACATTTCCACGAAGCGGTTCGCCGGCACGTCGATCGGGTTCATCTCGCTCTTCTCGTATGTGGGGGTGTCGGTGGCGGGGAAGGTGTTCGGAAACCTTGCGCACTCCTGCGGAGGGTGGCGCGAGCCGCTTTTCGTGACGATTGCGACGGCGGCTGCGGGCGCGGTGCTGTTTCTCACGCTCTGGCGCGTGCGGGCGCACAGCTATTCATGACGAGCGCAGTCCGATCTGTATGCAGAGCAGGGTCCAGAAGCATCCAACGAGTCCTGATATGTGCGTCTGGAGGGGGCGCGGGAAAATGTAGATGAGGAACATGGCCGGAAACCACACCACCCAGTTGGCGAGGAGGTTGGGAATCCATATCTGGCGAGTGAAGCTCGCAGGCCAGTCGGCGCGCACACGCGCCGGCGAAAGGTCGCGCGACAGGACGAAGTTGAAGGCTGCGTTGGGCATTGAGGCGACGAACACCGTGTAGACGAGCTGGTCGAACGCAGTCTTTGCGAGAAGAACGCGCAGAGAGTTGCCCTCGCCGAACATCATCGACTGGAGGGCGTAGAGTCCGTACACCACCACTCCCATGCCGCCCCAGTAGAGCGTCATGGCCAGAATCGTGCGCAGCGGGAAGCGCGGACGCAGAGCGGGGAAGGAGACCATGATCGCGCCCGGAAGAATGCCGCCGAAGAAGGCTCGGCTGACGAAGGCGCCGCCAGGCCCCGCGAGAAGCGGGCTCTTCGAGAGCGTCTCGAGGAACGACTCGAACGGGGCGATCGAGTAGTACGCCAATACGAGCGCGAGCGCGATGGCCTGCAGCAGCAGGCCAGGCACGGCGTTGACGCGGGCCGACTCTAAGCCGATCCGACAGGCTTCAGACAGCGTATGCGGGATTCGTCCGCTCATAGCGGCCCTCTCCTGTGATTGTCCTTGCGGTTGTTCATTCTTTTTGTCCAAAACACGTCTATTATCCCAAAAAACAGACTCTATGGCAATGCATTTCCGCCTGCGTCCGCGCGCCTTTGAATTTTTCTAAAATTCCCTCTTGATTTTCACCTGCAAAAAAGTATAAACTATACGCTCACTTTTTTGAACACACCAGGAGTACACAGAAATGGCAGCAAAACCCTTCCCGCTTGACCATGTGCGGAACTTTGGCATCATGGCCCACATCGACGGCGG
>JAEEGI010023471.1_pt1 | contig 12105 bp, 7 predicted proteins | sample 8958751 | NCBI WGS metagenome assembly JAEEGI01 (sample SAMN16246545, study PRJNA631951) | gut metagenome | biome: gut microbiome; feature: rumen; material: KS-attached | host: Bos | place: Iran: Karaj | collected 2018-10 | reverse complement strand
ATTATTACAATTTAAATTATTATCAATTATGCTTTTATTATTATTTAACAAACTTGAATTTGGATTTATTTTTTGGTAATTATTGTTATGAATATAATTTTGATTATTTATAAAATTATTATTAAATAATAATGAATTATATATAATTTGAGATTGTAAATTATTTATTTGATAATTACTAATATTATATTTATTTATAAAGAATTTATTGTTCGATAGTAAATGAATATTATTATTAGCATTTAAATTAATTGATTGATAATTATTACTTTGAATATTTTGATTGTAATTAAAATTTAAATTTTTAACTGTTTTTGAATTTCTTATTTGAAAATCTTGAATGTTAAATAAGTTTTCATTTTCATTGTTTATACTATTTCTATGATGATGAGTTTTAGAATTTCTAATATTATATTCTTGATACTCTATATTAGAAATATTATCATCATCATTTTCTAATTCTTCTCCTAAACTTAATTTATCTGAAATTTCATTTTGTTCTTCATCACCTATAACATTATTTAACATTAATGTTATTTGCTTTTCTAATATTTTATTCGGTTTTTCCATTTTTATTTTTATAAAAATTTATAAGACTTTATTTTGAAATATTTAATATAATTAAATAAGTTACCACATAAATTAGCATAAAATATTATACAATTTTATTTAAAAAAATAATAAAAATTTTATGAAAGCATTTAAAGCAAATGAAAAATTTTTTTGTGGTATTTGTGAAGAAAAGTATTATACAAATGAAGAATGCATTCCAATATGTTTAAAATGTGGACACACAATATGTAAATCATGTTTAAATAGAATGTTAAAAATGAGAAATAATGTATGCCCAATTTGTAAAAATAAAAGAGAAATATTAAATGAGAATATAATAATAAGAAAGATAATACAAATAATTCATTTACCTTCGTTTAATTATAAATCTTTATTAAAGTTAGATTTTATTTATTGTTCAAATTGCGATAAATTCTTAAGTAAATTTTCATCTGAAGTTCATTATACTCTTAATCATACTTTACAACCAATTTCGAAATATACTTTTGATTGGTTTGAATCTCTTGCTAAAAATTCTCATAGAGAATCTAATTATATGATTAAAATCTTTTTTGTTCTTTATTTTTTTCAAAGTCCTTATATTATAAAAATGAAAGATTATATAATTAAAGAAAAACTTTTATGTAATAAAAATAATTTTACTTTTTTCGGTGAAAATTATATAAATAGTAATAATTTAAATAAAGGAAATGATTATTTATATCAATTATTTAAATTAACTTTAAATCCTCAATTAAATAATGATAATAAATTATATATTAAAAAAGGAATAGTAATAGGAAGAAATAGGCAAATTATTCATGGTTATTTTTTATTTTATATCACAAATGAAATTAATATAATTAAAGGATTTGGATTAATAAATTATGAGAAAAAAGTTTTTTTTGGTTTTATTAATTTTATTTATCAATCTTCTATAATTAAATCTGGATTTTCACTTGATGTAGGTATTTTAGCTAATAATAATAAATCTATTTTTTTTGGAGAATTTTCTCATCATCAAAATGATTTTCCTGATTTTGAAATTGAAAATGGAGAAATTTTAAAAATTTCAAATAATTTAATTTCTAATGTTATTCAAGTTGATTATAATAAAGATTATTTAAATAATGAAGAAGACCATTATGAATCTTTTGATAATAATCAATATTTTAAATATAAGAATAATCATAATTTAGATAAAATTTTATTTTTACAAAAATTTATTCATAGTAAAAATGATGTTAAAGTAGAAATTGCAATAACTCAATCAAATAAGAAAATTTCTTATGTGAAAATAATAAAAAATAATGAAAAATCAAATAATATTATAATATATCCTTTAATTAATTATGAAAATTCACTTGATGAACATTTATTTAATTGTCAAATCTTTTTAAAAAATTATAAAATTAGTATTGTTTTAAATTTTGATAAAGATGGATTTATTTTATCAAATGATTTTTCTTCTGAAAGGAATTTTAATGGTTATTTAATTAAAGAAAATAAAGAATCAAATGATAATATTTATTCTAAATTTACTAATTTAAAAATGAGAAATGCTTTAAATTCAGTTGATTCTATTATTAATTTTGTTGAAAAATTAATTAATTCTAAATTAAATAATTTTGATATTTCTTTTAGAAACTTTAATCATTTATTACAAAACGAAAAAAATACTAATTATGTTATTATTGATGCTAATAAATTAAATTTTCTTTATTGTTCATCAAAAACAAAAGTATTAAAAACTTTTTCATTTCCAAAATTAAAAGATTTAACAATAAAAGACATATTTCCAACTATTTATTATAGTAAATATTTTGGAGATTGTAAAGAAATAATAAGTTTTACAGTTCGAAATAATAATAATAGAAATAAAGGTTGTTGTTGTATCTTTTAATTTATAAATTATTTTGGAAAAAATAAAATTGTAATATAAAAAAAGAAAATTGGTATTTTAAATTATTTATTAATACTATAAAACAACATTTAATATTTTTTATTTACTTTATAAATAAAATAAAAATTCATTATTTTAAATAAATGATATTATCATATAATGTAATTCAAAAAGATCAAGATTCATCAACAGATTCAATTAAAGAAGAAGGAATAAATGAAATAGAAAATATAATGAATACAAATAAAAAGAGTAATGATAATAAATTTATTATATTATATTTTTTTTTTAGATAATTTATCTCAAAAAACTTCTCAGAATGTAACAAAAAATGAATGGTCTGAAGAAAAAATAAGTTTAAATAATTCTAGTCAAATTAGTAAAATTGACTTACAAAGTCAAAGTATTAGTTCTTCTTTAAAAGAAAGTTTATCAAGAGCTGAAGAATGTATTCAAAAAGATATTTTATTAGTCATTGACGGTGATAATTCTGTATTTTTTATTTTTTTTAATTTTTTTTAGAAAAGAAATTTAAATGAGAATAAAGATAAAAAATTAGAAAGTATTGAACAAGGATTAAATTTATCAAATGAAAATTCTTTTCAAAGTCATGGAAGCAAAAATTTCATTTTGAAATCTGATATTTTTGAAAATAAAAATAATATATCTAAAGAAGATAATTTTAATAATTGTTCTAATCGATTTAATTAGTAAATTTATATTATATAATAATATTTATAGTTACTTAAATAATAATAATAATAATAATATTGATATTATAAAAAACAATAATATAGAAAATAATTATCAAAATACATTCAATTTCTTAAATCAAAATCAAGTAGAAAAATTTTCTCCATTAGAAAACCAAAATTTAAATAATAATAAACAACAAAATATTCAAAATAAAGAAACAAATGAAATAACAAATAGATTAAATTTATTGAATTTAAATACCCAAAATATCTTTTATCCAAACTCTCTTCAAAATAAATATAATAATAATTCACTTAATACAAATCTAAATAACATAAATAACATAAATAATAATTTAAATATAGAGCTTCAAAACAATAATATATTTCAAAATAACAAAGATAATGAATTAATAGAAGATTGTGTGAATTTATGTAAAGAACAAGCAGAATGTAGATATCTTCAAAAGAAAATTTCAGAAAATCCAAAATTAGCATATGAAATAATATACCCTAAAATAAAAGATAAAATAATAGAATTATCATGTGATCAATTTGGAAATTATTTTATTCAAAAAGTAATAGAATATTTAAAAATAGAACAAATAAGTGAATTATTACAAAAGAAAATATCAAATCAATTTCGTTCTTTATGTTTTAATCAACATGGAACAAGAGTAATTCAAAAAATATTTGAGAGAATAATAAATAATGAAACTTTACTTAATTATTATACTTTATTATTAAATCCAAATTTAAAAGATTTTATAATTGATGCAAATGCAACTCATATAATAATTAAATATGTTTCTTTAATTCAATCACCGAAAAATGATTTTATAATAAAATTTCTAAGTGATAATATATTTGAATTATCTACAAAAAAACATTCTTGTTGTGCTATTCAAAAATGTATTGAATATTCAAATCAACAACAAAGGAAATTCCTTTTATTATCAGTAGCAAATAAATCTTTTGGTTTATTCACTGATCAATTTGGAAATTATGTTGTTCAATATGTAGTTAATATTTGTGATTATGAAATAAATAAAATTATTGTCTCTAATTTATTATATGATATTCCTAAATTTGCTTCACAAAAATTTTCTTCTAATGTTATTGAAAAATGTTTAGATTGTTCAGATGAAGAAACTAAAGATTTAATTGTTGAAAAATTTTGCGAACAAAAATTAGTACAAACACTTTTATTTGATATGTATGGAAATTATGTTTTACAAAAAACAATGAGTATTGCTAAAGAACCTTATAAAAGTAAATTTTTTTCTATTGTGGGTCCTATAATGGAAAATTTAAAGGTTTTAACTTTTGGACAAAAATTATATAATAAGTTATTATCTAGTTTTCCTGAATTAAATATTTATGTTAAAGGAAATAATAAGAATAATAAGAAAAAAAATAAGAAAGATATTATTAATTCTAATAATAATAATTTAGGAATGAATATTAATAATGTTATGTTTAATAATGGAAATCAATTTTTTAATTCTTATCAATATCAAAGGAATTTTCCCATGGTAAATAATATGAATAATATGATGAATATTAGTAATTTTAATGTAAATAATGCAAATTTGAATAATCAAATTGGATATATAGGAAATATTGATAAAATGAATTATTTCAATAATTCTAATTATAATTTTATTGGAAACATGAACGGTAATTTTATGTAAAATAAGTTGAAAAAAAAAGGATTTTTTATAATCTAGTATCGTTTTAAAAAAATATATATGAAAACAAATTTATTTTGTATTGTTAATTTCTAAGTGAATGTTTTATTATTTTTAAAAGTTAAATTATTATATTATAGAATTATTTTAAACAGTTTAATTTTAAATATATAAATAAATGTATATTAGTTTTTTTTTAACTAAATATTTTTTAATTAAATATTATCTAATCTTTTTTCCCAATAATTCCACAACTAATATTTTCAACTAAAAATTCATCCAATCCATTAATTTCTTTTAAATTATTTAAATTTAAATTATCTTCTCTTTTTAAATTTAAATCATCTTTACTTAATAAAATAAACCATTTTCCTTTGGAAGGAATTTTAAAAGAAAAATCATTTTCACTTGAATTAAAAATAAGATAAATTTCTTTAAATTCACCATCTTTTTTCTTTTTTAAATGAAATCCAATAATTCCTTTTGGTAAATGAGGCAAAATAAAATAATTAATTTTATTTAAAACATAAATGTTACTTAATTTTTTTCTTAAAAAAATAATTTTTTTATAATATTCAAGTAAATCTTCAAATTGATAAATCCTTTCATAATTTATTTCATTAATATTTTTTGGTGTATTATATGAATTATCTATTCCTAATTTTGTTCTTCCTCCTTCTTCTCCTCCTAAAAATAATGGTATTCCAAAAGAAAATATTATCATTGATGCTCCTAATTTATTCATTTTTACTAATTTTGGATTTTTTTCTAAATAAAATTTTTTTGTAAATTCAAATTCTTCTTTTTCTTTCTCTAATTTTATTCTTTCTTCTTCTATTTTTTTCTTTTTTTCTTCTAATAACTCTTCTTCTGTTTTATTTTCTATTTTTTCTTCTTCTAATTTTTTTTCTTCTTTTTCTTCGTCTTCTACTTTTAATTTTTTACTTTCTTCTTCAATTTTTTCTTCCTCTTCTATTTTCTTTAAATAAATTTCTTTTAAAACAACAGAATTTACTAATTTATCCCATAAAGTATTATTATCATGACAACTCATATAATTAATTAAATTATTAGGTGAAATATTATCTTCAATTAATTCTTTACCAACTTTTCCAATAAAATACATTTCTACTTTTTTATCAAAACTTTCATAACCATCAAATTTATCATTTTGATTTTTATTATCTAAAATATTCTTTTCTTCAAAATCTATTCCACTAATAAAACCTTTTTCGTATTTTTCAAAAACAGAACCTTTTAAAGAATCTCTTAAACTATCATGAAAAAATCCAATTCTTTCATTAAGTAAATGTAAATTACTTTTATTAGCAAATTTTCCATTATAATTTTTAATAGAAAATAAGCTTTTAGTACAAGACCAAGGTTCTCCATAAATAATAATATTATTTCCATTAATAATATTATTATCTAAAGTATATCTAATTTCATTCATTAAATTTATATCAAATAATCCCATTAAATCAAATCTAAAACCATCAATTTTATATTCATTAACCCAATATAATAAAGAATCTAAAATAAATTTTTTAAACATTTTTCTTTCTGAAGAAGTATCATTACCACATCCAGAACCATTAGTTAATATAAAATTATTATTAGGATCTTGTCTATAATAATAATATGGGACACATAAATTAAAATTAGAATTATCAAAATAATAAGTATGATTATATACTACATCCATTATTATTGAAATATTGGATTTATGAATGTTTTGAATCATTAATTTTAATTCTTTTATTCTATTTAATCCATCATTTGAATTTGTAGAATATGAACCTTCTGGACTATTATAATTTATTGGATCATAACCCCAATTATAATTTAAATTATCATCTTTAACTTTATTTATATCTTCATTAATTGAACAAAAATCATATATTGGTTGAATTTGAATTGATGTTATTCCTAATTCTTCTAAATATTTTAAACATGTTGGTTTATTTTTATCATTATTTAAATATGTATTATTTTCTGTAAAAGCTAAATATTTCCCTTTATATTCTTTTTGAATATTTGATGTTTCTGAATTAGAAAAATCAATAATATGTAATTCATAAATTATTGTTTCATTTAAGTCATGAAAAACATGATTTGAATTTTCAAAATTTTCAGGATTACTTAATTTATTATCAAATATATAACTTCTTATTCCATTAACTCCACAACTTTTACTATATGGATCATTTGTTATATTGATTTTACCATTAACATTTATTTTATATGTATAATATTTATTATGGTAATCACCATTTAATTTAATTTCAAATATTCCTTTATTTGTATATTTCATTTCTATTTCTTCATATGGATTCCTTTCTATTTCAGGATTACCATTATTATATAATTGTAATATTACTTTTGAAGATGTTGGAGCCCATAATTTTATTATTGTGTTTTCTTTTGTGTATGTGAAACCTAAATCATTTCCTGAATAATAATATTCTTCATCAAATTTTGGATCTGAAAATATTTCATACCATTCTTTTTCAGTGTGAGGTAATATTAAATTTTCTCTTGATATGTTGTTATCTATCATTTTTTTGTAATTAAATTCAATTTTTTTATTTAAAATATATTTTATTTAATTAATAGAATTATATTATAGTACTTTTAACTTTTATTTATTTTAATTATTATTATCACATATAGCATAACCATTATCATAATAAGAAGTGAAATATATTTTATTTTGTATAAATAAACCAGAAGAAATAATTTTTAAATCATCATTTTTTTTAAATAAATAAATTTTCGATAAAAATCATTAGAAAAAGTATTAAATATTTCAATTCCTCCATGACAAACAGCAAAGTTAATATTTTTATTATAATCAATAGAAAATAAAACATCAGTTTTTTCTTTAAAAGAACCTAAAATAGAAAGAGTTAAATCTCCATTTTTTTCATTATAATTTAAATTTCCAGGGAAAAATTCAGTCTTAATTTCATGAATGATATTTAAATTATGTAAATCATTTTCTATTTGTAAAACCAAAATTTTTTTTTCATACATTTGAACTAAAAATATAATTTTTCTTATTTTATCATATATTAAAGAACCATTTCTTAAAGCTTCAGTTTTTTTTATTTTAGTGATTTTTCCATTAGAATATAAATATAAATAACTAAGTTTAATATCAAATAAAGGAGAAAAAAAACTTATTATATTAATTAAAAAAACTCTTAATCTAGAATAATAATTTAATTCATTTGGCATTCCAATTAAACTTCTTGTTGAAAAATAAAAAGTATTTTCATTTAATAAAATAATATCTTGAATAATACCATTATAATTTAATGGAAAAGTAAAAGTTTTATAATGAATTAAATGTAAATAAGGTTGTCTTTTAATTTTAAAATAATATATTTTTTCTCCATAATAAAGAGTATGAACTAAAATATATAAAGTATCTTTATTTAATAATTTAAAACCATCTGAATAAAAAGTTTCTGTATTAGTAAAATTATCAACTTGTAATTGTTTAATTTCTTGAGTTTGAATATTTAAATATATAAATTTAGGATTAGCAGGTTGTTCTTTTTTATATAAATAATTAAAGTGAAAAAATAACTTTGAAGTATCTACTTCTATTGATATTAAAGTATTATTATCTATTTGAACAAAAGGTACCATTGGTCTTGTTGTTGATATTTTCCTACATTTATATAAGTTTGGATTTATATCATATACTTTTTTATATGTATCACTTATTTTATTCACATTATATATTGAAGTTGCTAATAGTATTATTAGAATACATGTGTAAAATGTACAATTATTCATTTTAAAAATATTATTTGATTAAATTATTATATTTAATATATGTTAATTTTCAATTTGAATATTTGAATTTTATATTTTAAATTAATATATATATTTCAATAAAATATATCATTTTTAATAAATAATTATTATTAAAAAATGGAACCAAATGTGATAAATAAAAATAAATTATATTTTCTTTTCACAGCAGAAACAAACATTTTTAATAATATAATGATATTAGATGAAAAATATAAAAATAACATAGTATCAAGTGATAAAGTATTAGAAAATAGAAAAGGGCCAAATGGTGAAATGTATAGTATATTATTAATTTCAGATGCCTTTTCTCCAAATGAAATTAGAGATTCTCAAATAGTAATAAAAATAATTTATAGAAAAAATGGAACTGAAGATCATATATTTCTTTCAAATGCAATAAAAATAGATAAATTAAGAAATAATTTTTGTTATAATTTTATTTTAAATTCTGAAACTCGTTGGCTTGGTTTAAAAAAAATTCCTCCTCCTAATTCTTTAAACTTAACTTTATTTGAGAAATATAAATTTTTCAATCAATATATTCAAAATAATTGTATTAAGAGTGAAAATTTATTTTCTGATTTTATTAATGATGCTATGCAAGCTTATATTGATAATAATTCTTTTTTAAATACAGAAACATTTTGTGTTTTTGATCAATATTTAATTGATAATAATTTAGTAGGTGGAAGAGTTCATAATCAATTTTTATATAAAATAATTTCACAATTAAGTATTAATAAAACTTTTTTAACTGAATTTGTTTTAATTTTTATCCAATATTTAAATTCAAATAAATATATTGATATGAAATATAATGTTATTGATAGTTTATTACAAAAATTTGGGAATATAATAGAAAAGGATTTTTTTATTTATACTACTTTTTTAAAAGAAATTCAAGAATCAAGTTTAAGATTAAAGAATTTTGTGAAAAGATTTAATATTCTAAATATGAAATTTAATGCAAATATACAAAAATTTAATGAATATGAAGAATTAATATTTAGATTATTAGATAATCCTTCATTTTTAGTTAAAGATGTTTTTGGAGAAATCAGAGAAAATGAAATAAAAAAAATATATCTTTTAGCTTTAGTATTATTAAAACATTGTCCCATTAATCAATATTATCCTATTATTTTTACTTCTATTGCTCAATTTGAAGTTATTATGGAAACTCATGCTGAATATGCTAGATATTTATATGATCAAAACTTTATAACTTCAAGAGTTTTCCCTATTACTCAGTATAATGAAATTATCAATTGTTTAAATAAAAGGAAATCTCTTGAAAATTTAAAAAATATTTTATTGAATAAAAATAGAATTTTTAAGACTTGCTTTAGGGAAAATAAAGTTATTTTAATTGAAGAATTGGATAATAATTTTATTATATCAAATATTCAGTTATATAAAGATTTATATATAAAAATAAATCAATATCAAATATTGAAAAAATATTATTTTATAGAATGGGGAAAAAATTTAAGTGAGAAAATAGAAAATAAGAATATTATAAATGATTATCAAATTGAAGCACCTCTAAACAATAATTATCCAATTTATAATAATAATAATGATAATATAAATTTATATCCAAAAGAAGAAATAAAATATATTCATCAAGAAAGATTAATAAATGGTTATCCAGAAGAATTATTAATAGATAAATCAATAGTAGATAATAGTAATTTTAATATAGAATGTGAAATATGTTTAGGTTTATTAAATTTTCCAATTTCATGTTCTCAATGCGGAAAAAATTTTTGTAGAAAATGTATTGGAGATTCTCAAGAAAAATCAAATAAATGTCCAAATTGTAGAGATATATTTCAAGGAATAAATTGTGATATTAATACAATAAACTTTTTAAATAATATTCAATTAAAATGTTATCATTTTAAAGAAGGTTGTAATGAAATATTTAATTACGGAAATTTAAAAGATCATATTTTAAATTGTCCTTATGGTGAATATGAATGTCCTTTTGATAATTGTAAATATATTGGTTTTAAAAAAGATATGAATGAACATATTACAAATTGTTCTTTGATTGAAGAAAAATGTAATTTTTGCTTTTGTCATATCAAAAGATTAAATATGAAAGAACATATGAAAAAATGTGGAGAAAGTTTAATTAACTGTGAATTTTGTTTTATGAAAGTAAAATTAAATGATTATAATAAGCATATTTTAAATTGTGAAAATAATGGAATTATATGTTTTAATTGTTTTAATTTATTTACTCAAGAAACTTTTCTTACTCATAATGAATTAATTTGTGTTAAAATATTATTTAAAACTTTTAAAAGAGATTTTAGAATTGAAAGAGCAAGAAGAATTCAATTAGAAAATGAAAATGCTAGATTAAATAATCAAGTTAATGATTTAAGAAGACAATTAAATAATAAAAAGCAATATTATTAAATCTTTTTAGTAAAAATATATTAATTAGGAATAAATAAAAATTTTTTGATTTCATTTTCTTATAAATATTATACTTGTTAATTTATATAAAAAAATAAAATCATACTTTTTAATATATGAACCATCTATTATATATTCTTTTTTTTTATCTTTTTCAAAAGTAAATATTGTTTCTATTTGGAAATTATTATTATTTTTATAAGTTATTAAACCTCCTTTTTCTTTTCCAAAATCACAAAAAAAAAAATTTTCCTTTATTGGGAATATTATTAATATTGATTGATTAAATTCACATTTTTTATAAGTTTTTATTGACTTAAACTCTTTTATTAATATAACTTCTCCAGGGATAAAGATTGCAAAATATTTATCATTTATTTTCCAAAGTTTTAAAAAAGGAATATTTTCTTTGTTTTCTTCAATAACATTATTATTTAAACTCCAATTAAAAATTGAAATATTATTTTTAGTGAAAATAACATTATTATAAATTTCACTATAGATTAAATAAATTTGAAAAGAATCATTTTGAATATTAATTTCAAATTCACAAGTTAAATTATTCATATTCCATTTTTTAGTTTTATCTTTACTTATTGTAATTAAAGTCTTTTTACTTTTAATATAAAGTAAATCTGTTATTAAAGTTTCATGTGCATTTTCAATAAAATGTATTTGTTTTAAAGTTTCTAAAGAATAAATATGAATAGAATAATTATTTGAACTTGAAATAATAATAAATGTATCTTCTTCATAATTATATATATTTAAAATATTTATATCTTCATTTATTGATAATTGAAATTTAAAAGGATTTAAAGAAAAAAGATAAATTCTTTTTAAGTTATGAACCATATTTTTTGTAATCATTAATATAAGTGCTTTTCCATTTTGGAAAAAAATTATTTTTTTAATTTTAAATGAATTATTTATATAATCTAAATCTTTATAATCTATTGTTTTAAATGTTTTTTTAAATGAATATTTAAATTTAAAAGGACAAAAA
>JAEEGI010023464.1_pt1 | contig 12107 bp, 11 predicted proteins | sample 8958751 | NCBI WGS metagenome assembly JAEEGI01 (sample SAMN16246545, study PRJNA631951) | gut metagenome | biome: gut microbiome; feature: rumen; material: KS-attached | host: Bos | place: Iran: Karaj | collected 2018-10 | reverse complement strand
GGGAATTGAGCGATTTTCCAATCTGAAAAAACTAGTACTCAATAATAATAGCATAGAAAATCTTGACCCAGTCAGCAAATTGTGTAAATTAGAAGAGCTGATATTAGATGAAAATAAAATAAGTGACATTTCTTGTATCAAAAATCTCAAAGAATTAAAAGTATTACATATTGGACGTAACAGGATAAGCGACATAAGCGCAATATCTTCACTGGAGAAATTGAAGGATTTTTCAGCATACGAGAATTACATCAGTGATATAAGTGTGCTCGAAAGAAATCCAGAAATGGAAATGCTAGAACTGAGTGAAAATAAAATCAGCGACATAAAAGTATTAGAAAAGCTAAAGAAACTAAAGTACATAGGTCTAGCAAGAAATGCAGTGAAAGAAATAAAATTTATGTCGAACTTAACGGAGCTTCATGGCTTAAGTATTTATGAAAACCAGATAGAAGAAATAGGTGCATTAAAAGGAATGAAGAAATTAAGATACCTAGATCTGAGTAATAATCATGTAAAGAACATAGATGCAGTAAAAGAAATGGCAGATATGGAAGAACTATATATGGCCGATAATGAAATAGAAGACATAGCTTCGTTAAAAGAATTACGTAAAATAAAAAAGCTAAAGCTATCAAATAATAAAATCAGCAACATTGATTCCTTGCAGGGAATGCAGGAAATGATAGAACTAGATATCTCAAATAATAAGATAGAAAAACTAGAACCTATAAGTTGCATGAAAAAACTCAAAAAGCTGGTAATAGAATGCAATAATGTTGAAAAAATAGAAGCGCTAAGGAATATGGCAGAACTAGAAACATTAGAGGCATCTCACAACAAAATAAATGATGTTGAAGTATTAGGAGAATTAAAAACTCTAGAAGATATAGATCTGTCACATAATGAGTTTACGGAATTAAAAGCTTTGTGCAGATTAGAAAATATAAACTATCTTAAAATACCAGTGAGCTGTGTAGGCGATGAAAAGAGCCTTAAAGAAATAACAGGCATGGAGTACATATCAATAGAATAATGGGTGGAGGAAATAAAATTGACTGTACAAAAAATAGAAGATGAAAGACTAAGAGAAGTAGTCCTTTCAGCAATGAAAGCGGAAGGCTTAGAAAATAGTGAAACAGGCATCTTAGGATTAAAGAGATTAGTAGCAAAAAAAGAAGGAATAAAATCTTTAAAAGGAATAGAGATTTTAAAAAATATTGAGGAACTGACTCTGTTTAATAACTATATCGAAGACATTACCCCTATAAGTAAATTACAAGCACTAAAAAAACTAGAAATTGACGGTAATTCAATCAAAGATATTTCTAGTCTAAATGAATTAAAGAATTTAGAAACGCTATCAGCAGATGGAAATAGAATAGACGATATCAGCGGACTTGGCGGATTACAAAAATTAAAAAGCTTATCCTTAAGAAGAAATGAGTTAAGAAAAATCTGTGGATTAAAGGGGCTTAAGGAGATACAGTTCATAGATCTAGGCGAAAATGAAATAGAAAGTGTAGAGCCGATAGAGGGTCTTACTCAATTAAAATCTATGGATTTATCCTACAATAATTTAGGTGGAATACGATTCCTTGAGAAATTAGTAAGTCTTGAAATAATAGATTTATCAAATAATCAGATAGAGGATATAGAGCCTCTTAAAGAGATGAGAAATCTAAAAAAACTGAATGTTTCCTACAATGAAATCACCGAAATAAGTGAAGAGCTAAAGCTTGAAAATCTAGAGCAAGCAGATTTCAGCTGTAATGAGATAAACAGATTTGACGCACTTAAAAACCTAAAGAAAATACAAGATTTAGATTTATCATCAAATCAAATAACCAGCCTGGATTTTATAAAGGAAATGCCTGATTTAACAAAGCTTTATCTGGGAGATAATCAGCTTGAAAGCTTGCCGAATCCGGAAGAATTAAAAAATATAAAAGAACTTGACATCTCAGATAATCAGATAGTAAGTATCGAAAACCTAAAAGGCGCAACAAATTTAGAAAAAATCTATGTATCAGGAAATAGCATAAAGAATCTGGATGTACTTGCTGAACTGAGAAAAATCAAGCATATAGATTTTTCAAGGAAATACGTAAAAGACCTTGGCTTTTTGAAAAGATGCAAAGGACTAGAGAAAATGAATGTTGAGTGTGAAAAATAATTTTTTATCCTCATGAAGATGGCTATTTTGAGCTCTAAAACTGAAATTTATAAATTTGCGGTATAGAATTATTTCTATACCGCTTTTTAATGGCATAAGCCTGATTCTACTTCAATTTGAAGTAGATAATCTTTTAGATTCATTTCTCATTTTTTGTTTTGATTAATATCCGCAAAATCGCAAATTGTTTAATAGCGTTTTTCTGCAAAATCGCAAATTGTTTAATAGCATTTTTCCGCAAAATCGCAAATTGTTTGATAGCGTTTTGGTACAAAATCACAAATTTGTCAAGTGGGCGGGTAATTGTTTTTGTTTTGTATATGCTTTCCCAACAGGCAAATATGCTGAAAAGGAAAATCATAATTTCGGAAAAAAACGTACAGGATACAGTAAAGAAATATGAGGGAGTATGAGAATAAGTTACACAGATACAGAGTTTAGACTTCCGTTGATGATTCCAATAGCTTAATCATACCGGTCGATAAGTAACAGGGAAGAGTAAAAAATACAGATATTTACAAAGAATGTCGAATTATGCTCGAAAAATGTCGAATTATGCTCGGGATATTGATTTTAAAAAAAATAGTGTTAGAATAACTGTATCTGAAATTTTTATCGCAGGATAAATGATAGGTTTCGAAGTATCTGAGCCTCTTTGTGGAGCTTTCTTTTGTTATTTTGCTTTATGGGAGAGAAAAATGATAAATCGTATGGTTTCTTATATGATCACGAAAAATTATATTCAGGACAATATGAAGGAAGAATATATTTATGCAGCACAAATGCTCATTGAAAAGGTGTATACATATATAATGGTTATGCTCGTTGGACTATTAACTGGAAAATGCATTCAAACAATCATTTTTGCAGTTACTTGGTGTTGCCTGAGAAAAACCACAGGAGGTTACCATGCATGCAGCACTTTACGTTGTTATGTAGGCTCCGCAATTATGCTTTTGCTTGTAGTTGCATTTGCAGAAAAATCAGATGAGGCTGTTCTGTTTATGAATATTTTACTGGTTTTATCATCTGTGTACATTTTCATTGTTGGAACTGTTAATAATCCATACATTGATTATGATGAGAATGAATTAGCTATTACAAAAGAAAGGACAAGGAAAAAAATTATTGCTGTAGCTTTGATTATTGTCTTACTTTCTTTTCTTTCAGTTCCGATGAAAAACCTGATATATGTTTATTGGGGGATTGTTCTTTGTGCATTGAGTATGATGCTTGAGAGAATAAGAAGAAAGACTATCGTGAATTAATCACGAGGTGAAATATAATATGAATAAGGAGGATTTTAAGAATGAAGAAAGAAGTTCTTAAGGAAAAGGCGGTGTTGATAGTTGGAAAACTGCTAAAAAAAGAGGTTGATCGAAAAATTAGTGATGAGTGGCCGCCTGGATGCGCAGCATTGTTTTATCAACCTAAAAGACCAAAAAAAGGTAATGTTAATGCCGTATAACTTACTGTACAATTAAGGTGAAGTTTTTGAAGAAATAAAAGGAGGGTTGTTGCCATAAAAAAGCTTTATCAGCTTAGTTCCTTGTTTTTACAATGAGGTGCATATTTCATTTGTTATTCAGACGAGAGTTTAGTCGATATAGGGCAGGATTTAGAAGAAGCTGCCAAGGAATGTAGATGAATTTTCCTAGCTTTTGTTTAATTCATTGATAAGAGTCAGGGATTACACGGCACTTGAAGAGTATATGGATAAAATTGGAGATAAGTGAGGAGATTTTTGATTTTATAAAAAAATTGCCGTATTAATGCGGCTTGTGGCGTTTCGCAAACGCCTACTAATTCTATCCTACAGAAAGGAGAAAATTCATGAAACTCAATCAGACTTTTAAGCGAGTTTTTTCTGGACTTTTAAGTACAGCAATGATTCTATTTGCTGTTCCAAATATCCCTGTTTATGCTGCTACAGGAACTACTGTTTACACATATGACGGCTATGAGGTGAGTTATTCAGTCACCAACGAATGGAACGGTGGTCAAAATGTTTCTGTTACCATAACCAATACTGGAAGCGAATCAATTCTTAACTGGGCATTAAAGTATGATGCAGAAGGTAGCATCACAAATCTCTATAATGCGGTTATTTACGACAGCTCCGATACTCAGTATGTTGTCAAGAATAATAACTGGAATTATGAGATTGCTCCCAACCAAAGTGTGAACTTTGGATATGATCTATACGAGGATAGCTTTTCTGTTCCTACTGAATTTGAACTTTGTGCAGAACGTACCACTATCAGCAACGGATATGAAGTTGTAGTGAACTATACAGACACTTGGGATACTGGTGTTCGTGGCGAAATCACTATCAATAACACATCTGATGAGCCTTTGGAGGCTTGGTCACTTTCGTTTGATACAAATTTTACAATCGACAATGCATGGGACGGAAGACTTCTTGATGCTAACAATAATCACTATACAATTGCCAGTGAAATGTGGACTAACCCGATAGCTGTCGGTTCATCAAAAACTGTTGGTTTTGTTGGTACTAAAGTACAAGATATAGATGCGGCAATTAATAACATTGAGTTAAGTGTTGTAAAAAATGACAGATTGGCACATATTGACCTTAATACCAATAACATAGACTTAGGATATATTGAAGAACTTATTTCTTCAGGTCTTATTACTGCTAACTTTGATGAAAATAGTATAGTACGTGCTATTGATGGAAAATTCACAAGCAAGCCACTCAATTCTGCTGAGGATGCAGCGGAGATTATGAACTGCGCACGCACGTTATTTGGAAACCAGTTTGACGCTGACAGTACTAATATTACTGTTCAAACGGCAGGAGATCAAACCTATTTCAGGCTCTCCGCAACATTGAATGGCGTACCGGTTCTCGGAAGTCAGGTTATTCTTTCCGCAAAAGATGGTGAAGTGACGGGGCTGTTCAATAACTATAAAAAAAATGCTGAAGGTCTTGATACAATTGCAACAATCACAGAAGAAGCCGCTATCGAAGCTGTTTATAACGACATCTTCACAACCTATTCCAATCAGGTTGATGCAGTTGTCGAGTATTCTGGTCTAACCAAGAATGAAGTTCTCGAAGTTTTTAGAGAATCCTTTGAGGTAACACCTGTACTTGCTGTTTATACGAATGACACAACGCCAGTTCTTACATGGCTTATCGAGATTGTAAATGATAATGACAATTATGATGAAGAAGAGGACGAGGAGATTGAAATTGATTATACTGATATAAATGATTATGGAAAGTATGTCTTTAACTTCATCAACCGTCAGTATTTCATTCAGGCTAACGGTCAGAATGCAGGAAGCATCATTAGTACAAATAATGGTATTGCTTACGGTTGGGAAACTATCAGTGCAGATGGCACAGACAAAGACCTTCTCGGAAACGAGCGTGATTTTGATGTTCAATTTAAGAAGGGTGGTTTGTTTACTGATGATAAGTATCGTTTGAAAGATGCTAATCGAAACATTGAAACATATTATACAACATATAATGCAATAACAGATGCTCCACAACTGCCAGGAAAAATGTATAAATCTGACACAAATAGATGGTCCGATCCAACTAGCGTTTCCGTTCATGCTAATATGAGTGACATCTATGATTTCTATAAAGAACTCGGCAGAGATTCCTATGATAACGATCATGCAAAAATTAAAGTTACGACAAAATTTAGGCAGGCAGATTGGTCTTTTTTAGGCGTTGATTTTGGAAATACAGAATTTAATAATGCTTACTGGAATGGAAGCCAAATGGTTATTGGAGAAGCTGGAAATCATGCAGCTGCCAAGGATACACTTGCTCATGAGTTCACACATGCTGTTGATGAATATGTAATTTATGATAGTTGGGGACCGTTTGTACTTTCAAGAGGTTTAGATTATAATGGAGAATCTGGAGCATTGAATGAAGCATATTCTGATATTATGGGTATGCTTGCAGAGGGGAAACCTTTAACAGATACTGGTAGATTTACTATTGCTGAAGATAGCGGTACTGTACTCAGAGATTTCATCAATCCAGGTCCCTATTATGCAGACCATTACAGTGCACTTACTGATCCGACTTGGGATAAAGAACTCGATCGTTATACGGACAGAGATTATGAGGGTGTCCACATTTTCAGTACTATTATTGATCATGCTGTATATCTAATGATGGTTGATTCCAGAACCACCTCTGTCACAGACGAGAGTTGGTCACAAATGTTCTACAATTCTATGTTCAAACTTGGTACAACTTCTGATTTTCATGACTTCCGCTATGCTGTTCTCAGCTCCGCAAAGCAACTGGGATTCACTGGAGATGAGCAGTCTGCCATAAAAAAAAGCATTTGACGATGTTGGCATCACTGAGCCAGACAGCATAAGAATTGTCATGAAATGGGGAGCAACGCCAAGTGATTTAGATTCCCATTTGACTGGACCAGCCGTAAGTGGCAACAGTCGATTCCACACTTACTATTCTGCGAGAAATTACTATATTGATGGTTCATACAGTTCAACTAATCTTAAAGACTATGCTGCTGAGCTTGACTATGACGTTACCTCGTCATATGGTCCGGAAATCACCACAATTCATCGCTACACACCTGGAGACTACTACTTCTACGTCCACAATTATACCAACAAATCATCCACGAGTTCGACGGCAATGTCTACATCTGGCGTTACGGTAAGTATCTATCATGGATCTTCAAACACATTCTACAAACTGGATGATGGTACGATTGCACGTTTTACAATTCCTTCATCTCAGATTGCAACCCTATGGAAGGTTTGCAAGATTAATATTGATTCAGCAGGAAATGTAACGATTACCAAATTGGATACTTACAGTAACCACAGTGATTCGTCTTCCATAGGAGGTGACTGAGCATGAACCGTTTCATTATTATAATATTGCTGATCTCATTTTTGTCTTTGCTGACAAGCTGTAGGAACAAAAATGACATGGTCAAAGAAGAAGATAAAGTCATCGTTCGCAGTCAGACTATGACAACAGAAAACTTTACGCTTTCAGATAGTTACAGCTCCGATGAATTGACAGAGCGCTATAGTTTATCGGTATTGAAGGACGAAGAAACAGGATATATCACCATGAAAGGAAACTTTGACGATATTCAGATTCAGAATGATTCGGATGCACTAACTGTGTTGTCGCAGTTTCAGAAAATACTGCAAATTGATGACTTAACATTTTCATGTAAAATGGAATCAGGCGAAAACAGTGGAATTGTTTACGATATGATACAGATGTATCAAGATACTCCGGTCTATCAGTACGGCTTTAGACTCCTGACGGATCAAGATGGAAGACTTCTTTCAATTGAGGGTAAATACGCCGGGGATATCTCTTGCAGAGTAGAGAATGCCATTTCACCGAGAGAAGCACGTGAAGTAATAAATGAAGATATTGATATACAATCATATGAATTGATGATATATCGGAAAGATAGTGGTATTTCGATTCCTATGTGGTATTTGGATGTAAGTATGGGAGGAAAAACAGGTTACATTCTTCTAAATGCTGTAAGTAGAACAATACTTGAATCCACAGATTTATCATTGTAAGTGCTGTAATTCTGTCACATAGCCTACTGGCACGCCTGTTTTCCGTTCCACAAGGGTCCGATTAGGCATTGTGGAGCATACCACAACAGGCACAAACCCTAATGGAACTAAATAACCGCAAGCTCCCATTCCTGGTGGCTCTCGCCCTTTGAAAGATGCGGGTTTTCGATGATAGAAAGTCCGTGCTTTCTGCATAGCTCGTCCGAAATCGTGCGGAGTTTGCTCCACGCTCGGTCGGGAATTTTGCCCTGATTATGCTCGGTTTCAAAGGTCTTTCCAGTGTAGAAATGAGATTGCTTTTCTGGGGCGATATGATATAATTGAGGTGTGGTATTAGCCGGTTAGATTATCTGTAAAAATATTTTTTTCTTAACATAGGTCAATGACAATTGCTCGCTTATGTGCTATCATCATCTTGAGGTGATGATAATGAAAAACAAAAAATTTCAAAACGCAAGACAGGCAGTCTCGATAACGGTACTCCTTACACTTATTGTTGCGGGATATGAAGTGTTAAGAGCTTGCCAGAGCTATCAGACGGGGATGAATCTGCTCGATATTGCGAGCTTTGCAAATGCCGATTTGAATACTTATTGTCTTGTTCTGATACTTGCAAATATCATTCTTCTGCCGAGGGCACTTCTGCTCTGCAAGGAGAATGATATTTCGCTGAAAAATGAGATTTACTCAAAAGAAACCTTCTGGAGTGATATAGCCCTCGGTGTGGTTCTTGCGACTGTTTCTTCGGCGGTCAGCCTGCTTTCGCTGCTTGTAAGCAAAGGCAGAACAGAGCTTGCTTTTCCGGGCTGGAACAGACTCTCCGTCGGTGAGATCGTTCTTATGATAATATCTCTCGGCTTCGTAAGCGGCATCTGCAAGGAGATATATTTCAGAGGACTTGCAAAGTTTTTCTGCGGCGATGTGTTCGGAGAGACAGCGGCACTTTTGCTGTTTAACGTTCTGTTCGGAATGCTCGATTGGTTCAATATGGGACATTCTTTCCTTGTAGGTCTGCTTTGGATATGGGGGTATAGAAAGAGTGGAAAACTTATCGTGCCGATGATCGCACACGGCGGAATGAATCTTATTTCGGTGGCATATTTCATTTTAACTACATGAGGTGTATCATGAATAAACAAATCATTATTGAACAGCTCACATCACTATCCGAAAAAAATGACCTTGGATTGGATACCGAGATACTTGAACGGATAGTTAAGCTCTCGACATTTCGTATCATCGGAAAAGGCACTCTGATACAGCATATCGGTGATAAAACCAATACCGCCGCATTAGTCCTCGATGGAATTACACGGTGCTATTATATCGACAGTGACGGCAATGACATCACGCGCGGCTTTTCCATACCGGGAACGCTATGTATGGACGAGGGTATGTTCGGTTACGACGAAAGCCTGACCGAGTGGGAAACTCTCATGGATACCTCGCTTATGCTCTTTAATGTGAGCGAGATCAAGTTGCTTATAAATGAAAATGATGCCTTAAAAAGCGCATATATTCAGCTTCTTGAAAATGCTCTGAAATACAAGATATACAGGGAGAACGGCTTTCTTGTGGAGAGTGCGTCAGAAAGGTATCTTCATTTCAGGAAAATGTTTCCCGAAATATGCCAAATGGTCAAGCAACAATACATAGCTACATACCTCGGTATCGCTCCCGAATCACTAAGCCGTATAAAAAGGTCTCTTAAAGAAGGCTAAAGGTATTTCTTAATTTATTCCTGAAAATGGATAATCATATATAGTGCAGGGCATTTCACAGCTCTGCATTTTTTATACCCATTTCAAAATTCCCCATAATTTTCATGATAAGAAAAGTTTTATGGCGCACGTGGGTTCATGCGCACTGCAAAAGGTAGCCGCAGGCGGCTCAAAGGGCAAGATAATCATTCGCATTTGATTTTGTAGGGCTGAGTATGGTATAATCGGTAATATAATCAATGTGCGAAAATGCTCGCACAAATCGGAATTTATGAGGAGATTTGTTTTGAAACGAAAAACAAGAACTATAACCGTCAATAATCAACAATATATATGGTGGTATGAATTAGGAGCAGAAACAACAATTAATCTATCACCAATTAACGATAAAACTTCTATTATTTCCATATATTTTCCATTAGATACAATCCACAAACATGAGCATCCCATTTTTGATATTTACAACGAAACTGTTATCATGAAAAAGGATAATGAAGAATACTGTTTAAAAATAATCTCTCCCAAAATGGTAGCTCTCATTATTTCAAATTTGTCTTTTAATGAATTTACTACAAGAAGACATATTTTTTATAATGGATTTGATTTATTATTAAAATGGAATTTTATAATTTCAGAAGTTGTTACAGGAGTATGTTGTTAGTATAAATTCTGATTTATCTTAGCAAATGTTTTTGGAGGGTGGATTTCTCGGAAATGGGATTGTTTTTACGGAGGCAGTATGCTATAATGAATATGTAGGAGTAAGCATTCGGCTTGATTATTTGTAATGATTTGCGAGGTGTTTCCATGAATAAACTCTCTAAAGCAAGGATACTATTAATTGTTCTGTTATTGTTTGTAGGGGCGTTGATTTCTGTTCTGGTTGTAAATAAATATATTCGTTTGCATAGTTATTTGGAACTATTGGCTTATCTTATCACACCGTTAGGTATCATAGCGACTGCATTGTTTTTAGCTTTTAACTGTTCAACCAAAACGTTACTTATAATTGTTTCAATCGCAACATTAACATCATCGCTTGGGTTAATGCTTATTTCGTACTTTGTTAACACTTCTGCAAAGGAACTGCAATCAAGACCCGACACAGCACTTCCAGGAGTAAATGCTCTTGTGGCTATATCTATGTATTTTTCTGTTATGATATATATTGGAATAGCAATTCTATCGCTGATTGCAGGAGGATTGGGGATAGGAATTGCAAATGGATTACACTGGTGTACTGGTACAGCAGTATATTCTTTCATTTTGATTATTTTAACTTTAATAACAGTCCCAAATACAATTGGTCATGTATTTCAATTATATATTTTTAATTCTACAGTTATCTACTACAAATCAACTCAATCTTTACAATCATCTACCGAAGACATAATAAGCTCTAAAAATGATGAAACAGATGATAAGATTGAAATCAATTGATATATCCTTATAATTAAATATCTTCCGAAGCTGTGAAGCGTTCTCCGCTCCGCAGCTTTTTCTATGCCTGCCCATTTCACAATTCCCCATAACATTTTCATGATAAGAAAATTTCATAGTAACTGACAGTATTTCACACACTCGTATAACATATTTTTTAGGATATGAATCATTTTTTTTGCATATTTAGTATTAATTATTCATATAGTTATTTTGATTCTATTTGTCCTAAATATTAGCTTATTTTTTACTTTTTATATAGCATAAACTTCTTTATTATTTGAGTCGCAAATTCCAATTATCTCATTATTCTTTATAATAGCCATTGCTCCAACTGGTAAGTTTAATATTGCTATTCCCATTGGACAAATTTTTAATAGTTCGTACATTTTAATTGTTGTATAATCTTCTGGATTATTTGACTTATCTTTGTCATCTAGATTACCCATATACCACCCAGAATCATTATCTTGTTTCTTTACTTGCTTTTCAAAATATAAATTATTTGATTTTAATGCTGTTTTTTTAACAAATATTGTATCTTGAAATGATATTGCTTCATCTGATATTAAACCTGTTTTTTTTGTTATTAAAAGTTGATTTTTCATAATATCTAGCGACAATGTTAAATCTTCTGTAAAGTCTTTAAAAGGATTTCCTTTATAATTGACTGCAAATATTTGGAATTCATTATTAATCTCTTTAATTTTGTAAAAGTTAAAGCCTATTTGTATTATCTTATTATCATCTATAATATTGTATTTGTCATCTTGTGTAGCCAATGTTTCTTCAAATAAATTCACTATATCTTCAGTAGTATTATGATAAAAAAATACTTTTTTGCCATTTATATTTATTTCTGTTTTATTCATATAACTATTCCTTTCCTTTTTTTGTATTATTATTTTTCTTATTAAAAAATCACATAATTGTTCCTCCTTACACATAGTATAACACATAAACTCTTATGCTGCTAGTATAATTTAGTGGACACAAAAAGTGCGACACATTAAAATCTTATTTAAGAAAGGATGTGTTTCATACGGCCCACAATGGTAATCTACACTCTAACCTTATACTTGCGACGAAAATGTCGTAACTTTATTATGAACTTTCTGCCATGCTATTGATAATTTTAGAAATTCGTGGCATACTATACAAGAAAGTAGCGACGTAATCGTCGCAAG
>JAEEGI010023462.1_pt1 | contig 12108 bp, 9 predicted proteins | sample 8958751 | NCBI WGS metagenome assembly JAEEGI01 (sample SAMN16246545, study PRJNA631951) | gut metagenome | biome: gut microbiome; feature: rumen; material: KS-attached | host: Bos | place: Iran: Karaj | collected 2018-10 | reverse complement strand
TGAAGGTAAAACTGAGCCGGGCGGAGAGCCTTTTGATCCACCCCAAGCGCCATCCCTTCTGGATGGATTTCACCATCGGCTGCGACGAAAACGGCATCATCCAGGGCGTGAAGGCCTCCGTCTATTCCGACACCGGCGCCTTCGCCTCCCTGGGCGGCCCCGTGCTGGAGCGGGCCTGCACCCACGCCTCCGGCCCCTACAACTATCAGAACTTCGAGATCGAGGGCACGGCTTACTACACCAACAATCCCCCCGCCGGGGCGTTCAGAGGCTTCGGCGTGACCCAGACCTGCTTCGCCATCGAGAGCCTGTTGAACGAGATGGCGGAGAAGATCGGCATCTCCCCCTGGGAGATCCGCTACCGCAATGCCATCCGCCCCGGGCAGGAGCTGCCCAACGGCCAGATCGTAGGAGCGGAAACGGGCCTTGTGGAGACGCTGGAAGCCATACGCCCCTACTACGACGCCGCCGTGGCCGCGGGCAAGCCCGTGGGCCTCGCCTGTGCCATGAAGAACTCCGGGGTGGGCGTGGGGCTCCCCGACTGGGGCCGCTGCAAGCTGATCGTGGAGGAGGACGCCAAGGTCCACATCTACGCCGGCGCCTCCTGCATCGGTCAGGGCTTGGGAACCGTGCTGGTGCAGATGGTGGTGACCAATACGCCCCTCGGTCGGGACGACATCGTCTACGAGCGGTCCAACACCTGGATCGCCCCCGATTCCGGCGACTCCTCCGGCTCCCGCCAGACCCTTGTCACTGGCGAAGCCTGCCGAAGGGCCTGCGAAAAGCTGACGGAGGCGCTGAATACCAGGACGCTGAAGGAGTTGAACGGCGAAGTGTTCTATGGGGAGTATCTCGCCAAGACCGACAAGCTGGGGGCGGACATACCCCATCCCGTGTCCCACGTGGCCTACGGATACGCCACTCAAATGTGCGTCCTTGATAAAGCCACCGGAAAGATCGAATCCATGGTGGCGGTCCACGACGTGGGCAAAGCCGTGAACCCCCTCTCCTGCGAGGGGCAGATCGAGGGCGGCGTGGTCATGAGCATGGGCTACGCCCTCAGGGAGCAGTACCCCATCGACGAAAACTGCAAGCCCATCGACAAGTTCGGCAAGCTGGGCTTGTTCCGGGCCCACGAGATCCCCGAGATCAAGGCCATCGTGGTGGATAAACCGGGCCTGGACGTAGCCTGCGGGGCCATCGGCATCGGCGAGATCACCTCCATCCCCACGGCCCCGGCCATTGCGGAAGCCTACTATCAGCTGGACGGGAAACGGCGGACCAGCCTCCCTCTGGCCGACACGCCTTACGAAAGGAGGGGTTGACATGGAGAAACGGTTCCCTTACCAGGTGGCCCTGGTCGCCTGCAACGGCGGTTGCCGTAATATTAGCTGCAGCTATGGCTGCATCGGCTGCGGCATGTGCGTGAGCATCTGTCCCTTTGACGCCATCTCGTTCAATCCGAATGGCGCGGCGGAGGTGGACGAAACCAAATGCCAGGGCTGCAGCGCCTGCGTCATCGAGTGTCCCCGGGGGATCATCCATCTCCACGAGGCGAGCAGCCCTATGGTGGTGAAGTGCTCCAACAAGGACCCGGGCAAGTTGGCTCGCGCTGCCTGCACTGTGTCCTGCATCGGTTGCGGCATCTGCGAAAAGGCCTGTCCCTCCGGTGCAGCCAAGGTCGTAGACAACTTATCTGCCATCGACGAAGGGCTGTGCCTTTCCTGCGGCATGTGCGCGGTGAAGTGCCCCCGGCACGCTATCTATGACCTGAGGGGGGTCCTGACGCCGCGAAGCTGAAAAACATATATTGTTTAAGGTTCGTTTAAGGTTTCAGCAGTACACTGATTGCAAACAGAGCGATCAGCTGAAAAAGCTTCCTATCCTAATACCCTCTCTCCCAACGCGAAAGGAACGGCAATTCCGTTCCTTTCGCAATTTTATAGGATTAGATTTCTTTATTTCTCCAGCAGCCGGGCTTCCAGGTAGTAACGCTTCTCAGCGGCCTCGCCCATGGAGAAGGTCTTGCGGGGCAGAGCGCCGTCATAGACCACGGTGGAGAACAACTCGCCCTTCTGCATGGTGGGCAGCAGGAAGCCCACAGCGTTGGGCTTTTTCGCCAGGTCCTTCACCACGTCGTCGCCGTGGATGTAGTCCACCTCGCCGCCCAGGTCCTTGAGCACGGCGTCGATGGCATTCTGCAGGGTGCCCACAGCCAGCTGCGCCGCCGGATCGCTGATCACCAGGGTGCCCTCCGTGTCGCCGTAGAAGAAGGGGATGATGTGCTTTTCGCCGCCCTCGGCCTTCTGCGCCACCGGCAGGACCTCCACGGGCCCGTTCTGCTCCGCCAGCTTCTTCTGCAGGGCGTCGATGAAGGTCTTCCCCTCCACGCCGAAGACCACCCGATGGATGGGCTCGAAGATGATGCCTTCGTCGTGGACGTTGTTGAGCTCGATGAGGGCGTAGCGGGCGGGATGATCGGCCTTCTCCGCCTCGGGCAGGGTGGCCTTGATCTTCTCCCAGTTGGCCTTGGCCGTGGCCAGGCTGTGGTTGCCGTCGCCCATGGCGAAGAGGAGCACGGGATGATTGCTGTACTTCTTCTCAAAAGCTTCCTTGTCAGCGAGCTTGGTGAGGGCCGCGAGGACGTTCTTAACGTCCCCCTCCTCCGCCACCAGCCGGCCGGAGATGTGGCCGCCGCCCAGCATCAGGTCCGTATCGTAGAGGCAGGGCAGCTCTTCGGCCTTCTTCACCAGGGGCTCGATGACGGTTCTCTCGGGATCGTCGATGAGGACCAGGATGTGGGGCAACTCCACCGCGGCGCCCTCCCGGATCTTCAGGCGGGGCGGGATGCGAGAGACGATGGTCCCCTCTGTGGCGCGGATCAGAGTGCCGGAGCCCTTGGCGTAGTCGTACTCCTCCAAATCGAGAGCCATGACCAAACCGTGACGGGTGTTGCCGTTGGCGGTGCGCTCGATGAGCACGAAGCCCTGAGGCTGCTTCTGGAGGATGCCCTTCTTCAGGTATGCCTTCATGTTGGCCTTGATGGCGGCAATGCGCTCCGGCTCGTCGGGGCTACCCAGATACGCCTCCGGCAGAATGAGGTCCAGCGTGGAGGGCGCGTCGCCGATGATCTTCCGTGCCTCCTCCCAATACTCCTTCTGGGAGGTGAACTGGTCGCAGGCCACCACGGCCCACTTCATCATATCCGTTCCCTTGGGCGGAAGCATGACCTCCGGGACCAGGATGCCGATCGAGTTGCTGTACTTCTTTTCCATGTTTGCTGACCTCGCTTCATTCATAAAATAATACAGGCTTAGGCCTTACGGATATTGTACAATCCCCAAAACTGTTTTGCAACCTTTTCTTATCTCTACCTGAAATATATAAAAAGGACGCGTATAAAGCGCGTCCTTTGGTGTAGGGATGTCTCAATTCTGGGGGGTATATTTGGCCACCAACTCGTCGATATAGCTCTTGTCCAGGTTGAAATATTTGCGAAGGCCCTCTAAGGCGTTGGCGGGACGGTTCTCCATCCATTTTTGCAGGGCGTTCACGTTCTTCCGCCAGGTGTCGTAGGAGGAGGGCTTTCCCCATCGCTTGATATGCCGCGGCATCTCAGAATCCATCTCGTCCCGCAGCTCTTGGAGAATGCGCACAGCCCGCTCCGGTGCGAAGGTGGTCACCGTCAACTCCACATACCGCTCGATGAACCGGGTGCGCCATTCCTGGTTCTTCACCAGGGCCACGGGGATATGGGTGTAGACCCGGGAGGTAGCTGTGGGCGTGCCGTCCTTGTTGAAGAAATGGCTGATGATGCTGCGCTTTGAAGAGCCGCCGTTGAAACCCATGGCGTAGTCGAAGTCATAGAAGATGGCCCGCCAGCGGATGGCGTTGTCCGTGGTGTGCCAATACTTCTGATTGGCCATGTCGCTGTTACAGAGGTAAGTGGAGCAGACCAGATAGTCGATGAAGTAATCCGGGTCCACCCACTGCACGAACTCCTCATAGGCCGAGCCCTTGGACAGGTTCTTGGTCTTGGCGTAGTCGATTACGCGCTTCCAGTCGGTCTTGCTGCCCTTGACCAGGACCGTGTTGAAGCGAATGATCTCCACGTCGTTCTTGTTGATGCCAAAGTGGGTGGCAAGATAATCGTCGTTCTGGTCCTCGTTGAGATCATAGAGGCCGTAGTACTTGCCGTTGATGTACACCGCCGTGGGCCGGGTGGCCGCCACGTCGATGTTCAGTCCGAAGCAGAGGCGGCTTGCGTAGGAATCGCGCATGCGGGCCTGGGCGTTGTCCTGGCCGGAGTTGCGGATGCACAGGGAGGAAAACTCCTGCCAGCCATACTCCTTGAAGAAGGGATAGGTGACGCTGCTCACGCCGTACTTGCCCCTAAGATGGATGGACAAAGCGGCCTGGGCGTACCCCAGGGTGCCGGCGCCCTTGGTCTTGAAATCCGCCGGGAACTCCGTGGAGAGCTTGCCACCCTCGTAGTAACTGAAATAGCCCTTGCGCTGCTTCTTGCTGCTGGAATCCTTGGAACGGCCCGTCCAGAGAGCCTCCCTGTCCTTGGGATCGAAGGAGAGGCAGATCACGGGCAGATCGTGCGGCTTCTCGAAGAGGAAGGTATAGGTGATGATCTCGCTGTTGAGCAGGCCGTCCTTTTGCGCAAAGGCACGGATGACCGTGTTCTTGGTGATGGAGATGGGCCCCGAATAGACGGAGGACGAGGCCGTGGGCTCGCTGCCGTTAGAGGTGTAGCGGATGATGGCTCCCTCGTCGGAGGTCAGTGTCAGCTGGAAGGATTCCGTCTGATACAGCCCCGTTTCGGAGAATACCGGGGCCTTGGCATAGCCCAGGGCATACTGGCTGCTGTTGCGCTCTCCCTTGGTGGGCTTGCTGAAGAAGACTCGGGCGATGTTGCCGTTGCCCTCCACCCGGCCGGAGCTGACGTTGGGCTCCAGGACGCCGGTGGCATACTCGTCCCGCAAGCCGCCCTTTTCGTCCATCAAATACAAGGTCTCCCCGCCCATGGACAGGCCGAAGGAGCCCACGCCGTTCTTTTGGCGCTCCGCATGGGAGGTGGTCTCGAACACGGCATATCCGCCGGGAGCCAGGGTGCCGGAAAGGTCGATGACCTTCTCCCCCTCCCTGTCCTTGCGCATCTGCCAGCCATCCAGGGACACCTTTTCGCCAGTGGCGTTATATAGCTCGATCCAGTCGTTGTTGCCCGCTCCCGCATAGGCGCAAACCTCGCTGATGAACACGCCGGTATAGTCGTAGCAGCCTCCATCGGAGGCAGTATAGGATGCGGGGCCATTCTGTCGACCGGGGGTCGGGCTCAGATAATATTCTCCGTTCGCCCCGACGGACACGTCGGAACGCAGGTTTTCCGGGAGATGGAATACAGAATAGGCCAAGGCGTCGGCGTCGTACAGGACCACCTGCTCACGGCGATTGATAGAAAAGTCCGCCTGCAGGAGCCCGTCAACCCGCGGCTGGCCGTCGCCGCCCAGCAGGATCAACAGATATCCGTCGGCAGGCACCTCCACGTCCGGGATGGGCCACTTTTCCAGTTTGTCCGTGCTGTCGGACAAATACCAATTCTTCAGAGAAACGGTGTTTTCGGTATCGTTGTGGAGCTCCACAAAGTCGCAATAGCGCCCGTCGGGAGTCACCGCCGCATACCGGCCGTCGATCAATAGCTCGGAAACGCTCACACCCAGGGCGTCCACCTGTACCGGATCCAAGCTTGCAAAGACCTTGCCGTTGGCCCGCCCGGGGGTCGGCTCGGTGCAATAACCCCAGGTACCATCCGCCACCGCCCAGCTGATGTCGTCGTCCAGAGGCGGTACGGAGATCTTACAGATCTGACGCCGATCGCCGCCGAAAATATACAGCGTCTCCCCACGGCGAGCGATGCCCATGGCCACAGAGGGATGCTCCTGCTTCTCACAGCAACAGATGGCGATGTACTGCCCTGGCGCCAACACGGTCTCAGGCAGCGGATGCTTGTCGGGCTTCTCCGGATCGTTGGTGATGTACAGCTTGCCAAGATTGACGCTCGCGGACCCGGCGTTGTACAGCTCGAACCAATCTGCCCACTCACCGCCTGCGTAGGCCCCCTGCATATCGACTGCGGAACGTACTTCCGTGAATTGCAGCTGCACCCCTTCAGAGGACAGCTCCTGCCTGGTATTGGGGTCCTGCTGCTCCTCCGACAGGGCGGACGTGGGCGAAGGCACCCACTCGTGAACCTCGGGCTGGACCGACTGCGAGAGCGGCGTCATGCACCCTCCTGCCAGCATCAGCAGCAGGAGCAGCCAGGCTATACCGTTTTTCAGAGTCCTTTGCAAGGTGTCGATCTTCTCCTTCGTTCTATCGTTGGAAGTATACTATACCGCTTCCGCTTCGTCAAATGGTCACTGCGCTATGATCCTATCCAGCGCCTCGAACAGCTCCCGCCGGGATGTATAAGGATGGAGGATAAAGCTTCGATCCCCCGCCAGCATGGCGGAAAGCCTGCCCCGGGTGAGGTCATAGAAGATATGGACGGGCTTTGCCATGTCCCGCGCCCGAGCAAGCTCGTATCCTACGCCATGGGACGGGGTGGTGCACTCGGCCACCACCAAATCGCTGTCGCAGAGCCAGGCCATGTCCCGATCGAAGATCTCCTCCTCGGTCATGGTCCTCTCCCCCGCCTCCTGAAGGGATTCGAGGCCCACATGCTCCGTCAGCACCCGGCAGCCCCGCGCCTCCAAAAAGGCGATCATCTCCCCATATAGAGCCGCGTCCTGCCGCCCGCCGCGGATGGACCCGGCAAAGTAAACCTTCCTCATCCTATGCCTCCTATATCCCCTTAAGAAGTCGGATCCTGTCCCGATAATCGGGCAGGACGCTCTCAATGAACCCATAAAACGCACGGCTGTGATCCTTGTACCGGATGTGCGCCAGCTCGTGGACCACCACATAGTCGATGGCCGCCTCGGGATAGGCCATGAGCCGCCAGGAGAAGGACAGCCGGTTCTTCCCGGAGCAGCTGCCAAAGCGGGTCTTGGCCGATGTGATGGTGAGCCCCGTGGGCTGCACCCCCATGCACCTGGCGTACTGTTCGATCTTGGGGGGCAGGATGGCTTTGGCCCGCCTCACGTAGAGGGACTTGTCCTCCTCCCGTATGTCGGGCAGCTTCTCCTGCCGCTTGGCCTGCCGGGCTTTCGCGCGTACGATCCAGTCCTGTCGCTCCCGCACAAAGGCTTCGATGCGCCATTTAGGCATGAGGCGAGGGGCCCGCACCAGGACGCTGCCGGTCGAGTCCACCTCCACGCTCATGGTCCGCCGGGAGGAACGGATGAGTTCATAGGCGATCGTTTCCATAATTATTGACAGTATAGCACAGATTCTTTCGGACCGCAATCTGGACAAACAGCTTTTGGTCGGTTACAATACCGATAACGAAACGGAGGCGCGATATGGAAGCGAAAAGGAAAGCTGTTTTGTTCGATCTGGACGGGACCCTATGGGATTCTGCCCAAGAGGTCCTGCTCTGCTGGAATCGGTTGCTGTCTCCGCTCGGCCGCCATGTCACCAAGGAGGAGATGGACCGGCTCATGGGGCTCACGCCTCGGGAGATCGCCGATACTCAGTTTCCCGAGCTGCCGCCCGCGGAACGTTATGCCCTCACCGAACGCTGTCTCCTTGCAGAGTCGCCCTACCTCTATGAACGAGGCGCGCGGCTCTATCCCCGGGTCCGGGAGACCCTGCTGCAGCTGAAAAAACGGTATTTCATCGGCCTGGTTAGCAACTGCACGGAGGATTACGCGTTAGCCTTTTTCCATGCCCACGGGCTTGGAGGGATCTTCGACGACCACGAGACGGCGGGCCGGACCGGTCTCGGCAAGGGGGAAAACATAGCTCTGCTCCTGCATCGAAATCAAATAGAAAAGGCGGTATACGTAGGTGATACCGCCAAGGATCAGGCCGCTGCTCAGGCGGCACATGTTCCGTTTCTGTACGCCAGCTGGGGGTTTGGGGACTTGATCGGGGTTCAGCCCTGCGCGGAAAGGTTCTCCGAGCTGATCTCAGCCGTTTCCTCCGTATTGGAAAGCTGAGTGTCCGCTGCCTTTTTCCCGGTCTCCTTTTGGAAGTGGACCACCCCGTCCAGCTTGTATTTTGCGTACTGCTCCACAAAGGAGGACAGCGAGCACACGATGGGCTCCCCCTCCTTATACTTCACTTCGTCGATGGTCCTGGCGGAGCTGTCGGAATAGTAGATCTTCCCGTTCCGAATGCCATGGATGAACAGCACGTGCCCGTACTTCCGACCCGATCTGCTGACGCCCTTCTGAAAGCCTACCAGGATGTTGGTGGCGGAGGGGTCCTTGCCGATGATCGTCGTCAGCGCCTCCCGAAGAGAAAACTTTTTCGCGCTGTAGGTGGTCACACGGTAGCCGCCTGTGGTGCACTCCAGCTTCCGATAGATGTCATAAGTGTTCTTGCCGTTGGCGCTGAGGTAGGATTTGTTGATCCCCAGGACTACCAGCTGATTGGCCACATAGGCGCCGCAGTAGCCCTTGAAGGACCGGCGGCGGGAACGCTTCCGGGCGGCCTTGTAGGTGTCCTGTATCTGTTTATACAGGCTCTCATCATAGGTGCCTTTTGCGGGCGCGGAGGATCTCCCCTTCTCCTGGTCCACGGCAGCCGTGTCCATGTCGGCCGTCTCCGAAGCAGTGTCGTCGCTTATTTCTCCCTCCGCCCATGTCCCGACGGGCAGCAAAACGAGCAGAAAAAGAAGGAGCGCCACGGCTCTCTGCATCCGCTTCATGGGGTGTTCCTCCTCTTGCATTTTTCTGCATCCTACCATACAGATTTACTTTTTTCAGTGTTTTCGATGTTTGTTTATAATCTATTTCAAAAAAATCCGATTGTTCATCCTTTAGCAATAAAATGTCCGGTTTTTCGACATTTTTGGTCTTTGCGTCTTTCAGGGCCACCCTTGTCAGCGAGCGCGAAGTATGGTATCATGTGTTATATTCCCAGGACAAATCTGAATACAAATTATAAAGGAGAGAAACAAACATGGCAGTTGATCTGAAAGGCCGTTCCTTCCTGACCATCATGGACTTCACCCCCGAGGAGATCCGGTATATGCTGGATTTAGCCAAGGAGCTCAAGGCCAAGAAGAAAGCCGGCATCAAAGGCGACACCCTCACCGGCAAGAACATCGTCCTGCTCTTTGAGAAGACCTCCACCCGCACCCGCTGCGCCTTCGAGGTGGCAGCCATGGACGAGGGGGCCGGCGTCACGTTCCTGGATTCCAAGTCCTCCCAGATGGGCAAGAAGGAATCTTTAGCCGACACCGCCAAGGTCCTGGGCCGGATGTTTGACGGCATCGAGTACCGCGGTTTCGATCAGAAGGTGGTGGAGGATCTGATGAAGTACTCCGGCGTGCCCGTGTACAACGGTCTCACCGACGTGGATCATCCCACCCAGGCGTTGGCGGACATCCTCACCCTGGAGGAGAACACGGACAAGCCCCTGAACCAGTGCAAGCTGGTGTTCTGCGGCGACACCCGGAACAACGTAGCCTACTGCCTTATGTACATCTGCTCCAAGCTGGGCATCCACTACTGTGGCTATGGTCCCAAGGAGCTCGCTCCCGCCCCCGAGGTCATGGCTCGCTGCCAGGAAGCCGCCAAGGAGAGCGGCGCTATCATCGAAGTGAGTGACGATCCCGCCATCGTGGAAGGCGCCGATGCCCTGTATACCGACATCTGGGCCTCCATGGGCGAGGAAGCGCTGATCCCCCAGCGGGTAAAGCTGCTGACCCCCTTCAAGGTCACTAAGGAGCTCATGGAGCGGACCGGGAACAAGAAGTGCATCTTCCTCCACTGTCTCCCCTCTTTCCATGACTTCAACACCACCATGGCCAGCGAGCAGATGAAGCTGGGCTATGACATCCGGGAAGTCACGGACGACGTGTTCCTGTCCGAGAACAGCAAGGTCTTCGACGAAGCTGAGAACCGGCTCCACACCATCAAAGCCGTGCTGGTGGCCACCCTGGGCAACATTTAAGTGACATTCTTGCCGAAAAAGTAATTTTTTAAGGAGGAATTATGCCAAACGCCTATTTCATCATCACTCGTCCAGAGAATGACGCCTTTCGTGGTTATCTGCCCGGATCGAAGGAACGTGCAGAACTGAAGGCTGAACTTGCCCGCCAGTCCGCCGAGGTCGTCAAAATCCCGCTGATCATCGGCGGTAAGGAGATCTTCACAGAAAAGACCTTCAAGGTCACCATGCCCCATGACCACGGACACGTGATCGCTGAATGCTCTCTGGCTGGGGAAAAGGAGCTGACCATGGCAGTCGATGCAGCGTTGGCAGCCAAACAGGCTTGGGAGGACATGCCCTGGGAGCATCGTTCTGCTATCTTCCTGAAGGCAGCCGATCTCATCACCGGTCCCTATCGTAAGGTCCTGAACGCATCCACCATGCTGGGCCAATCCAAAACCGTCTTCCAGGCCGAGATCGATATTGCCGAGCTTGCTGACTTCCTACGTTTTGGCGTCTGGTCCGCCCAAGAGATCTTCAAGGATCAGCCCGCCTCTGTTCCCGGTATTTGGGACCGCCAGGATTATCGCGCCTTGGATGGCTTCATCTGTGCCATCACGCCCTTCAACTTCACTTCCATCGGTGGGAACCTTCCCACGGCGCCGGCCATCGTGGGTAACGTAGCGGTTTGGAAGCCTTCCCGTACGGCGGTGCTTTCGAATTATTATTACATGAAGCTGCTCATGGACTGCGGCCTCCCCGCCGGCGTCATCAACTTCGTACCCTCTAACGGAAGCGACATGGCCAAATACGTCCTGACCCGAAAGGAGCTGGCAGGCTTCCACTTCACCGGTTCCACCGAAGTCTTCCAGGGCGTCTGGAAGCAGATCGGCGAGAACATAGCCTCCTATCGCAACTACCCGCGCATCGTGGGTGAGACAGGCGGAAAGGACTTCATCTTTGCTCATGAAAGCGCTAAGATCCGTCCTCTGGCGGCCGCTCTCGTTCGGGGTTCCTTTGAATATCAGGGGCAGAAATGCTCCGCCTGCTCCCGGGCCTTCATTCCGGCCAGCATTTGGCCACAGGTCCTTTCCGCGATGAAGGAGATGATGCAAGAAGTCAAGATGGGTGATGTGCAAGATTTCGATACCTTCCTGGCTGCCGTCATCGACAAGGCCTCCTTTGAACGCTGCAAGGGGTATCTGGACCGTGCCAAGCAGAGCCCCGATTGCGAGATCGTGATCGGTGGTAACTGCGATGATTCCAAAGGCTGGTTTGTGGAGCCCACCGTCATCGTCTGTAAGAAGCCTGACTATGAATCCATGGTCAAGGAGATCTTTGGGCCCATTCTTTCCGTATACGTCTATCCTGACGAGGCTCTGGAGGAGACGCTGAAGATCTGCGACGAGGCTTCCCCCTATGCCTTGACCGGCGCCATCTTCGCCCAGGACCGCGAAGCCATCGTCAAGATGGAGAAGGCTCTCTTGCATTCAGAAGGCAACTTCTATATCAACGACAAGTGCACCGGTGCAGTGGTTGGGCAGCAGCCCTTCGGCGGCTCCCGTGCTTCCGGCACCAACGATAAGGCGGGCACCGCCCTCAATATGATCCGCTGGATGAGCCCCCACTCCGTGAAAGAGACCTTCAACCCCTCCGAGGCGATCGTCTATCCTTACATGTCAGAGAAATAAAAATATCAGGAGGAAGCCATGCATACTTCAAAAGAGATTATCGAACAGACCAATAAGTACGGCGCACACAATTACGCGCCCAAGCCCGTCGTCATCGTGAAAGCCGAAGGTGCCGTTGTCACTGACCCTGAAGGGCGACAATACTTTGACATGCTGTCCGCCTATTCGGCGCACAACTTCGGTCACCGCCATCCTGAGATCGTTGCGGCCGCCAAGGAACAGCTGGACAAGTGCACCTTGACCAGCCGCGCCTTCCACTGCGAAAATCTCGGTGCGTTTTATGAAAGCCTCACGAAGCTCACGGGCAAGGACATGGTTTTGCCCATGAACACCGGTGCGGAAGCTGTTGAGACCGCATTGAAGACCG
>JAEEGI010023460.1_pt1 | contig 12108 bp, 9 predicted proteins | sample 8958751 | NCBI WGS metagenome assembly JAEEGI01 (sample SAMN16246545, study PRJNA631951) | gut metagenome | biome: gut microbiome; feature: rumen; material: KS-attached | host: Bos | place: Iran: Karaj | collected 2018-10 | reverse complement strand
GCCCGGAATGTTGGGTTTCGCGAAATGGAATCGGTCGGGATCGCCGAGTTTGGCAAGGCGGTCGATGACCGGGCCTCCGGGATAGCCCAGGCCCAGCATCTTGGAGCACTTGTCGAAAGCTTCCCCCACCGCGTCGTCGATGGTCTGCCCTAGAATCTCATACTCCAGCGGACTGTTCACCTTCACGATCTGCGAATTGCCGCCGGAAACCAGGAGGCAAAGGTAGGGGAAGGAAGGCTCATCCACGGGTTTGTCGGGCTGACGGACGAAGTTCGCGAGAATGTGGCCCTGCAGGTGATTCACCATAATCATCGGAATGTCCAGGGACAGGGACAGGGCCTTGGCGAAGGATGTCCCCACCAGCAGCGAACCCAGCAGACCCGGACCGCGGGTGAATGCCACCGCCGTCAGGTCTTCCGGGCTGACTCCGGCCTTCCGGAGCGCCTCGGAGACCACCGGGACGATGTTCTGCTCGTGCGCCCGTGAAGCGAGTTCCGGCACCACGCCGCCGAAGTCCTTGTGGACCTGCTGCGAGGCGATGACGTTGGACAGCAGCACGCCGTCGCGGAGGACGGCCGCCGAGGTGTCGTCGCAGGAGGATTCAATACCGAGGATGATGTCTGCCATAGACTGCAAAGATAGGCAATTATTCGGAGAGATACCGCAGGTATTCCTGAAGCTCCTGCTCCGAGCGGACATGGGCCATGTACATCCGGTCGCCGAGGTCCGGGGCGATGGCGGCGGGGATGCGGTCGCACATGGCGATCTGACCGCCGTATTTCGCCCATACATCTTCGTGGCTGTGGGCGTAGGTGTGGCTGTCACGTCGGCCGTAGTAGACGCACCAGTGGTCGTCACCGCTCTCCGGAAGGAGGCGCTTGTCCGAGACGACCATGTCGGCCCAGATGGTGTATACGTCCGTGGAGTGGGCGTAGTTCATCATGTCCGGGGTGTAGCCGCCGGCGGGGCGCATATTGGTCTCCAGCCCCACGAAATCACCCACCTCGCCGAGCCCCTTGCGGGCCTTGGTCAGGCGGAAGAACTCGAAATGGACGAAGCGGCTTTTCACGCCGAAGGCCTTGAGGGTGGCGCGGCCGCGTTCCCGGAGCTGCTCCGGCACTTCCGGAAGCACGTAGTAGGGCATGTCCAGGTTTCCGTTCACGATGTCCATCACGGACGGCGGGAAATGGGCGCTGGATTCGAACAGAGGCTTGCCGTGGCTGTCGCAGATGGCGTCGTACGAGTAGATGTCGCCCGTGACGAACTCTTCCATCACGTAAGGGACGGCGGGCTTCACGGCGAAGAAGGCGTTCAGCTCCGCCTCGTTGCTGACCTTGTAGGTGGCTTCGGCGCCCACGCCGACTTCCGGCTTCACGATGACGGGATAGCCGACTTCCTGCAGGAACGCCTTGGCTTCCCCGGGCGTGGTGACCTTGTGCTGCCGGGCCGTGGGCACATGGCCTTTCGCGTAGTAAATCTTCTGGGCGGCCTTGCTCTTGAACTTGGCGATGTCCTTCATCTGCACGCCGGTGGTGATATTGAAGTCCGTCCGAAGGCGGGCGTCCAGTTCCAGCCAGTATTCGTTGTTGGACTCGAGCCAGTCGATCTTGCCGTACTTGTGGGAGAACCAGGCGACGGCCCGGAAGGGCTGGTCATAGTCCTCCATCGAGTTCACGTGGTAATATTCGGTGAGATTGTCCTTCAGTTCGGGGGAGAGGCTCTCATACGGGGCGTCGCCGATGCCGAGCACGTTGACGCCGCGGCGGCGGAGCCGTTCGCAGAAGTTCCAGTAGGTCTGCGGGAAATTGGGGGAGATGAATACGAAGTTCATGCTATCGCGCGTTGATTTCTTCTAATACATAGGGGAGGAAGTACCGGATCTGCGGCCGCCACCACACCCAGTCGTGGTTCACGTCCGCGCCCCACCAGTCGACCCAGGCGGGGATGCCGCGGTCCTTCAGGTCCTTTTCCAGGATGCGGGTGGCGTCGATTTCGATCTCTTCGCCTTCGCCCTGTCCGCAGCAGAGGACGATGGATCTCCGCCGGAGCAGGCCGACGGTTTCCGGGGACGCCTGTTTCAGGAGGTCGGCTCCGGAATTCCGAAGCCACATTTCGTCGGTGTAGCCGCCGGTGAAGAACCGGCAGTCGTAGGACCCGGACAGGGCGATCATGCCGGAGAACAGGTCCGGGCGGCGCAGCATGCAGATGGCGGCGTGCGCGCCGCCCATGCTGCAGCCGGTGAGGAGGGGAGCCTTGCCGCCCGGGTTGAACTCCCGGACCATCGGCACGACTTCGTCGACAATCCAGCGGAAGTATGCCTCCTGCTTCCGGATCCGGAAGTCCTTGGAAGCGTGCTTGTTGGACCAGGACTTGATGTCGACCGTATCGACGGTGAAAAGCCGGATTTGTTCCGTCTCCAGCCACGGAGCGAGCGCATCGACCATTCCGAAACCCTTCCATTGGTCCGCCATCCCGTCCTGCGAAGGGAACGCGATAACCGGAAGGCCGCCCGTTCCGTACGACCGCACTTCCATCCGCCGGCCCAGCGGCCGGCTGTCAATATGGCAACACAGTTCCATTCAACCTGCAAAGGTACGAAAAATTGAGGAAATGCCGTGACTGGCACGGATATTGAATCTGAAATCATGCTCCCGGCATCGGGAAATAACCGTTAACGATTGATCCTCAGAAATGGAAAAACTCAACCATCCCGCCATCCTGGTCGTCGACATGCTCAACGACTTCGTGACCGGCTCCATCGGCTGCCCGCGCGCCGTTGAAATCCTCCCTGCCACCGCCCGTCTGCTGGATGCGGCCCGCGAAAAGGGTGTTCCCGTGATCTACTGCAACGACGCCCACCTTCCGGGCATCGACCGCGAACTCCAGATTTGGGGTGACCACGCCATCGTCGGCACTCCCGGCGCCCAGGTGGTTCCCGAGCTGACCCCGCAGGCCTGCGACTATGTCGTCCCGAAGCGCCGCTACAGCGGTTTCTTCCAGACGGACCTGGACATCCTCCTCAAGGAACTGGGTGTCAAGACCGTGATCATCACCGGTCTCCACACGCATATGTGCTGCCGCCATACCTCCGCCGACGCCTACTGCCTCGGTTACGATGTGGTCGTCGCCAAGGAAGCAACCAATTCCTTCACGGAGGAAGACTATCAGGGCGGCCTGGCCTACCTGAAGATGTGCTACGGCGCCGATGCCTATACGAACGACGAACTGATCGCCGCCTTCTAGAAGCAGTTTTCATCAAGATTAATCCGGAGCGCCTGAACGGGCGCTCCTTTTTTGTATATTCCCGGGAGGAATCAGCCGATCACGCCGCTGCCGAGCATTTCCTGACCGTCATACCAGACGGCGAACTGGCCGGGGGAGATGCCTCGCTGGGGGGTGTCGAAGAGGAGGAAGAGGCCGTTCTCGCGGCGGAGGAGCGTGGCGCCCTGGAGGGGCTGGCGGTAGCGGATGCGGACGCGGTAGCGGCGCATTTCGCCGACGGCCATCGCGAGATCCTCGCGGATCCAATGGATTTCAGCCGGGTCGATGCGGAGACAGAAACGGCTGAGCCCCTTGTGGTTATGTCCTTCACCTACATAAATGGTGTTGGTATCCGTGTCCGTGTCGATGACGAACACCGGTTCCGCGTGGCCGCCCACGCCGAGGCCCTTGCGCTGGCCGATGGTGTAGAACTGCGCCCCTTCGTGGGAGCCGGCAATGGTGCCGTAAGGATTGGCCTTGAGGCGGGTCTTCTTGACGTGCTTCTTTCCGCTGCGGTAGGTCTCGTACTCGAAGCGGATGTCGTAATGGAGCGGCATGGCCAGACGGGCGAGGTCGCCATCCGGAATGGCGGCCACTTTTTCCGTTTCAAACGGACTGTCTCCCAGCGGTTTTCCATCCGTGGTCAGAATCTTTTCTTCCGGTGCATATCGCACGGTGCGTTCCAGGGAAACGCCTTCCCGGAGCAGGCCGTCCAGCACCGACTGCTGCCATCGGTACAGCGGGTCGTCGGCATACCAGGCGTCGTACACTTCGATGATGTCGCCCTCCACGGAACGGAGTTTCTGTTTCAGGAAAGTCGGTAGGTCCACCTTTCCGACGAAGCAGATGCCCTGGGAGTCCTTCTTTTCAGCGGACGGGAGGTCCGCCTCCTTGGCGAGACGGCGCACTTCCGGCTTGACGATGTCTCCGATCGGGAACATCGCCTTGCGGAGCTGCTCCTGGGTCAGCTGGCACAGGAAGTAGGTCTGGTCCTTGTTGGGGTCGGTCCCTTCCAGGATGCGGCAGGTGCCGTCGGGAAGGACCTCTTTCCGGCAGTAGTGGCCGGTGGCGACAAAGTCGGCCCCGTACTTTTCGGCGATGCGGAGGAAGGCGTCGAACTTGATCTCGCGGTTGCAGAGAACGTCCGGATTCGGGGTGCGGCCCTTCGCGTATTCGTCGAACATGTAGTCGACGACGCGCTGCCGATATTCCCGGGACAGGTCCACGAAGTAGAAGGGGATGCCGATCTTGCGGGCGACAAGTTCGGCGACGAACCGGTCTTCCTCCCATTCGCAGTCTCCGTGGAGGGTGGCGTCCGCCTCGTGCCAGTTCTGCATGAACATGGCGAAGACGTCGTAGCCCTGCTCCTTCAGGAGGAGGGCCGCCACGGAGGAGTCCACGCCGCCGGAAAGGCCGACGCAGACTTTTATTTTGCCGTTTTCAGTGTCTGGAGAGGCCATTTCGTCTGTTTTTCACCTGCAAAAGTAATGATTTTGAAAAAATATTCCTATTTTTGAAAACTATGACACAGAAACGGATAACCATCGATTACATCGAGTACGGCGCGGTCGATGAAATGGAACCCCTGGACCGGGAACTCGTCGCCGCCGCCCTCGAGGCGCGGAAGGGCTCCTATTCCCCTTATTCGAAGTTCCGCGTCGGCGCCGCCCTCCGGCTCGCCGACGGCACCATCATCCAAGGTGCCAACCAGGAGAACATCGCCTATCCCTCCGGTCTTTGCGCGGAGCGCACCGCCATGTTCGCCGCCAGCGCGAACCATCCCGGCGTCGCCTTCGACACCCTGGCCATTGTGGGCGGGAACGGAGCCGAAGTGTGCGAGATGCCCGCGGCTCCCTGCGGCGGCTGCCGCCAGGTGATGGCCGAATACCAGCGCCTGTACGGGCGTCCGCTCCGGATCATCCTCATCGGCACGCACGCCATCTACAAGTTCGACAAAGTGGAGGACATCCTCCCGCTGATCTTCGACAGTTTGAAAGTGGAATAATTTGGTAGTCGCGAAAAAATGACTACCTTTGTCACGGGAAAGTCTTACACGACCAGCTCCCTCTGAACTCCCCCAGGACAGGAATGTAGCAAGGGTAGGAGGTCGTAGCGGTGCGATGTAATCAGCTTTCCCTTTTTTCGTATCCCATCATGAGCACAGCCGTCTACACCATCACTTCCGGCCTGCATGACGAGGCCGCCGTCACCCGACTTTCCGACGCTTTCCTCCAGGGTGTGTTCCCGGAGGGGGATTTCATCTTCCGGGGTTCCGACTTCTCCGATTTCGGCACCCATACGCTGGATCTCATCTATGTCCGGACCGGCGGAGCGGAAGGCATCTTCAAGGCCCTGCTGCCGGAAATGCTGGCCCGGGGCATCGGGAGGTATTACCTCCTGACCTCCGGAAAAAGCAACTCCCTGGCCGCGTCGCTGGAAATCCTGTCCTACCTGCGCCAGCAGGGGTTGAAGGGCGAGGTCCTGCACGGGTCCGACGCCTATGTGGCGGAAAGGATCCGTCTGCTCGCGTCGGTCCAGGACGCCCGCGCCCGCCTGAAGGACATGCGCATCGGCGTCATCGGCCAGCCCTCCGACTGGCTCATCGCCAGCCGGGCCGACCCGATCGCCCTGCTGGACAGACTGGGCGTGCGGATGGAGGAGGTGCCGATGGAGGAGCTTCTGACCGAGATTGGCAAGGCGGCCGGCGAGCCCGCTCCGGCGGAGCAGGAAATGGCCCCGAAGGTCCGGGAAGCGTATCCCGGCGCCGTCAAGGTCTACAACGCCCTGAAGGTACTCGTGGAACGCCACCGGCTGGACGCTTTCACCCTGCGGTGCTTCGACCTCCTCACCGCGGTCGGCAACACCGGCTGCCTGGCCCTGTCCTGCTTCAATTCGGAAGGCGTTCCCGCCAGCTGCGAAGGCGATGTGCCGGCACTGGTTTCCATGATGATCTCCCATGCGCTCGCCGGCGTGAGCGGCTTCCAGGCCAATCCCGCGCAGATTGACGTGAAAACCGGCCGTGTTCTCTTCGCGCACTGCACCATTCCGTTCAACATGGTCGAAGACTGGAGGTTCGACACGCATTTCGAATCCGGCATCGGCGTGGGCATCCACGGTGTCTTCCCGGAGGGGCCGGTCACCGTCTTCAAGGTTTCCGGCGATCTCAAGCGTCACTTCATTGCAGAAGGAGAACTCATTGGAAACCAATATGAACCGAATCTCTGCCGCACCCAGGTCGTCCTGCAACTGAAGCCTGAGGACGCCCGCTACTTCCTGACGGATCCCATCGGAAACCACCACATCATCATCCCCGGCCGCTGCAAAGCCGTGCTGGAAGAGCTGCTGTAGGTTCTTCCCGGGCTACAGGAACGGGAACATCCGTTTGAAGTACGGTCGGAAGGGGTCGTCGATGGTGACGCTTGCGCGGGCTACCGGGCAGACGGCGAAGTATCCCAGGACATGCTCGCCGCGGATGTTGGTGGGGACGTTCGCAGGCTGGGGCGTGAAGAGCGGGATGGAGACGCTGTTCATCGTCAGGGCGAGGAGGAATTCATAATAACCCTTCTCCAGCGTCCAGATCTCCAGGGTGATCACATCACCGGTCTCCAGGTACTTGAAACATTCGCCGTACTGCTTCTGCAGCAGTTCGGACTGCATGAGGGCCGTGATCGGGAATCCCTTCACATCGTTGTGGTTGAAAAACTTGTCATCGGAGACCAGCGCCAGTTCGAAGGGCTGGTACAGGCCGTTCACAGCGTGCGTAAGCAGGTAGTTGCTGTCGATGTCCTTTTCGTATCCCCACACGCCCACGGTCCAGAGGCTGTCGGAATCCATCGTCTTCCCGCCGGCGAAGGCGTAGTCGATGGCGTCCATCCGGAAGCCGGGCTCCGGCATCGTCGCCTCGGCCTCGTATTCTCCGCCTTCGGGGAGCCGGATCCGCAGGCGGTATTCCGTATCGGTCCCGGCGCACCAGCCTTCGGGCGCCTCGTAGACCCCGGCTTCTTTCTCCTGGAACACGATCTCATTGACCTTCACGGACGCGCCGCTGACCTTCGGCTGATTCTCGTTCCGGAAATAGGAGATGGTCCGGGTCAGGATGACCTGCTGGGGGTCTTCGGGTCGGTCGGTGAGGGTGGCCTCGACCGCCAGATAGTCGTGATAGTCCGACCGCGAGCGGAGGTCGACCTTCTCCGTGCAGGCGCACAGAATCAGCAGGAGCGGAAGCAGGTACTTTCTCATGGGTCAGAACTTGATGTTGCAGGACAGGGAAGGGATGACGGTGAACAGATAGACCTTCGCCGACTGGGGCTCCTCGTCCTTCTTGCTGTAAGTGAAGGCGATGGACCAGGCGTTGTGCCGCGAATAGGCGTTGTACAGCGACAGGTTCCATTCCGCGGACCAGCGCTTTTCGGCCACGCGCCGCCTGGTGCGGTAGGTCAGGGACAGGTCCATCCGGTGGTAGTCCGGCAGCCGGTCCTCGTTGCGGCTGGAATAGACGGGGATCCACCGGCCCATGTAGTTGAATCGGCCCACGGGATAGGTGGTGGGCGAGCCGCTGTAGAAGACCCATTCGGTGGAGGCGGACCACCGTTTGGAGAAGTCGTAGGTGAGTACGAAGTTCACGGCGTGTTCGTGATTCAGCGGGGACGGATAGGGCTTGCCGCCGTTCAGTTCCGGGATGTCATACCAGGCGCGGGACCAGGTGTAGGACAGCCAGCCGTTCCAGCGCGCGAAATCGTACTTGAGCATCAGCTCCGTGCCGTAGGACCAGGAGGTCCCGAAGCGGAGGAGGCCTTCCCGGTCGGGGTCGGCCAGGACGAGACCCGGATTGTCCACGAAGTCCAGCGTGTTCCGGTTGTCCTTGTAGAACCCCTCCAGGGACAGCTGCAGCGCCTCTCCGGACAGGAGGGCGTTCAGGCCCAGCGAATACTGGTCCGAGCGCTGCGGCTTCACGTTGGGGGAGGCGGTGAACCAGGCGTCCACCGGACTGCCGGTGATGCTGATGCGCGACTGCTGGAGATATTGGAAGGACCGCACCCAGGCGCCTTTGACGGAGAAATCGTCCGTCAGGGGCAGGGAGACGGAGATACGCGGCTCGAAGCCGGAATAGGTGGCGATGGCCTTGCCTTTCTCCACCTCTTCCGTCCGGACCAGCTTGTGGGTTTCCGGGTCGAAGTACTTCTGCTCAGTGGGGCCGAGGGATTTGAAGGTGGAGTAGCGGAGTCCGTACCGGAGGGTGAGAGGGCCGACTTTCTGCTCGTTCTGCAGGTAGGCGGCCGGCTGGAAGGCGAAGTTCTCCGGAATCTTGACTTCCTTGACCATGGACTCTTCGTTCCGGGGTTTCGTGTTGCCGGGGACGACGCCGTACCAGGCGGCCTGCAGCCCCGCCTTGAGGGTGTTGTTTCCGTTGATATACCAGGTCCATCCGGCCTTGACGCCGGATTCGCGGATTTCCTGCCGGGTGTCGAAGTCGGCGCTGTCCATTTCCGTTCCGATGTCGTTGCGGTACAGGGAGTTGTACAGGACCAGGTCGGAAGTGACCTTGGGCGAGTACACGTGGTTCCATCGCAGCGACTGCGTGTGATTCGCGAAGCCGAAGACCATTTCCGCGAGGTTGAATTCCTGCATGCTGAAGCCGAACACGTCCTTCCCGCTGAAAGCGCTCAGGTAGACCCGGTCCTTTTCGCCCGCGATCCAGCTGAGCTTGCCGTTCAGGTCATAGAAATACATCTGCGTCCGGTCCGGAAGCTTGGCGCCGATGACCGGGAGGATCAGGTCCATGTAGGTCCGACGGCCGGCCAGCATGAAGGAAAGCTTTCCGGGGACGATGGGACCTTCCAGGAACAGTTTCGAGGTGATCAGACCGAAGGAGGCGTTCCCGCTGAAGCTCCGGTTGTTGCCGTCCTTGGTCGAGATGTCCAGCACCGAGGAGATGCGCCCGCCGTAGGAGGCGGGGAAATCGCCCTTGTACAGGTCCGCGCCGCGGATGGCGTCGCCGTTGAACATGGACAGGAACCCCAGGAAATGCCCGCAGTTGTACACGGGCGCGCCGTCGATGAGGATGAGGTTCTGGTCGATGCCGCCGCCCCGGACGCTGAAGCCGGTGGAGCCTTCGCTGGGCGTCTGCACGCCGGGCATCATCTGGATGACGCGGATAATGTCGTTCTCGCCCATCAGGGTGGGCATTTTTTTGACGAGGGCCGCGTCGACGCGTTCCAGTCCCATCTGGGGGAGTTTGATCTCCTCCCGCTTGGACCGCGAGAAGATGGTGGCGGCCTCCAGTTCGCTCCGGTCGAGCTTCAGATGGAAGTCCTTTTGGACTGCTTTCGTGATTTCAAGGGGCTCTTCTTCCGTTTCGTACCCGAAATAGGAGCAGTAGACGGTGTGCTTCCCCGTGGGAACATGCAGCGAGTAGAATCCGACGGCGTCCGCGGCCACACCGGTCTTCCTGTCCTCCAGGTACACGACCGCCTGCGGAAGCGGTTCCCCGCTTTCCGCGTCGCGGACGTAGCCGGACAGGACGGCCGTCCGGGGCTGCGCCTGCCCTCCGAGGGACAGCAGCGCCAGGACGACGGTTCCGAAAATGCGTCGGAGACAGGTCATTTTTCCGTCAGCGCCTTGGCGGCGGACTGCCCGGCCAGATAGCCGGTGGAGAAGGCGAGCTGGAGGTTGTAGCCGCCCGTGTCGGCGTCCATGTCCAGCACTTCGCCGCAGAAATACAGGCCGGGCTGTTTCTTGGACTCCAGCGTCTTCGCGACGACCTCACCGGTGGCGATGCCGCCCGCTGTGATGACGCTGCGCTCGAAGCCCACGAAGCCGGCGATGTCCATCTTCCAGTCCTTCATGGCGGCGGCGAGGGTGTCCACGCTGACCTTGGAATTGGTTTTCAGGAAGGCGAGCGTGAGATCCCACGGCATCAGCTTGCCCAGCATGATGCGGAACAGGCGCTGGAAACTCTGGCCCTGGGAGCGGTCGTCGTGGATGACGTCCTCCCATTTCTGGTGGATGTCCTCATTCAGTTTCTCCAGCTCCACGGCGGGTTTCAGGTCGATGGAAACGCTGACCTTCTGCCCGTTGTTGAGGGCGTTGACCGCCTTCCGGCTCACCATGAAGCCGAGCGGACCTTCCAGGCCGCCGTCGGTGAACTCAATGTCGCCGAACTCGCTCTGGGTCTCTTCGCCGTTGATGAAGAGCGTCAGCTGGACGTTCTCCAGGTTGTTGCCGTTGAACAGTTCACCGATTTCGGAGAGCGGCTTGATGCGTTCGATGTGCTTCTCGAACTTGGGATACCAGTCCGGCAGGGGGGTGATCTTGCGCTCCTTCGTCTTCCCGTAGACCGTGCGTCCGCGGAAGGCCTGCTTGATTTCGCCCGCGAGGGCGCTCTGTTCGGTCTTGTAGCCTTCGGGGACGAGGGCGGTCAGGGACGGATAGCACGGCTCCACCGTGTGGCCGAGCTCCTCGGCCCACATGTAACCGTCGCCGGTGGAACCGGTGCCGGGGTAGGAGAGGCCGCCGGTGGCGATGATCAGTTTGGAACAGGTGTATTCCTCGGTCTCGATCTTGGTCTCGATTTTGAACTGCGGTTTCTTGCGCGGGTCGTCGCTCGGGATGCGGCGCTCCTTGGTGATGGTCTTCACGGTGTCCAGGCTCCATCCCCGGGGCGTCTTGTCCACGGTCTTGACTTCGCAGCCGGTGACAACCTTCACGCCCGCGAGCGTGCACGCTCTGAGCAGGGTGTCCACCACGTCGCCCGCCATGTGCGTTTCCGGGAATGCGCGGTCGCCGCGCTCCACGACGCTCCGCAGTCCGTTGGCCTTCAGGAGGTCGATGAGATTCTCCGGGGTGAGATTGTGCCAGGCCGGGCTGACGAAGTTGGTGTCGGTGCGGACGTGGTCCGAGAAGTCTCCCCACTCCTTGACATTAGTGAAGTTGCAACGGCCCTTGCCGGTGATCATCACCTTCCGGCCGGCCTTGGGCATCTTCTCCAGGACCGTCACCGTCCCTCCGTTCTCCGTCCGGGCCAACACTTCCGCGGCCCCGATGGCCGCCACGAGTCCGGAAGCCCCGCCTCCGATCACAATGATATCCGATTTCATAGACTTTCAAAGATTTCCGCAAAATTACGATTTTTTTATGAGATATCGGGCGGAAATATGCCTTTTACACGGCTTGTTGATTGATAACAAAAAAGTTATCACTATAAACAATAATGTTTTTCTTGCTTGTATTCAATATGTAACGATAATCCAGTCGAGTAATAGCCAAAACTTCGACCGTCTCCATTCCCGGCTGGCCGCCATTGTTCCGAGCTGCCTCTCCCTTTATTCCCGGCTTGACCGGGAATTCGGATCTCATGAGAATGCAAGGAAACTCCGACGGGCTTCGTCACCATCCATTCTCTCACTGCGGGTAACGTCCCATTCTTACGGACGTTACCTGCATTTTGGGGCATTTTTGCGGGTAACGTCCTTGTTTTTGGGACGTTACCTGCACTCAGAGATGTAATCAGGATATAACCGGAAGAGACCTCCTTATTTCAAAATCAAGCGCACGCTCAACCTTTCTGCCGGCCCCCTAAGGCGCATCGGTGTGCGTTTCCCCGTCTTTGAAAGGGGGCAAAAGCGCATTAGGTGAGCATATATGCAGTGAGAGGCATATCCATGTGCGCTTGAATTTGAGAAATGTATACTGATGTGGCACACCTTGCCCATATAAAAAGCGAGCAGACTCAGTGTCTGCTCGCTTGAGCCACTCAGGAGGCTCGAACTCCCGACCTGCGCGTTACGAATGCGCTGCTCTACCGACTGAGCTAAAGTGGCCTGGCCGATTACGGTGAATCGGGACTGC
>JAEEGI010023459.1_pt1 | contig 12109 bp, 10 predicted proteins | sample 8958751 | NCBI WGS metagenome assembly JAEEGI01 (sample SAMN16246545, study PRJNA631951) | gut metagenome | biome: gut microbiome; feature: rumen; material: KS-attached | host: Bos | place: Iran: Karaj | collected 2018-10 | reverse complement strand
TATGGCATACTCGCACAAAGTTGACGGATTCGTTTATATTTCCGCAAGCCATAACCCCATCGGTCATAACGGAATAAAGTTCGGTAAGAATGACGGTGGCGTTATTCCTGGCTCAGAAGCAGCAATTCTTGCTGACGCATTCCGCTCTTTTTGCGCCGATAAAGACGCACCGCAAAAAGCTGCCGAAGCTGCAAATTCATGTACAAAAGAAGCGTTTGAGGCTGTCCTTGCAAATGCATCGTCTGTAAAAGAAAAGACGCTCGAAACATACACCGCTTTCACTCGCGAAGTTATTTCCGGCTCTACAGACGAAAAAAAGCAGAACGAACTTTTTGCGGAGATAACTGAAAACACAAAGAAAAAGCCGCTTTCAATCGTATGTGACATGAACGGAAGCGCACGGACAGTTTCTATAGACAAGGCTTTTTTTGCAGATACTGGAATTGGCTTTTTTGCGCTCAACAACAAGCCCGGCCACATTGCACACGCAATTATCCCGGAACCTGAAAACCTTGTTCACTGCGCAAAAGAAATGGAAGCCCTTCATGCAGGAAACGGAAAAACATCCGGAAAGCCGCAGCCAGAGTGTATTCTTGGCTATATGCCGGACTGCGACGGCGACCGTGGAAACATTGTTTTTTGGAACGAACAGACAAACAAAGCAGAAGTCCTTAAAGCTCAGGAAGTTTTTGCTGTTTCCGTTATGTCTGAGCTGGCATACCTTGCATACACAGGTAAAACTGGTGAGAATACAAAGCTCGCCGTCGCAGTCAACGACCCAACTTCTATGCGTATAGAAGAGATTGCCGCCGCATTCGGGGCAAAAGTCGGGCGTGCTGAAGTTGGTGAAGCAAACGTAGTAAACAAAGCGAGGGAACTCCGCGCGGAAGGCTACGAAGTCCGCATTTTGGGCGAAGGCTCAAACGGAGGCAACATCACTCACCCGGCAGCGGTGCGAGACCCGCTGAACAGTATTTACGCGCTTATAAAACTCCTTGTACTTCGCGACTCTGTAAATGCTGACGGTACAACGAAAAAAGGCTTATTCCACGAATGGTGTTCGCGCTCTGGCCAAGAAGCGAACTATAAAGACGACTTTACACTTACTGACGTAATGGCAACGCTGCCGGAATACACGACAACCGGAGTTTCCGAGCCAAGAGCCGTGCTTCATATACAAACAACAGATCATGCAATACTAAAAAAAGCATATCAGAACGTCTTTGAAAAAGAATGGGAAGCAAAAAAGCAGGAGCTTAAAGAAAAGTATGGCATTTGTTCGTACATTGCGATTGCAAATAACGGAACAAAGCAGACTGACGATATAAAAGACTACTCTGTTTCTAAAAAAGGCGGTTTAAAAATCCTTTTTAAGGATGAGTCTGAAAAATCAATAGCATATATATGGATGCGTGGCAGCGGCACAGAACCTGTTTTCCGTGTCATGTGCGATGTTAAGGGAAACAAGCCAAAAGAAGAAGCAAACCTTCTTGAATGGCACAGTAAGATGATAGCCGAAGCTGACTCTCTTGCAAAAGACCGCAAAATATGTTAAAGTTTTCATATAGCTTTATTAATAACTAAGGAAGGAATTATGGGTATTCGCGGTGAACTTTTTACGACTCAGGTAGTTCTTGATAACAGAACTTATTTTTTTAATGTAAAGGAAAACCGTACCGGTGATGTATTTCTTCAGGTTGTCGAAAGCAAAAGCAAAAACGGCGAAGATTTTGACAGGCACGCCATTGTAATATTTGCAGAAGACATGCAGAACTTTTTCAAAGGCATGGACGAATCACTTTCTTTTATAGAGAAAGATCGCAAAGAAAAGCAAAAGAAGCGGCTTGAAAAAAAGGAAGCAGCCGCAAAAAATGGCTTTGGCGAGAAAAAACATGTTTACAGATCAAGAAAAGATGATGATGAACAGCCTGCCGAGCCTAAGAAAAGCACAAACAACGTAAAGCGTACTGGTCGTGTACACGTCGTTTCTAAAAGAAAAGATGCGGAATAATTGATTTTTAACGAATCTTACTTAAAAAGAAAAGGTTCTTCGCTGTATTGGTGAAGGACCTATTTTTTTGCATATTTCCCTATGAGAAGCCGTTGGATATCCTTTGTGTTTTTCATATCCGTATTCTGGATAAAGCTCAGCGTACTTCATCATAATGCGGTCACGCTCCGTTTTAGCAAGAATTGAAGCCGCCATTACGCACGGAAACTTTGCATCTGCTTTTGGAACGGCTATTACCGGCACCGAAACCTCCGGGCAGAAGATGCCGTCAACTATTGCGGCGACATTAAGCGGATAAGCCGTTTTGTCACCGCTGCCGCCAGCTTTTTCGAGCATCGCTAAAAACGCGCGTTTCATAGCAAGAAGCGTCGCTGAAAGGATATTAAGCTCATCAATTTCTTTATGAGAAGCTTCTCCAATGCCCCAAAAAAGTGCTTTTTCTTTTATTAAAACTTCTAGCTCGGAGCGTTTTTTTTCGGAAAGCTTTTTAGAATCATTTAGTTTTTCAACAGGAAAATCTTTTGGAAGTATTACGGCAGCGGCTGTAACAGGTCCGGCAAGAGGTCCCCGACCGGCTTCATCTATCCCGCAAATAAGAACGCCTTCACCGAACGATTTACACCACTCTTCTACATTGCCGGAAAACTTCTCTTTTTTCATCACATCCCTTTTACAGCTATAACCGTATTTTCTGGTATTTCAACGCCGTCCATATTGCCGCAAACAATATAATAAAGCTCATTATCAGAAAGACTTACTTCTACCTGCGGTTTATCGGCGTAATATTCAAAACTCATTGAAAGCATTTCGCCATCCTGCAAAAAGACAAAAACAAAAGCGCGGCAGTCACTCCACGTACCGTTTTCTTCAGCAAAACCGATTTTATACTTTCCCTGCTCCAGTGGTGAAAACGCATAAATGGAAAGCCCTGTTGAACTATCATATAAAGTTGTAGTTCCAGACTCATTTCCTGTTGGGAAAAATGAAACAGAAGGAAGCTTATCGATTTTTTTATCCGTCCACATATCCAGCCTGGATTTAATTGCAGTAGAACATTTTGAATCCGGATTAAACATTTCTTTTGGTGATTTTCTTGTACTAGCATCTTCCTTATTTATTGCTGTTTTCCCGTTCAAATCGAAATAATAAGTATTTCCATCTCTTCCGTTAAAAATAATAATGTCAGAATCAAAATGGACTATTTTCTCGGGATATACAGGGACAGCACAACTATAAATAAGGTTTGAAGTTATGTCGAAAATCTGAAGTTCAGGCTCGCCTGTAAAGATTGCGAGGTATTTACTGAACATCACTGGCTCAGATATGTATTTCCATCCTGATGAATAAGAAAAATGCTTAGTTTTTACATCAAACCCGGTTACTTTGAATAAAGTTGCATTAGGTCGTTTTATGCTGAAAGTATCAGTATCTCCTGAATACTTGCCACAAAACACAGGATTTTTTTGCGAAATATCAATCTCAGGATAATCTTCTGTATCAACTATTATCAATTCATCGAAGTTTTCTGCTTCATCTTCTGTAATGACATCTTGTTCAATTTGTTTCCCGAAAAGACCTGAAATGCCTGATATTATTGAGTCAACGAAGCTATTAAAATGCGAAAAAGTTCCCACCATGTATACAAAAGTTAACATGGCAATCAATGCGAGGAAAATTAAGAGGCCTACAAATCCGTTGTGATTTTTCTTCACATTACTTTCCGGTTGTATTTGCCAGTTTGTTTATCCTGTTTATATACAAATCACTGCAAGAAGAAAGATAAGATGTTATTTTTTCTGTCTTTTCCATTACGCTGCTTTCAAGACATGTAAGCAGGAATGGATCAGCATCATATATCATAAGCAAAGTACTTAAATCTTCTGGAAGTACAGAGTTAACAGGAACTCCCCATTTTGCGAACAATTCTTTTGAAGCTTTTATTTCATCTACGAAAGTATAATAAAGAGAGGCATAATCATTAAGCTCCGCGATATCTGGCATTGTATCTGACTTTTCGAATGCATCTTTAAGAAGCGCGAATGTTGGCTCATTTTCAATTACGTACACAAGTGCCGGGTTGTTCTTTGTTTTTGTGTACGCCTCGCCAGAAAAACGAAGCTCTACATTACCCGTCTGGCTTGCGAGAAGCTTTGAAAAACGTGCGTACATTGCCTCTGCTTCACCGATTGCGGTAAGAAGCTTTTTACGCTCTGTAGTTGCATCAGGAAGCACCGCTGTCTTTTTGTAAACTTGGTTCTCTGCCGACGGTAATGACTCTCTGTTACCGTAAAATTCGCCTATAACTTCAAAAAGCTTATGCGCAATATACGTTTCAGGAGAGTTTTTTTCGAAAGCAAGGAAAGTTTCTATAAGCTCGTCAGCTTTTTTATCAAGTTCGCTGAAAACTGGCATAGAACTGCTTATCGGGGCGAAATATCTGTAAAAGAACATTTCAGAAAGTATATACGGATAATATTTCTGCTCTACTTCGGTAGTTGCCATGTAAATTATTTTTTCAATATAGAACTGATACTCATCATTATCTATTGCGTTATCCCACAAAGAAGCAGTTTGTATAAAATCGTCCATTGTGAGCTTGGCAGAAGCCGTGCTTTCCTGCGAAAAAACTGATGTACACATTATAGCAAGTACAAGCACCATCGTTATGAAAATATTGTTACGTTTCATTTTGACCTCCGCCATATTTTACCGATTATCTTAAAGCTTTCATCATAAGTGATGAAAAACCGCTAAATGTATTGTTGCTTTCTACAGCTTTAACTGATTTTGAGTCTGTCCAAACTGCCGTCGTAGCTGAAATTGCGTTTTTAGATATGAACGAGCAGTTTGTCATAGACCAGCCCAAATTCGTGAATTCAGCACCACGTCCGAACGAGCCGTTTACCGTAAACTGTGAATTGTCCATGCTTACCGTTCCGCCTGCCGCACTTATGCCGACGGCAGTTTTTGCCGTTGAAACTCCGCGGACATTTCTAAGCGTTACATCAGAGATGGCTGAACTTAACAGTGCCGAATACGATGATGCTTTCATCGTAAGACCGCATGAAACAAGAGAAAGTGTTCCGTTATCAATTGTAATGCCTGTACCGCTGTTATCGAACGAACAGAAGAATTCGCAGTTTTCAGCGTAGAATGAGCCTCCTGAAATTCTTACAAGGTTCTTCTGGAACACGCTACCAGTATAAGGAACGGTCTTTTCAACGCTGCATCCTTTTATTATAAGCGAACAATCACGAACAACGATATCTGAGTCACTGCCCATTATAAGGCGGGTTTCTCCCGTTCCTGTTATTACGCTGTTTTTGTAGAAAAGAAGTTCCGGTAAGTCTTTAAAGACGCCTTCAATATACAACTTTGGCATTCCATAACGCTGGCCTGTTTCCAAAGCTTCTTCTACTGACGACATCGGGTTATTTTTTGACCCCTGTGGATAAGAATCATCGTACTTTTCTGAAACTTTACGAACAGCGTCAGAAACGATGTAATAGTTTACTGAATCGATTACAGTTGAGAATTGTGATATGCCGCTTCGGTTACCTGCTTCATCTTTTGAGTATGCGTAAACAGTGTAAAGAGCCGCTGCATCATCTAACGCGTGAAGAATTACAATTTCGTCGTTTGTTTCAAGCGGGATGAATTCATTCGGCATCGTATTCGTATAAAGACCGTTCTTTACATCGACAAGATCAAAACCGTCCGCAGCTTTCAATGGTTCAGAAACTGCATAGAATATCTGATTGTTGCTTCTGAAATTAAGCGCAATATGGCTACGCGCAAAACCGGACGATTCCATCGTGACGATTTCAGGCATCGCTGGCGCGCGTTTGTCTATAGATACGGAAAACGAAAGTTTTCCTTGTTTAATACCACGGTAGTAAACAGTGAATTCAGGAGCGAAATCGCATATATCGCCTGTGATGGTGTCCGCGTAGAAAGAGCGGAGATAAACAGAACGGCCGTCCTGCAATATGTATTCAAGGATGTAATCAGAGTTATCAGGAGAAGCGACAACAGAAGAGTTTGTCAGACCGTCCTCCGGTAAACCTGTAAAAGCCGGTTTTGCAGGGATATAAAAGATGTCAGGTTCAGTTGGTATAGTCGTTTCTGTTTCGTACGGATACACGGCGGTAAGATGCTTCCAAGCGACAGTGTGGGCTTTTGTACGGTCTATAAGAACAGGGTCTTTTGTCTGAATCCACGGACCGCCGTCCAAAGAGTAAATAACGTTACGTCCATTAAGGAAGCGGATGTAGTTCCATGATGCGAACTCAATACCTTCTTGTTCGGCAATAGGCTTTGCAAGAAGGTAGTCTGCGTTAGAGTTTATTTTAAGGATATAGCGGAAATATCCGGCTGAAGTTTTAAGATAAAGCGGAAGGAACCGGTCGATAGAACAGCCGCCATCCATTGAAATAACACCGCCCTGCTGCATTTCAGCCGTATCAGGGACGGTTGTGGCTATTTCACCCGCAGCCCAGTAAACTGTGTCCGGAATACTTATTTTTGTTGTTTCTGTAAAGTTTACATAAGACTCACCGTCAGAAATCGGGATATAGTTTGGGCGGCCCCTGCCGGAGACATTCCAGCTGACGTTCTGTATATAATATTTACCGTCTTTTTGGACTGTTGCAATTGTAAGATTGAAGTCACCGTATCCGGAAAGAGCAACAGGACCGTCATATGCGAATCCCGATTTCAAAGGATCAGTTCCGGAAAGCGAATAATAAACTTCGGTGTCAGGCTGTTTTTCGAGTATTATGGGCTGCGGGTTCAGCCAATTACCCTCAACAGGACTAATTATCTTTGTTTGAGTAGAAACGGATATTACACAGTACAATTCCAATAAAACAAGAAACATTAAACCAACTGTTTTTTTCATCCGCATCTCTCTACTCCAATTCTCTTTATTATTGTTTGTCTTTGAACAAATCCTGAAAAACTTCTCTAAGCTCAGGATCCTGTTTATAATAGTATTCTTCTAGTTCTTCTTGTGACAGCCCTATAAGTTCGTGGCTCATGTAGTGTATCCATCTGTCTTCTTCCGGCTTGGTAATGACGAATTTACGGCACCAGTAATCGGGCTGGATTGGAAGCTGCTCTTCTTTTTGTGTGAAGTATTTATAATCATGGACGGCAACTTTTATATCCTTGCGCGGAATGCCTTTTTCAAGAAGGACTTCGACAAGGTAGTTTATTGTTTTACCTGTATCGAATATATCATCTACAAGAAGGATTTTGTCGCCCGGGCGCAAATGTTCCGGAGAATATGTCCAACCGTCGATCATAACTCTGTCGCGCTCACGGATATCGGTATAAGAGCGGGCAACAACTGCCGCATACAGAACAGGATGCACATCCTTTCGCGCAATCTTAAAATACTCACTAACAACATTCGCTACATATGCACCGCCACGAAGCGAAACATAAATGACGTCAGGAATGAATCCGTCCTTTAAAATACGATGTGCCATTTTAAGTGAATTATTACGAACTTGATCATACGGCAAAAATTCTTTCATCGTTATTACAACCTCAATTAATTAATTAAATATAAGTAACGTTATATATTTTATCGTATAATTCAATAAAGTGGAAGAGAATTCTTGTTTTATGTCGTATCATTCTCTTATCCGCTTGGATTTCTTTAAAAAAGGAAATGGGCTGACCATTTTCTGGTCAACCCATTATTCATTGAGTATTAGATTAGCGCTTCAAGCTTAATACTGTTTCAAGAAGCGTATCAGATGTCTGGATTGTCTTTGAGTTAGCCTGGAAGCCCCTCTGTGTAACAATCATATCAGTCATCTGCTCTGTAAGGTCAACGTTTGACATTTCAAGAGCACCGGCAAGGAGAGAACCTTTTCCGGCGACACCTGACGTGCTGATATTTGCAAGACCAGAGTTGTTAGAAGCTACATAAGTGTTGTCACCGGCTTTTTCAAGACCGCCCTGGTTTGTGAAGCTTGCCATACCAATCTGTCCGATTGTTCTTGTTGTACCGTTTGAGTAAACACCAGTGATGATACCGCTTGCATCAATCTTGAAGTTATCAAGATAGCCCATCTTGTAGCCGTCCTGATAGAAAGCCTTTGTTGAGCTTGCGGAAGCAGACTGTGTAATTGTGTTCTTCATTGAGCCGATTGTTCCGAGGTTGATGTTCATTGACTGTCTTGCGGCAACAAGCTCACCATTCTCGTTTACAATTGGATTTGCGCCAGGAACAGTGAATGTACACTGAAGCTGAATCTCGCCTTCTTCGTTAGAAAGCTGTGTTGCTGAATCCACAACGCTCTGTAGTCTTCCCAAGTTGTCGAACGTTACGTCAAAATAGTTCTGCTTACCATCTGTTGTTCCAAGACCGATACGTGTTTCTGTCTCGAAATTGTTTTCTGGGTCAACTGTTACAGTTGCGCGCCACTGGTTATCTGTTTCCGGGATACGTGTGAAAGAAACAGAAAGAAGGTGCTCGTTTCCGAAGCTGTCGTAAATCTTTGTTTCTGTTCCCCATGTGGCTTTTGCAATATCACTGTCAGAAGCACCTTCTCTGATGATAGGTGTGTTCTTGTTAAGGTTACAAGCGAAATCTACGTTTGTAGTAGCTTTAGCAGGATCTTTCTGTCCAATCGGGATAATAAGGTCTTCTGGAGTACCAGCTGTGTTAAGCACCATTTCGCCGTTAAGCTCGCGTGCCATCCAGCCCTGAACACGAAGTCCGTTTGCAGGATTTACGAGTGTTCCGTTTTCATCAACACCGAAAGTACCGGCTCTTGAATAGAAAGTTTCGTCACCGCTCTTCAAAATAAAGAATCCGTTACCCTGAATGGCGATATCTGTTGCGACACCTGTTGACTGAAGATTTCCCTGATTAAAAATCGTGTCGATAGAAGCAACTGACATTCCAAGACCAACTTCCTTAGGATTTACACCGCCCTTCTCTTCGTTGGGCTTTGCTGCACCTGAAAGCTGCTGTGAAATCATGTCCTGAAAATTAACACGACCTCTTTTAAAACCTGTTGTATTTACGTTAGAAACGTTGTTTCCAATAACGTCCATTCTTGTCTGGTGGTTCTGCATGCCGGAAACACCAGCATAAAGTGATCTCATCATAGTTCTTTTTCCCCTTTAGTCTGCGTAAACTTTTGTAATGTAATCCATGCTGTACAATGAACCGTTAACCTGAACCATAGGATTTTCACCTCTGGTCGCGGCTTCAACGATACCTGTCTGCATTTCTCCGTTTACATTCAGCTCAACGGTACGGCCAATTGTGTTTGTAGCTTCCGAAGCAAAAAGCATGTTTGCCATTCTTGTGAAGCTTGTACTCATGTTTGTCATCTGCTCAAGTGACGAAAACTGAGCCATCTGCGCAATAAACTCCGTATTCTCCATAGGATTAGTTGGATCCTGATTGGAAAGCTGTGTAATAAGAAGCTTTAAAAAATCATCCTTGCCCAATTCCTGACTTACGGTACGTCCATTTTCCGCAGTGTTTTTCGCATTCTGAAGGTTGACTGCATTGTTTACAGCAACCATGTCTTCTGCGCTCAGTTTTGTATCAATTGTCATTGACATCCCCTCAAACAACAACGCCGTTTTAAGCGACGAGATTTACCATTCCAGAACCTGCATATTCTTCAGGAAGAACGTCTGGCATTGAATCGACATATTTCATGCCGTTCATGTTCACAATCTGCTCCTGTGCGAACTGCCTTTCTTCCTGCTGATTCTGACTACCACCGTTACCAGAACCACCCCATGCAAGTTCAAAACCGCCAGCCTCAAAACCGCTTGCCGAGAACGCCTCTTTTATAGCGGAGATATTCTCCTTAAAGGCATCGTAGGCTTCGCGACTTGCGACGACGATTTTTCCTGATACTTGATTGTCGGACAATTCAAGTTTTATCTTAACGTTTCCAAGCTGCTCAGGATGCAGAATTAAGTTGATAGAACCTTTTCCATTATTCTGAAGCACTATAGAACCCGTCTTTACAAGATCGCCGGCAGATGTCTCAAGTTCTTTTGAGAGCATAGAAGCAAAATCAGCTTTGGAAAGACCTTCCGCGCCGTTTTGTACCCCGCCCTCGGACAAAGCAGTTTTTTCATTTGAAGCAAGAGATAGTGAAATTTCAGCGTTTCCCTTTGCGTCAAAAGTAACTTGCTTTGAAAAGCCCTGCTTTTGTGATTTGTCAGAAGGTTGCTGTTCTGTACGAAGATCGACAATCTGAATTTTCTCGCTTGCAGGCGCGGAAGCATTAAGTTTTGCAGCAACGGAAACCATATCTTCTGATGAAGACAAAGTTTCTTGTGCTGAAGCTGCTTTTTCGCTTTGCTTTGAGAGCATTGCAACGAGAGTGTCGTATTCAGAAAACCGTGATTTTTTCTCTTTCTTTGCATCAAGGTTTTCAGAAAGGCTTTCTGCAGAACCGGACTCTGAAGCGGCTTCCAAATTGACGGTTTCTTTTGCATCATTCTTTACAACCTGCTCAGTACCGTTCTTTAAAGCCATCATTAGAGGCGCGTCTTTTTCTGACACATTTTCCAGAACACCATTTTCAGGAAGCTCCTGAGATGCTGCTTGGCTTTCGGCGGCTGCCGCAGCTTGTGCAAACAGTTTTTCAGATGATTCGTCACCTTCTGAAAGTTTCATGTTCGCAACAAGGTCAAGAGCAGAATTTTCCTGCTCTGAAAGCAAACCTTCTTCCAAGGCATCTGCAGAATACTCTGCGTCTATACCATAAGCAGACAATTCATCTGCTGTGGCAGCCGCAGCTTCTGGGAGAGTACGTTCTACATGATTTTCTTGATTTTCTAATACCGGGGTTTCCTTGTTTTCATCAGAAGCTTCGTGAGCTTCCTTAACAGGAGCATTTTCAGTGGCAGAAGTTCTGTCCTTTGCGCTTTCCCCGCTATTTACTTTTCCATCCGTGGTATCTTTCTGTCCGGCCTTTTCCAGCATTTCGCTGAAAGAAGGTCCGTCATTCTTACCGGCGCTCGTTCCCTGAGCCTTACCACCTGGATCGAAGCCAGAAAGAGAACTGACTTCGGTGCGGGCCGGAAGAATATCCAGTGCCGTTATAGGCATAATACCTCCGATGCAAACATCGGAAAGAACGCAGATTTTTAGTTTATGCTTTGCGGTTTTGCTTCCATTTTTCGGGTTATTTCTGCTACCCGTTCAGGAGGCATAAGCGTAAGCCAGTATGAAACGTTGGAATCGGAACCGGATTCAGCCGCAATTTTGTCAACCATACGGATTGTATCAATAAAATCCTGATCGTCCATTGCAAGAAGAATATCTACCGCACTCTTCGGAGGCATACTGCTCAAATATTCTGCTCTTGTCCTGATATTCGCATCTCTATCTTCGGCTCTTTTTCGCTCGTTATTGAATGTTTTTTCGCTTTCCTCAAGGGCGATGCGGCGGTCATCAAGTTCCTGCGCCATCTGCTCATTCTGAGCTTCACGCGTCACGATGTTTTCCTCGCGTTTATCAAGTTCTTGGGAGCGAATTTCGTATTCTTCGATTATCTTTTTTATGCGGTCGTTTCCTAGATCCGCCAAATCGATATTCTCTGGATTATCTATAGTTACCGACGACTGCGGAGTAAGCCCTACCAGTTTATAAAACCAATCAAACGTGTCTTTCATTTCGATTACACCAAGATGATCAAACCAAAGAAGACCCGCAAGAATCATTATCACTATGAGAATTAACAGAACTATTGTTTTTCCGATCGTTTTTGCAGCGCTCACATCCCACCCCGCATATTAACCATAATTATAGTATACAAGTGAATTCTCAGAATGTAAACACACCACACAAAACAAGGTCATAAAGCTTGTTATCCTGTTCATTCCCGAAATACCACGTAAAATCAGCTCCAAACTCAAATTGGAAGCTGTATATAAGACTCATAATCGGAGAAAGAGTAAAATTTACGCCACACGTTACGCCGTGTTTTACGTCAAAAGAAGAAAGGTTCGATACAAGCTCAGGAAAACCAAGAATCATCATGTTACGCGGAGAACCCTTCCAGTTCGCTCCATAACCGCCTGTCAATGTAAACCTGTTTGCGT
>JAEEGI010023457.1_pt1 | contig 12109 bp, 9 predicted proteins | sample 8958751 | NCBI WGS metagenome assembly JAEEGI01 (sample SAMN16246545, study PRJNA631951) | gut metagenome | biome: gut microbiome; feature: rumen; material: KS-attached | host: Bos | place: Iran: Karaj | collected 2018-10 | reverse complement strand
AAAAATTTCAATGAATTAGAGTATCAATATAAATATTTATAAAAAAAAACAGTAATAAACCTTTATTATTAAATAACTGATTATATACTGTATTATTTAAAATATTAAATAATAATATATGATAATTTAAAATTTATATATAAATGAAGGAAAAGTTTAATTTGATTCACATGAAATACATCCCAGATCATTATCTAAGAGATATTGATAACAATCTTCACAAAAATAATCTAAACATTTTGAATATACAAATATATATTTTAAATCTTCTTCTTTTTCCACATCAATATTTTTTTCACAACCTGAACATTTTAAATTTTCTTCTAATAAAAAAGATTTCGTTTCTCTTATTAATGAATCTATTTCATTATATTCATTTTCATGAATATTTTTTTCTGTATTTAATATTATATTTTTTTGAAAATTATTAAATTTATTTTTATTAATATATCTTAAGTAAATATTAAGTAATCTTATTTTATAAGAAAGACATGAATTTTCATAATTTAAATTATTATCTTCTTTAGTATTTGCACATTTAATAAATTTTTTCTTATGTTTATTAATAATTTTATTAGAATATTCATTTGCAAATTCAATATAATTATTATTATTTTTATTTTCATTATAAAATTTTAATAATTTATAAGGTTTACAATTACTTTCAATATGTAAATTTTTATTTTTAGTTTGTTTTAATTGATAAATAATAGCTTTACTAACATTTAAAAATTCACATCTTTTACAATAAAAAGGTAATTTACAAGAAAAATCATTACAAGCACTACAAGAATAAATTAAATTATGTAATTTTTTATGTATTGGACAATAACATCCATCATTATTTAAACAATTAGCAATAGAAATTTTAAAATCAATATTATTTATTTTTTTAAATATCATTTTAATTAAAAATTCTTCTATTTCTTTTTCATTTTTTGGATAAATTAAATCACCATTTGTTTCTTTTGTTATTATATTCAATAATTCAAAAGGAGTTTCTAAACTAATAATATTAATTTGTACTTTTTTATTATAAGAACCTAATAAATTAAAAATATTATCTTTATCTAAAGTAATTGGTGAAGATAATATAATTAAAATATCATTATTCATTTCTTTATTAGATTGGAAAATTTCAAAAGATAAATTTAAACTATTTGTTATTGAGAAATAACCACTTGGAGTGAAAATTTTTTTTTTTTTGATTTAGATTATTTAAAATAAATTCTGAATCTTGACTAAAAGGAGAAATAAATTCAGAACAATAATTTCTTGTTCCAATAATTACAATTGAACTACTTAAATTATAATTAAAAAATTCAACAATAAATTTTTCTAATTTTTGAAAAATAAATTCAAATCTATTTGGCTTAAAATCTACTTTATTTGTATATTCACTTAAATCTATTATTATTATTAAATTTCTTAGGAAATTAAAATTATAATTTATTTTATTTTCTTTCTTTATTTCTTGAATTAATATTTTATTTTCATTGAAATCTTCAGTTGAATTTAAAGTTAAATGTTCCATCATTTTTAATATATTTTCTTCTTTTAAAATATTCCAATTATGAGAATAGTCTCTTTCCCATTTTTGTTTTGTTGGCTTTTGAATTATATTATTGTTATTTTCTGAATTTGGAATTTTTGATGTATTTTCCATTTAAATTAATTTTTAAAATTAATATTTGTTTTTATTTTATTTTTTAAAATTAGTTTTTTTTATATTTTTTTTTTATTTGGAGAGGACAAATTTATTAATTATTATTTTTTTAATTGTTTTTTTTTAAATTTTTTTTTTAATTTTTTTTAATTTTTTTTTTTAAATTTTTTATTAGATATAAACAAAAAGGTATTATAATAATTTTAATTGTATTTTTATTTAGAGTATTTTTCATAAGAATTATATGTGTATTTTTTTAATTCTAAAAAAGAAAAGAATTTAATTTTCTAATATTATACTTTTAAATAACTTTTAAAACCTAAAAGAATCCAATTTAAATCTTTATATTTTATATTATTGACATCTAAAAACATTAAAAGCTAACATTTAATGAAAAAAAAAAAAAAAATTTTAAAAATCTCATTAAAAATATAATAAATTAAATTCCAAAAGAATAATTATTTTTAAATGGGTAATAATGATACAAAACATCAATCGCATTTATATCAATCAAATGATGATTCTTCAATTAAATCAAATTCATTAAAAAGAAATAATAAAGAACAAAAAAAAACGAAACAAAAATTAGAAAGAAGAGGAAGCAATCCAACTATATTAAAAAAAAATATTGAAAAATATCTTGAACAAATATCAGAAAAAGAAAAAACAGAAAATTCAAACATTTCAAATTCAAATACCATGAATAATCAAAATAATGAAAATTCAATGATTAATGATAATACATTTAATAATATTTTTTTTGATAATAATAATAATGAAATTTCTAAAAGTAAATCTACTTCTAATTTAAGTCAAAATGATTCTTCTTCTCAACAAAATTTTACTTATAATTATGATAATTCTAATTTTTCTCAAAAACAAAATAATCATCATTCTGATATTAATTTTGATATGAAACAAGTTTTTTTTTATAAGAGAAATAATAAAAAGCATAATACAGTTCAACTAGATACAATTCAACTAAGAGAAAATATAATTAATGAACAATGCAAAAATCAAAAAAACATAAAAATAAATAACATTCAAATAAAAAATAATAATTTACCCAATAATGGCCAAATAAATTCTAACCTTGACATTAGTCCCTCATATTCAAAGAACCTCATGAAGGATAACATCTCAATGAAAGATTCCACCTCAATAAACATAATCAAAAGTAAATCAAGCATATATGAAAACCCAAAAGAATATCAAAAGAAATTTCCTTCTCAAAATGATTATGAATTAACCTTTAATCGCAACGGTGAAGAGATCCGTTCCTCTTACTTAACGAAACTAATATGTAAAAAAATATGGACTCCATCTCTGAAGCCAAAAACACATAACTCCTTAATAATCTTTGACTGGGATGACACATTACTCTGTACATCATTCCTAAATAGTAAAGGTAGCCCTCCTGAAAAAGTATCTTTATCAATAAAGGAAGCAGAGAAGATGGCAAAGTTAGAATTCAATGTACTTCGTGTGTTGACACTTGCTTTAGAGAAAGGAGAAGTATACATAATCACTAACGCAACTCTTGATTGGGTTGAGTATTCATGTGAAAAATATTATCCAAGTGTTTTTACATTAATGAAGAGAATTCATATTATAAGTGCGAGAGGAAATTATGAAAATATTTATCCTGGTGATTTAAGAATGTGGAAAATTCAAACTTTTCTAAAAATGGAAAAAGAATTTGATTGCAGATTAATTACAAATATTATTTGTCTTGGTGATAATTTCATTGAAATTGAAGCTGGACATATTTTAGGAACAAAATTTTCACAAGCTTTTGTTAAAACTGTGAAATTTAGGGAAGAACCTAAAATTGAAGAGTTAAATAAACAGTTAATGTTAGTTTGTGAACAATTTGATAATATTTACAAAGCAGTAAAGAATTTGACAATAAGGGTTGAAAAGAAAAAAAAATAAATTTTATATTTTTTTTTTGAATTCTTATGAAAGTTTTTATAAGGTTTTTTTGAATTTGATGGGATTTTATTGTATATTATTTTTATTATTAGGTTTATTTTTTTAAAAATGGTTTTTTTTTGGTGTTTAAAAAATATTTTTGGATGTAAATTAATATTTTATGATAATTTCTATTTTTTATTTGTATTTTAGAAATGATTTTAGATTATTTTTCTAATGATTCAATATTATATTTTTAAAAATATATAATAAAAAGAAATATTTTTATATATATTTATTAACGTATGAATTAATATGATAATTTTTTCTAAATAATTTAAAAATCTAAATACATATTATTTATTTTTACTTCGAAATTATTTTAAATTTTATCTCCAATCATTTTCTATTTTCTAATTTTTTTATTCAATTACATTTAATTTCTTTTCTAAAATAAATGAAATAATTGTTATTTCAATTTTTCTAATTTCTTCTATTTTAAAAATATAAGAATTAACAAAGAATTATAAAAATAAGATAAAAATGAATTTTCATATTAATAAAATAAAAAAATCTTTTTAAAAAAATAAAATAACTAAAATTATCATAATTTTTTTTATCTATATAAAGATAAATAAAATAATAAATTTAAAAAAAATGGGTTGTAGACAAACAAAAGAGCAAATAATTCAAAAAATAATAACTGAATCAAAAAATTTATTAAACGAACAAATAATAGATATAATAATGTTAAAAACAGGTTTTGATGAAAAAGAATTATTAAACTTGATAAAAATATTTATGAAATTAGGACCAAGTAAAAGAGGTAAATTAAAATATGAAAAATTTCTTCAAACTCCATTTTTTAAATATTCTCCTTTTGGATGGCATTTATTAGAAGCTTTTCAATTAATTAAAGATGAAGATGAAGAAGAAGAAGAAGAAGAGGAAGAAGAAGAAGAAGAAGAAAAAAAAGAAGAAGAAGAAAAAAAAGAAGAAGAGGAAAAAGAAGAAGAAGAAAAAAAAGAAGAAGAAGAAAAAGAAAATGATGATGAAGAAAAAGAAGAAGAAGAAAAAAAAGAAGAAGAAAAAAATAATAATAGCGAAAATAATAATAGCGAAAATAATAATAGTGAAAATAATGATAGTGAAAATAATGATAGTTCTAATAATAATGAAAATGAAGAAGAGAAAAAAACAGAAAATAAAAAATCAAATGAGAAAGAATCAGAAAAAACAGATAGAAAATTAAAAGAAAAAGAAAAAGAGAATAAAAGATTAGAGAAAGAGAGAGAAAAGAAGGAAAGACGAATGAAAAAGGAAGAAGAACAATTAAAAAGAAGAGAAGAAGAAGCAAAAAAAAAGTCAACAAAAAATTATAAAGTATTAGATATATATAGAATACCAGAAGATGGTATTCCTGATTTAAATTTTAAAACATTTTGTGAAGTATTATATATATTTTCATCTCATTGCAAATTAGAAGATAAAACACAAGCTTATTTTAAATTATTTGATTTTGATAATGATGGAAGAATTGGAATTAAAGATATTAAAACTTATTTAACTAATTTAAGAACTGACCCTTTTATTTTACAAAAAAGACCTAAAACTAATAATAATTCAAGTGAAAATTCTGTTGATTCTGAAAAAGAAAAAGAATTTCATTTATTAAAAATTGATGAATTACAAAACAAAGATGAAGATACTCAAATTGCACAAATTATTATGAGAGAAGCTACTAATGGAAATAAAGATTATTTAGATTATTTTGATTTTAGATATATGTTCTTTAATACTCAAAAAATACATGATTTTCAACATTATATTTATTTAAATGATGATATTAAAGTTGAAAGTGATGTTCCTCAAGTTGATTTACAAAATAATAATCAATTAAATGATTATATGGAAAGGGATTAAATCAAATTTATTTTTTTTATTTATTTAGAAAATAATACAATTCATTAATTATATATTTTTTGATTATTTATTATTAAAGTAAATTTAACAAAGGAAAAAAATTTTAATATTTTTAAAAAATAAAAAAATAATAATTAAATTATATAATAATAATACATTTTTATTTATCATATCTTGAATTAGCATTAATTTTATTGTTTAACAATTTTTCTTTTTTGATTTGAATTTTTTGTAAAACTTCATCAATTTTTTTAATTAATTCTTTTTCTCTGTTAATAGAATCTTGTTGATTTTGTTGTTCAAAATTATCAGAATTAGAAAAACTTCTATTATTAATATTATTACTATTTCCATTTTTAATATGCATATTTAAATTATTATTAGGGTAAAAATCTAAAGAAAAATTTTCAAAAGATAAAATACTTAAAATATATTCTTTTCTTTTTTGTTCAAAAATTTCATTATCTTCATTTGAAAAAGTATTTAAAGATATATTTCTTTTTATTTCATTTAATTCATTATTATTATAATTATTAGAATATATTTTTGTTAACAATGAATCTCTATTTTTTGTTATTTGATCTATTAATTTACTTTTTGAATCTAATTCATTTCTTAATTGATCTATTTCTTTTTGCATTATATTTTTTTCATTTTGAACTGAAGTATTTTTTTTTTTTAATTCTTCATTTTCTTTTTTCACTTTTTCATATTGAATATTTAAAAATTCTAAATCTTTCATTTTATCTATTGTTTTTTCTTTATATTCTTCAAAATCTTCTTTTAATTTTAAATATTCATAATTTAATCTTTCTATTTCTTTAATATCATAATTTTTCATTATTTATTTTATTTTAAATTTATTTAATTTTTTTAAAATGAAAAAAAAAAATTTTTTACTTATTTTTAATTAATTGAAAATTAAAGAAAAAAAAATTAATATGGAACTTTTACTTTGGTTATGGTTTTATAATAAATATTTTTTCTTTGGAATAGAATCAACAATTCAATTTTATAAAAATAGTTGGATTTTACCTTTTATATATCATATAGTAATGATATTTATATGTTTTTACTATATTTATTTAGAAGAAAAAAATTATTATAATTGTGATATATCATATCATATGTGGCATTTTTTTTCAATATTTATTCATTTAATATTTTCCTTAATTTTAATTTCTTTTAGATTTCAAATAAGTAAAATTCAAGAAAACGAATCAAACTATTTTTCAAATTCAAAAAAAATTTTACCTGAAATAAGAACTTTAGAAAAGAAAATATATTATTGGATAAAGCAAAAAACACTTCAAAGTTATTTAGGTTTATTAATATTATTTTTTTCAATAATTTATTTTTTTGGTTCTATTACTATTATATTAATTTATGATTTTGAATTAGATGATAGATGTGATAAAAAATTAAAAAATATTTTATTTTGGTATAGTATATTATATTTGATTACTAATTCTCCTTTTATATTTTGTGGATTTATTATGTTAATTAGTAAAGTTTTTCCTTGTTTTTTTTATATATTTTTTTCTAAAAATTTTAATCGGAATTATTTAGTTAATGAAAATTTAGATAATATGAATCTTTATTTAAGGAAATATGAAGAGTATGAATAAATAAAAATTTATTTAATGCTTTTTATTAAATAAATATTTTTTTTTTTTAATTTTATTTTTTGTTTAATAGATTAATGTTTTAATTTTATAAAGCAATTATAATGAAAAATATAATAATTGAATATGTAGAACAATTTGAAAATTCTCTTATTTAAACAATAAAATAAAAAAAATGTATTTTTAAAAGTCAACTGAATAAACTTCATAATCTATTACAGTAAAATGTAGTTCTCCTCCATTTAATTCAAAAGTTTCTGTTGTATTATAAGAATGAGGAGAATTAGCATAACTATTATTATTATTAGTACATTGATTAAAAATACATAAATCATATCCTCCTCCAAAAGCAAAATATTCTTTATTCCAATAAAACGCATATTGTTCTAGTCCTTGTTTTATAGTATATTTCTTTTTTTTATTTAAAGAAAATAAAAAAGATAAATTAGAATTTTGATATCCTCCTGAAGAATTCCATGAAAGAGGATTATATCCTCCAAATATATTATTTTTTGTTGTTTTTATTATTATTAATGTTGGTCCTTTGTTATCACATTTTTTATGAAATGTTTCTATTGAATCACCATCTAATGATAATTTATATAATAATTTAAATTTTTTTTCTTTATTTTCATTTATCCAATTTGAAAGTAATTTTATTTCTTCTTCATCTTTTATTATTGTTGATTTATATAAATCATTATTCTTTATTCTTTCTTTTTCTTCTTTTATTTCATTTGTTATTTTTTTTATATCTTCTATTTCTTTTTCTGTTTTTTCTTGTTTATTTTTTAAATTATTAATAATATCTTTTAAATTATTATTTTCATTTTTTATATCTTCTATTTCTTTTTTATTAGAAATTATTAATTCATTTATTAAATTTTTCAATTCATTATTTTCTTTTTTAATTTCTTCTATTTCTTTTTTTTTTTTTTTTTCTTGATTATTTAAATTATTTTTTAAATCAATATTTTCATCTTTTAATTCTTTAACTATTTTATATAAATTATTTATTAAAAAATTTATGTCTTTATTTTCTTTAATTGGAATATCAAAAGAAAATTCAGTGAAATCATTTTTATATTTAAAGATAATTTTTATTTCTTCAATTAACACCTCAAAATTTTTATTTTTAAATAATTCAATAATTTTATTAAATACTTCTATATTATTATCAAACATTATAAAAATTTTACTTATATTTTCAAAATCACTTTTAGAATAAGATTTTTCATAAGTTTTAGGAGGAATAGAACTTTGTTCTTCAATAATAAATATAATATTTTCTGATTTGTATGTTATTTGAAGATTTAATTTTTTTTCATTTTGATTAATCAAAAAATTAAAAGGTTCAACTGTTACTTTAGGTGTAGGTGCATCCATTTATACTTGAAAAATTTAAATTAAATTAAATTAATTTTCATAATAAATTATAATAACAAACAATTAAAAACACAATTTATATTATATATTTTATTATATTAAAGAAATTCTCAAATATTTTTTATTATACTTTATTTTTGTCAAGAAATATTTTATTCCATAAAAAAGTTATTCAATAATAATTAAATTGAACTTCTCTATATAAAAATTCAATTTTAAAGAAAAATATATAATATATTTATATATAAAATGTAATCTAAAAAAATGTAATTTAAAAAAAACATATTATTTAATATTATAAAAATCAAATCTCAAACATAAAAACCCATTTACATATTATCATCAATAAATAAAGTAAATCAGAAACTTAATAATTATTTTTTCAATGAAATATTAATAAATCATAATTTTTCCTAAATAAATAAAAGAATTTACAAAAAGTTCCCTTTTTTTTAAATTCTTTTATTTTAGTTTATCTAAAGATTCTTTTGGAGTTATATATATAATTTTACTTTTTCAGAAGAAAAAAAATCATATTTTCTATCTTTTTCTCTTTTTAATTCATATTAATCAGATTCTTTTTATAACCAATATTTTTTTTATTTTCTCCATAATGAATTGTCATTGAGAGATTTATTTTTTTTATTTTTATTTTAAAAAAATGAATTATCCTAAAATTATTAAAGATATTTCTTCTTTTTCAAATGAAAATGAAATTGAGTTAGAGGAATATATTAATAATGTATTAAGTTCTTTAAATTCAAAAAATGAATTAATAAATATTTTAAAAGATAAAAAAGAAGATAATTCAAATAAATTAAAAAATTATATTATTGAAAATAGTGAGAAAATAATTACAATATTTGTTCTAATTAGAAAATTAAAAGACGAATTATTTTTATCAAAAAATCATTTTGATGCAATGTCAAATCAAAGTTTAATAATAAAAAAAAAATATATTGAACCTTTTGAAAAATTATCAAAAGCAATATCAAATAAAACAAATATTGATTCAGTAATAAATTTATATGAACAAGCAAAAAATTTTAAATCTGATTTTAAAATAATAAAATCCCATTTTGATAAAGATACTTTAACTTTAAGTGATAAAAATTTTGAAATTTTTATTAGATTAAGAAAATATTCTTTGGCTGATTTAGCAGGAATTAATTATATTAATGAAGAATATATTTGGTTTCAAAAAAATGGAGAAAATTTATTAGATAAATTTAGAGAAAAATTTGAAGAATGTGTAGGAAAAAAAAATAATAATGAAATATTAAAATTTTTTGAATTTTTTTCTCAAATGAATATCTTAGTAAGTGAAATTAAAAATATCACCAATAAATCTCTTAAAGAATTAATGATTGAAAAATTTTTAAATACTATTATTAAAGAAGTTATTAATACAATTAATCCTTTAGATTTAATTTATGAAAATATTTTAAAAATAAGAAAAGAAATAAATGAATTTTTTTCTCTTTTAGAAGATTTTAATTCTATTTATAATAATTTAGGAAAATTATTAAAAACAACTTATGATAAAACTAATTTTGTTCTTTATGAAAGTATAATGAAATTAGTAAGTTTTGATTTTTTTAATATTATTTTTTTTTAGGAGGATTTACAGAATATTAATCAATTATTTCTTGAAAAAATATTTGAGACATTAAAACAAATATTCCATAAATTAAAAGAAAATACAAGATTTACAAACAGCATAAATTATTTCATTAAAGATTTTATTTTTATATATTTTTCCCTTAAAAAATTTAAAAACGACGAAAAATTAATAAATGAAACTTTACAAGAAATTAAAGTTGAATTTTTAGATAGATTTAATCAATCAATATCTGAAAATTTTTCAAGAGCTTATATATTAATAAAAAATAGTGAAAATAATGCTGATTTAAATGGAAATTTTACTAAAGGAAGTATTGTTAATGCAAATATTATTCAACATTTAGTTGATTATATAAAAAAATTAAGTCAATCTTTTATGGATTTATATGAAAATTTTTCTTTTTATAATAATGATGAAAATTTTTATTCTTCTCAAGATAATTTAATTTATAATTTAAATTTAACTTTTACTAGTTCTGTTATGGAGAATTATTTTCGAAATATTTTTGACAAAATTACTTCTGTTTTAAATACTTTAAATTTAAAAGAAGAAAAAAATGAAAAATTATTAATTCAAAAATTTTACTTTTTTTATTATATTTTATATAAAATGAATAATGTTTTTATTCTTCTTTTAAAAAGTGATTTTTCATATTTAATTAGTGATGCTTTAATATACACAATTAAATTGAAAATGAATCAATTTTTAGGAGATTTTTTTAAAATAATTGTTCAAAGAATTCCAATTAAAAAATATATTAATAATGAAATAAATTATAATCAATTAACAAAAGATATTTGTGATAATTGCAATTTATTTTTTCAAAATGAAAATTATGATTTTAATAGAGCATATGAAATTCCAATTATAAGTTTTATTATGTATTTTATTTCTTTAGGAAGTGTTTCTTTAATTTATAAAAATGAAAAAGATATAAATAATTATCAAAATTTGTTTTTGAATTTAATTTCAATTACTTCAATTTTTAATAAATTAAACTCTATCTCTTTTATAAATAAATTTTTTGAATTTATCAAATTAATTTGTCAAATTGATGAAGAAGAACAATTAAATGAAAAGAAAAATGAAAATAACGTATCAAAAATAAAAAAAATATTAATTAATTTTAGAATATATTCTCTTTTTAATAATGAAGAAAAAAAAGAACATTTTTCAAATATAAATAAAATATTAGAAGATAATAATATAACAAATGAGGGTTTAATAAGATTATTGTCAATTATGATTTTACATTTTTTTAAAATTGATTTAAAAAATGAAATTTTAAATGTTGGAGATATTAAATTTGACAAACAATTAGATATAATAAACAAATTAAAGGAAGTATTTAGTTTTTAAAAATAAATATTTATTTAAATTAACATTAAAATTTATTATATTAAATTATTATATGATTTATAAAAGAATAAATAATATATTGATTTACTTTACATTAAATAATTATTCTAATTTTAAATGATTTGAATTATTAATAACTAGTTCTTCTTCTTTAATAACCATTCTTGATGATAAAATTCTTTTTCCTTTAAAATTAATTTTTATTTTATTATCATTAATATTTGGGTTTGTATCAGGTCTTGCTCTAATTTTTACCATTTGTATTTTTTTAATATTTTTATTATTATTATATACTTTATTTTCATTATTTCCAATTTTAAATTTTGAAATTTCAATTTTTTTATTATTACTATAAGGTCTATTCTCTTTATTTTTATTTTCATTTTTTTCTATGTTTTTATCAAAAATTTTAATATTTCTAATATTAATTTTTTTATTTAATTCATTCTTATTTTCTTCTGTGATAATATTTTTTTTTAAAAAATTTAAGTTTCTATTTAATCTTATATTTTCATTTTTAGGAGAAATACTATTAAAATTTAAATGATTAACACTTTTTTTTGATTTTGTTATATTAATTTTAGTTTGTAATTTATCTTTAATAGTTTTTAG
>JAEEGI010023456.1_pt1 | contig 12109 bp, 11 predicted proteins | sample 8958751 | NCBI WGS metagenome assembly JAEEGI01 (sample SAMN16246545, study PRJNA631951) | gut metagenome | biome: gut microbiome; feature: rumen; material: KS-attached | host: Bos | place: Iran: Karaj | collected 2018-10 | reverse complement strand
AGTCGATCATCGAAATCGACAAGGCGCTGCATCAGATGATCAACGAACTGGAGGCGTAACGAATATGGTCAGAATCGATTCTCCTGAAGTGCAGGAATTTGAACAAGAACATCTGGCGACGCTTCGCGCCCTTGCGCCGGAGTGCATGGTGCTGCTGAAAAAGAACGGGGATTTCCCGCTTTCTGCTCCCTGCGAGATTGCCCTCTACGGCGCGGGCGCACGGGAGACCATCAAGGGCGGCACCGGCAGCGGCGACGTGAACGTGCGCCGCTATGTGACCGTAGAGGAAGGCCTGGAAAACGCGGGCTTCACCGTCACCACGAAGGCCTGGATGGAGGGCTATCAAGCCGCACGGGAAGCCGTGATCCAGGGCTTCTACGAAGGCATTGCCAGAGAAGCAAAGGAACTCGGAAAATCCGTCTTCCTCGTCGGTATGGGGCGGACGCCTTCTGAGCCTCAGTATGCCCTCCCCCTGGACGGCAAAGGCGAGGTTTGTGTTTACGTGCTTGCCCGCAATTCCGGCGAGGGCGCTGACCGTCCCGGAGGCGAGGGTGACGATCTGCTCACGAAGGATGAAATACGGGACATTCTTGCCTGTGCCGAAACCTACCGAAAATTTATGCTGGTGCTGAACGTGGGCGGCCCCGTGGATCTTTCCCCCGTGCTGGACAGAGTGGAAAACGTTTTACTTCTGAGCCAGTTGGGGAGCGTCACCGGCGACGCTTTTGCGGACGTTCTGCTGGGCAAGGCCAATCCCTCCGGCAAGCTCACCACCACCTGGGCCAGGGCCGAAGACCTGCCCACCATCGGGGACTTCGCCCAGCGGGACGATACCCGCTATCGGGAGGGTGTGTTTGTGGGCTACCGCTATTATGACGCGGCAGGCGTGAAGCCGCTCTTCCCCTTCGGCTATGGCCTGAGCTGCACGGATTTCGAGACGGAATGCACCGCCTTTGCGGTAGAAAACGGAATCGTATCCATAGAAGCCACGGTCAGAAATACCGGAAGCTTCCCGGGAAAAGAGACGGTACAACTGTATTATTCCGCCCCGGACGGCAAACTGAAAAAGCCCCTGCGGGAGCTGGGCGCTTATGCCAAAACCCGGGAGCTGGCACCCGGCGAGCGCGAGACGCTTGAGCTGGAGCTGCCCTTGGAGAATATGGCAAGCTGGGACGCGGAGCACGACTGCTGGCTGCTGGAGCAGGGCGAATACCTGTTCCGCCTGGGCGATACTGCCGTCGGTGTCGTGTCCCTGGATGCAGACGCGGCTTCCGCCCGGCTCAGCCATTCCGGCGGTGAGGCGGATTTTGAAGACTGGCAGCCCCGGATTGCGCGGGAGATTCCCGAGAATCTGCCGTGCGTCCCGGTTTCCGCATCCGCCCTTGGCCGCATCGGGCATTATGACAAGAAAAAACTTGACCGGGCGCACATCGGATTGCAGGACCTGTCCGGCTTCTCTGACCGGGAGCTTGCGACCATCTGCGTGGGAAAGCACTCGGACGCAGAGGGCATGGCGGCCATCATCGGCAATTCCGCTTCCCGTCTGGCGGGCGGCGCAGGCGAAACCGCGTCCATTGTGGCAGAAAAGGGTTACGGAACCATCGTGATGGCGGACGGCCCCGCGGGGCTTCGGCTTGCCACCAAATATCTGGAGACAGAGGAAGGCCAGGAGGGGCTGGACGCCGACGCCTTTGACAGCGTTCTGAATATCCTTCCGCCCGAGATTCAGCAACTGATCCGAATGAAGCTGCGGCAGAATGCGGAAAAAGCCAAAAACCACGCGGTTCTTTATCATTATGCTTCTGCAATTCCCATCGGGACGGCATTGGCACAGGCTTGGAACCCGGCTGTTGCGGAGGCCTGCGGGGATCTGGTGGGCGAAGAAATGGAGCTTTTCGGCGCCAACGTCTGGCTGGCCCCTGCCCTGAACATCCACCGCAGCCCGCTGTGTGGACGGAACTTTGAATACTATTCCGAGGATCCTCTGATCTCCGGCAAAACCGCTGCGGCGGTGACCCGCGGCGTGCAGCAGCATCCCGGCTGCGCCGTCACCATCAAGCACTTTGCCTGCAACAACCAGGAGACCAACCGCTTCGGCTCCAACAGCGTGGTTTCCCAGCGGGCTCTGCGGGAAATCTATCTCAAGGGCTTTGAGATCTGCGTGAAGGAGGCTGACCCCAAGGCGCTGATGACCTCCTACAATCTGCTCAACGGGACCCATACCGCAAACCGCGGCGATCTGATCACAACGGTACTGCGCGGGGAGTGGGGCTTTGAAGGCGTCGTCATGACGGACTGGGGCACCACCAATGACAAGTTCAACCTGGGCGTCTACGGCGCATCCAGCCCGGCGCTCTGCGTCAAAGCCGGCAACGATCTGATGATGGCCGGCTCCAAGGAGGACGTGGAGGGCATCCTTTCCGGACTGCGAAACGGAAGTCTGAGCAGACAAGCCCTGGAAGGCTGCGCGGGTCGGGTCCTCGCTCTGTCCCAGGCACTCTGCAAAGCCAATCGCGGCATTGAAAACGCGTGAGGGCAATGAACAATCAAAAAACCTCTTTTGTCGATCGGCAAAAGAGGTTTTCTTGTTGAAATGGCACCCATTTTATGATATCATTCCAGTAAGGTCAAAAAGGAATCACGATTTGGTGCAATCATCTTTCTGTCTGGAGAAGTATATGGAAATTAAGTTTGCGTATGGGAAGTGCGTCTTCACCCGCCCAAGAATTGAGAACGTGGACCAGATGGTTCAAATGATGAACAACGAAAATATCGCATCGATGTTATCCGCCAAAAGAAGAATCATAACAAGAGAATCCGAACTGGAATGGATCCAGGCGCATCAAGACGATCTTACCTTCTCCGCATACGATCGTGAATCATTGGAATTTATCGGCAATTGCAGCTTTAATGAGATCGACGGCAAGAGAGGCGAAATCGGTCTTTCAATCTGTGCGCATATGCAGGGAAAGCATTATGCAAAAGATATCATTTCCGGTTTGGCAGCGTACGGCTTCCGCGAATTGGAGCTGGATGAGATCTATGCGATCGTTTTTTCTGATAACGTCAGGTCGCTTCAATGCGTGACGGAATTAGGCTTCAAAGAATACGCCCGGAAGAAAAACGTCCTCGAGCGGAACGGCGTTCCGGTCGACGACGTGTATCTTCGGATCAAACGAAACTGACCGAAACAGGTCCCTGTCTGCGGTGCGTAAAAAACGGAATCAGAACGCCAATCAATCGGAGGGATCATCATGTATCATCAGGATTGGCTGATGCGGCAGATCGAGGTTGAAGCATTTGAGAATGAGGATGGACGATGACCGAGATAGGAGGAATATCATGAAACAACAGAATCGGAAACAAATCTTGAAAAAGCTCTGCGCCATGCTCCTTTTCGCCGCATTGTTCGTGAGCCTTGCCGCGGGATGCGCAAACCGCGAGCAGACGCAGAACGCAGCGCCGCAGACGACCGCGCCTGCGGAAACGATCGGGCCTGCGGAAACGACCGGGTCTGCGGAAACGAACGGGTCTGCGGAAACGAACGAACCCGTGGAAACTGCGGAGCCGGAAGACGCGAGCTGCGACGCCCTGTTTTACGGGGATTCCATCACCAAAGGCAACAATTTTGACGAGTTCTTCCCGCAGCTTCGGATCGTGGATTTCGGCATCAACGGCGCAACGATCCAGGATCTGACCGCCCGCGTGGATGAGGTCAACGCGCATCACCCCGCAAAGATCTTCGTTCAGGCAGGCGGCAACAACCTGGATTCCCACAATATCGACGAATGCATAGAGCTCTTCCGCGGACTTCTGGACGCGCTTACGGAGACCTGCCCCTATGCGGAGGTTTACGTCGAGAGCATGCTGCCGCTCAACAAGTCCGTCGCAGCCTCGTGGGACTGCTCCAACAAAACGATCCGCACCTATAACAAGCAGCTTGCGGAGCTTGCCGCGGAATACGGCATGATCTATCTGGACACGCATGCGGCGTATGAGTATCACGGAGAGCTGAACCCTGAAATGACCGAAGACGGCGCCCATCTGAAATACGAATGCTTCGGTCCCTGGGCGGAGGTGGTTCGCCCGTACCTCGAGCCGTAACCAACGCGGCGGCTTCGCGCTCAATCAGATCAAAACAATTCCATCAAATCACAGGAGGAAATAATAATGATTCTTTTAGTTATCGATGTGCAGAAGGCCCTCGTGGATGAGGACCTGTATGCCTATGAAACCTTTGTGGACAGCGTCGTTCGCCTCGTTGACGCCGCCAGGAAAAACGGCGTTGAGGTCGTCTTCGTTCAGCACGACGCCGGCGCGGGAAGCGGGCTGTCCATCGGCGACGAGGGCTTTGAGATCATCGACGAGATCAAGCCGGAAGCGGGAGAAAAGGTCTTCGTCAAGACCGTCAACAGCTGCTTTGGCAACAAGGATTTCAAGGCGTACATGGAGCAGCAGACGGATCGGCGCCTGATGATCGTCGGCCTGCAGACGAATTACTGCATCGACGCGACCGTAAAGTCCGCGTTCGAGCGGGGCTTTGAAGTGATCATTCCCGAGGGCACCAACTCGACCTTCGACAACAATTATATGAACGCCGAAACCACCGTCCGGTATTACAACGAAGACGTCTGGGAAGAGATCGTCGATTCCGTTACGCTGGAAGAAGCCATCGATCTGATGGGGCGTTGACGCGATACGTGATTTGCCGCACAAAGCCTTCCCCCCGAGGGGGGAAGGCTCTGACAGCGTCGTAGGGCGGGCTGACCTCAGCCCGCCGCTTATACAATGCCAGTCATCCCGGCGGCCAGAGGTCTGGCCGCCCTACGCATGGTTCGATCCGTGATCCCGGTAAACAGGCCGGGTCGCCGCGGCGTACTTGATGTGCGCCGCCTGCGGGAGCGTGTAAAGCAGACGTCATTTTTATCTGGATTGTGAAACGCCTATGTATCATCAAGATTGGCTGATGCGTCAGATCGAAACGATCACGCGATACGTCTTCTCCATCCTGCTGGGGAAAGAGGACGAACTGAGCAGCGATATTCAAATCGAAGCACAGCGGCAAACCAGCGGAGCGGCCGACACGCTCAGCTTCCGCCTGGGTCGGCTGGTCGATGCGGAGCGGCTGTGCGAGGCGGAGGATTTGCTGTATTCCGCCGTGGAGGACGGCGACCCGGAGGCTTTGACCGCCGGACTTCGCTTCTACAGCGATCTGAACCTTCTGTCAGACGAGGCCCTGCTGCGCTGCGATTTCCCCCGCGACGAGATCCTCAGCGGGCTCCGGGAGCTTTGCGAGACCTATGGATACGATCTCGGCGTGATCGGAGAAGCGGATTAGCCGATCCGTGCAGGGCCGGCTGCGCCGCCGTTCGGGCGGCGGCGCCGAAAGCTTCAACCGTGCGAACGGACCTTTGGAAGAACGTGAATGGAGATCATACAGATGGATCATATCAAGCTGAGCCCGTCCGGGATCATTTTCGGGACGCTGTTTATCGGGATCGGCATCCTGCTTGCCCGCTTCCTGTTCAAGCGGCTGCGGGAAGAACGCGAGAGCCTTTCGGGAGACGGGTACGCCGCCCGCCCGACCGCAGTGGGAACGGTGCAGGGCATCCCCGGCAGCAAGCAGCACTGGTTCGTGCGTTTTGTCAACGCCGAGGGCGAGGAATGTCTCGGCATGGACGACAGATTTGCCGAGAGCGTGTTCCATGCGGAGCGTTATCATATGCCGAAGCGCGGCGCGGTTGAACGGGTGTACTACTGGCCCTTTGAAGAGACCTTTGACCGGAACGGCTCCTACTATTACTGCGGTATGCACGCCCATTACTGGATCCACTTCTGCGACGAGGGTCTCTACGCCGTCTCGCACACGAAGCAGAAGCGCAGGCTCTTGGGCGGTCTACTGCTTGCCGCAGCGTTCCTGGTCGCAGGCGTTCTGACGGTCCTGTTCGGCGAATGACCGGCGAACGGTCGGAGGAGGAAAGCGGGGTTTTCGGAAAGAAGCCCCGCTCTATTTCATGACTTGACCGTAAAACAGCAGCTCCGGCGCATCAAAGCTGCCGTTCATCACGTAGAACGTAAACGGACGGTCCGCAACGAACTCCTTCGGAACCGGAGGCTCCTCCAGGATGGGGCAGCCTTCTACCATCGCGATCACCGTCACGGCTGCCGCCTCCAGACCTTTTTCATCCGTTTTGACTTTCGCCTTCTGGATGATGTCGCTCACGAACAGGTCTTCGGTGAACATGCTCCGAAAATCTCCGTTGCCTTCCTCAAAGATCCTGTCGCAGCCGACGGAAGCCAGATAATTGCAAAGCTCCTTCTTGTCAAACGAGCTTTCCAGATCGAGCTTCGGCACCTGAACGTGGACCAGCTCGCTGCTCCCCTTTTTCAGTTTGGAGGGCAGGTCCGTATTGTCTCCCAGCACGTAGACCATCATAATCCCGCCGTTCAACGGTACTGCAACAAGCTGGGTGTTTGCGTCTTCGTAGTACCTGTAATTCTCTTGCGTACTGATAAACGCTTTCCGGACGGTCTTTCCGCTCACGTCTGTAAAGTCTTTCTCTCCGACGTCGGAAAATTCATACAGCCAAGCGCACTTCAGGTACAGGGCGTTTGCCAGGAGGACGGCTGCTTGGGATGCGTCGTCGATCACGGACGGGATCAGACCGTTTGTCTGCTCCCTGGCCCAGTCGTTGACGGCCTCCGTGATCTGGGACGCCGGTTTCTCGTAAGCAGAGGCCCGGAGCTTTTCCGATACGGCGTTTACGTATTCGTCGATCCACGCGCCCGGCAGCGAGGTGTTATGCCAGATGGAATTGATCACCCGATAGGCCGATTCCTCCGAATCGTCTGTCCATTCTGCAAACGCCTTTTCCTGTTCCAGCACGGACGCATACCATTTTTCCGCTTCCTCCACGGACGAGAAGCCAAGCGCGTCCAGTAATTGCCGCTTGCTTTCTCCATCCGCGCCCTCCAGCAGCAGCACAAGCGCAGCCTTGAAGGACAGCGGAGATACCGTGAAGTTCTCCTGCTCCAGACCGGTCTGCCGGAGATAGCGGATCAGCTTGCCGTCAAAATCCGTGAAGCCGACGGCTTCGGTTCCGTCGATCGAAACCGGTTTCGTGACAATGGCCTGCGGTTTTTGGGACGAAGCGCAGCCGGAAAACGCTGTCAGCAGCAGAACGGCTGCAAGCAGGATTGAAATCACTTTCTTCATAGGGAACCCTCCGTTCTTTGAATCCGGGTTTCTGCAATCTGGCCGGAAAACCGGTCAGTCCAGATTGCCGGACCAGGGATAATCCTGATAGGAATATTCCTGCATCCAGTTTGCGTTCTCGCCCTGGGCCTCCGGCTCCTCGCTCAACAGCAGGGGCTCGTAGACCGTACCGGCAAACCAGACCTCGCCGGTATCCTTGTCCTGAATGAAGAAGATGAAGGGCTTGTCGAAGGTCATGTCGATCTCCTCCACCGGGACGTCGTAGAAATAGTCGAAGTCCGACCCGGCGCCTGCGCCGCCGAGCATCGTCGCCGCAGAGGCCTTGATGCCGTCCTGGGTAAACTCAATATTCGCCTTGTGCAGGGCTTTTCCGATATAGGCCGGGCCCTCGGTAATGCCGGAGAGATCCGCCTTCCCGGAATCAAAAACGTCCGTGACGCCCATCCCGGCCAGATCGTTCATCAGATCGAGGCTGTAGTCAAAGTGGAACTTCGGGATGAAGCCGACGATCTTGGTCACGACGCCCTCGGAGAAGTTCTCGCTCCTGATCTCCTTGAGCTTGGAGATCGTGTCGTTGATCTGTGCGGCGTTCGCGTTTTTCAGCCAGTCCGCCAGATCGCCGTCCTGCGGCATGATCGCCACGTAGCGGAGGGTGACGCCGTTGTATTCCTTCAGGTCCTTTGCAAAGGCCTTGAGCTCGTCGTCCACGTACAGGGAGAAGTCCGTGCTGGCCTCGGCGCGGTGATAGTTCGTGCCGATTTCCTTGAGATACTGGTCGAGATAGGCTTCCTTCTTCTCCTCGTAGGTTCCTTCTCCCTCGAGATACCAGGAATAGGGGTTCTCCTTCATATACTCGTCAAAGGCGTCGCCGACGGTCTTGCGGATGGCGTCCGCGCCGAGCTCGTTCACAACGTCGTAGTTGTTGACGGAAGCAACGATCTCCATGCCGGAGATCTCCTCGTCCATGCCCGCAAAGCGCGCCGACATCACGTTGCTGGCAACGCTGAGCCAGAACTTTTCGTGCGGATACTCAAAGCCCTCGATGCGCCCGAGGAACTTTTGCTCCCACTCCATGTCGATCGCAAGCGCGTTGACCAGAGCGAAGTCGAGCGGGGTCACGTCGCTGTCCTGCGCGAGGTTCTTGATCAGGCCGAGGGTCTTCTCCTCGACCCAGGAATTGATCTTGTCCGCCCCGGCAAAGGAATCGTAGAAGACGTCCGCGCCGTATTTCTGCGTCAGGGTCTGGAGATAGGTCTGCTTCACCTTCGCCTCGTAGCTGTCACGGATGAACATTGCGTTGGCTAAGGAGAGGTTTTCGCTGTTGGGGTAGATTTTGGGGACGTATTCGCCGATCAGATTTGCGATCTGCCCGTGCGACTCGCCGCCGGTGCCCTCGTTTAGCATGCCCAGGGCGTACTTGACCGAGAGCGGGCTGTAGACCACGTTCTCCTGTTTGTTCTCGATCTGCAGGAAGCCGAGGTCAAAGTCCTGGAGCTGTCTGCCGTTGATCGTGTACCTGAGGACCTCTGCAACCGGCGCGCTGCCCGTCTCGACCGGCGCGGAGCCGTTGGTCTGCTCCGGCGCAGTGTTCTGCGCGGCGGGATTCGCCGCGGCCGGCGCGTCGCTCCTGGCGGTGCAGCCGCTGAGCATCGCTGCACACAGCAGCGTCAGCGCAAGAAGCGCAGAAATCAGGCGCTTGGTTTTGATCGTTTTCATAAGAATGCCTCCTTGTATTTGCCCGGATGATCCGGGCGTCCGTCTGTTAAATCAGACGAACGAAAATCCGTTTGGTTCCCTTCTGCGGGTATCAGTATATAACAATTCCGAACGGAACGCAAGGATGGAAAACTTTGCTTGCATTCCGGAGCAAGCAGCGTTAAAATGAAGCAAGCAACACGAAAGGAAACGTCTGTCATGCTTGAAGTCGTCGCAGCCTATATCCGAAACAACGGTCAGGTCCTGCTCTGCCAGCGCGGGCCGCAGAAATCCCGCGCCCTGCAATGGGAGTTCCCCGGCGGAAAGGTCGAGCCGGGCGAAACGAAGCCCGAGGCATTGATCCGCGAGTGCATGGAGGAGCTGAGCGTCACGCTGGAGGTCGGCGCTGAGCTGGCAGACGTGCGATTCGAGTACCCGGACGTTTCGATCCATCTGACGCTGCTGGACGCGGTGATCCGGGACGGCACGCCGCAGAAGACCGAGCATGCAGACCTCCGGTGGGTCTCCCCTGCCGCGTTTGAACGCTTTGCGCTCTGCCCGGCGGACCGCGCGCTGGTCCGGTTCCTGCGCAAAGCAGAAGCCTGATCGGGGAAGCCAGATCAGGGAAACCTGACCGCATCACCCCCCATATCCTTCCCCTTGAGGGGAAGGTGTCGCCGCAGGCGACGGAAGAGGTGTCGTACCGGATCGCAGTTTCGTTCGTCAGAGCCGAACGGTTGCAATCTTCCAAAAATATTTTTCATTTTTTGAAAATAAGGCTTGCATTTTCAAAAGAAGTGTGCTATTATAATGCCCGCAAGAGATCCGGGTGTGGCGAAGTTTGGTATCGCGCTTGAATGGGGTTCAAGAGGCCGCTGGTTCGAATCCAGTCACTCGGACCATGTCGAGTGTTCATAACGGATTTGAGTTATGAACACTCGACATTCTTTTTTCATGGTCTGCCGTCCGTTTGGGCGGCGTTTTTCTTTCTTCAGGCAATCGCATCTGCGGGACGATGCTCTGGTTTGGGTTTTTCGGGCAGGTACTCAACGGCGACGCCATGGCGGGTTTCAGCTCTGTGGTTTTCCTGCTGAAGAAGAGTATCCTCGAAATCCGCTTCGCTCAGGTCGATATAGCCCACAAAGCGGTAGTAGATCACGACGCGTTGGGTGCGGTGCTTGCCCTTGCCCTCCGTCTCATAGACATCGATGTGGTCGATCAGCTCCTGGAGCAGCGGTGCGGTGAGGGTGCCCATCTCCATAAATCTGCGGATCGCCTGCAAGAAGCTGTCCCGGCCCTGCTGCATGGAGCCAAGCTCGGAGAGCCGCTGACGGCAGTCCGAAATCTTGTTCTTGAGCTCCATCCGCTCTACCTCGTACTTGTGGGAGAGCTGCATGAACCACTCGTCCGTCACCTTGCCGCTGGCGTTATCCTCATAGAGCTTTTCATACATCCGCACAACCGTATCGTTTCTGGCAATTGCCTTCTGCAGCTCTCCTTCCAGGCGCTTCTGCTCCGCAAGCATATCCCGGTTCGTCTTCTGCGCCAGGATATCCGCAAAGGCTTCCTCGTCATACCGAAGAAACGACGCCAGCCGCCGCAGCTCCAACAGCACGACCTGCTCGACAGCGTCAGCCCGAATATAATGCCGGGAGGTACAAGTTCCGCCGTAGTCGCCCGAATAATTGGAACAGGAAAAGAAATGAATGTCCTTATTGCGCGTATTGGTGTGATGCCAGAGCTTGCTGTGGCAATCCGCGCAGTAGAGATAATCGGTCAGAAGATGCTTGGGTCCGTTTTCTGCCTTTGGTGCACGGCGTTTTGTCTTTTTGATCTTCTGCTGTACCTGCTCAAATGTATCCCGGTCGATGATCGGTTCGTGCTTGCCCTTGAAAACGACCCAGTTTTCCTTCGGGTTCTCGATGCGCTGCTTGTTCTTGAAGCTCTTGGAGTAGGTCTTGAAGTTGATCACATCGCCGCAATACTCCTGCTGGCGCAAAATCTTCTCCACCGTCGTGTGCTTCCAGAGATAGGGATTGGGCTGCGTTTTCTTCCCACCGCGTCCTTCTCCTCGTTCCCGCCAATAGGCCATGGGATTGAGAATCTTCTGCTCTGTCAGAATCCGGGCAATGCTCTCGTTTCCCTTGCCCTCGATGCAGAGACGGAAGATCTGCCTGACGACCGCTGCCGCCTCCGGCTCGATAATCCAGCGCTTCTTGTCCTCCGGCGATTTGATATAACCGTAAGGCGGCTGGCTCAGCGGCTCTCCGAGGTTGCCCCGGATGCGGTGGGCGGAGCGGACCTTGCGGGAAATGTCTCTGGCGTACATCTCATTCATAATGTTCTTGAAGGGGGCGATTTCGTTCTCGCCCTCGTCGCTGTCCACCATGTCGTTGACGGCAATGAATCGGACGTTCCGATCCGGGAAATAGTTGTCCGTATAGTGGCCGACAGAAACGTAATCACGCCCCAATCTGGAAAGGTCCTTTACCATCACGGTGGTCACGTAACCAAGATCAATGTCGTCCAGCATGGACTGGAAGCCGGGACGGTTGAAGTTCGTCCCGGTGTATCCGTCGTCCACATAGAACTTGGTGCTTCCAAGCCCCAGCTCCTTCGCCTTCTGAGAAAGAAGGCGTTTTTGATTTCCAATGGAATTGCTCTCGCTTTCGCTGCCGTCGTCACGGGACAGGCGGCAGTAGAGCGCGGCGATGCCTGTGGGTTCAGGCTTGCGTTTCGACTGCATTGCTTCCTCCTTTCATGGCAGCCGGGCACACATATTCCGACTCCATATTACGGTTTGCGCCGGCATCCGTCAAATCTGCGAAATCGTTATTCAGATAATGACAGACGCGGTCAAAGATGGTTTTCTCTTTCTGCTTTTTTGCTTTGAAATCAATCGGTGCGTAACGGCTTCCCACCTGATAGGTCACGCCGTTGACCACATAGCTGCGCGCAGGGGCACCAAGCCCGAAAAGGTAGTAATTGTCTCTCATGGCGGCCTCCTTATCTTGCGTCCCGGCTGCGGTCCCGCTGGCGCTTCAGGAGTTCCAGTCCCTTCAGGATGTCCTGCTCGATATCAGCGGCGGTGTAGTGATCCGGGAAGAATCTGCCAAAGGTCTCCCGCTTCAGACGAATATGCTCTTGCTGGTTGGGTTTGGGCTCTGCCAGGGTCTTTTTAATCATACAACGGTCCAG
>JAEEGI010023451.1_pt1 | contig 12110 bp, 6 predicted proteins | sample 8958751 | NCBI WGS metagenome assembly JAEEGI01 (sample SAMN16246545, study PRJNA631951) | gut metagenome | biome: gut microbiome; feature: rumen; material: KS-attached | host: Bos | place: Iran: Karaj | collected 2018-10 | reverse complement strand
AATAATTATTTTAAAATATTTTATTCATATAATTAAAATTTTATTTATGATTTCATTATTAATTTTTAGTTCAAAATTTTTAATAGTGATTGGACCCAATCCTCAATCCCCATTATTTAAACATTTTTAAATTTAATTTTCAAAAGTTTTCATAAAAACATAATTATTAAAATATAAATATATGTTTTAATTAAGTTTAACAAAAATATTATTATTTAATTATTAAAATTCAATTTTATTTTTAATTTCAGTTTTTCTTTCCAAATTGCTTTCATTACAATTCTTATAGGTATGAATACCATTATTGCAATTATCATTGATATAATAATACCAAATAATACAATTGAAATAATAATAATATTTTTATAAATGATAAATAATTGAACTAAATTTAAGCTAAAAATAATTAGGAATAACATTAAATGTATTAAAAATAATAAAAGATATTATACTAATACTAACAAAAAATTCAAATTATAAACTATTTGAAGGTAAATTTTTATTAAATAATTAACAACATATAAAAATAGAAAATAATCCATTAAAAGAAAAGAAAAATATCAAAAAAAAGATTAAGAAAAATGGTATTGATATTGAATAAATGAAAATAGGAAAGATATTATTAAAAAGAATATGATGAGGTATTAAAGATTAAATTTACCAAAAGAAGCTAATAAAGAAAATAAAGAATTTAATTTAAAGTATATTATCTTCAAATCATAATATTATTTATATAAGTTATAAAACAAAAACCTATTAAATTAAAGTATAATAGCAATGATGAAAACAAAAAAAAAAATAATATTAATTAAAAAAATAAAAAACAAAAATAATCTATAATATTATATAATATTAATACAATAACATTTATTTCTACATTTATATATATTTTAATATCAATTTTCCTAAAATAGAAATAGATAAATTTAATAAGAAAAATAATAAAATTACAAAAGAATTAATTTGTAAAAATAAAACTTAAAATTCATCAGCCCAATTTTGATCATAATCAACAGGAACATCTTCATCATAATATCTTTCATAACCTTCATCAAGACAATTTTTATTCATAAAATCTTCATATTTCTCATTTTTATCATTTAAATTAGCTTCTTTACTAGTAGGAATATAAGGAGGAGTAAGTTTAAAATCAATTAATTCACTAAAATTAAAATTTTTAAAGAAATCACTTTTCTTAATCGTATGTATATTACATAATCTTTCATTAACTTTTTTATTAAGTAAAGCTTTAATTAAATTATTAAGATTAGTATATTGAGGATTTTTAGATAAATTAAAGAATTTTTTATTTAATATTTCTTTATAAATTTCAATAACTTCAGTAACATAATTTCCAAAAGGATAACTTCCATAAAATATTTCATATATACAAATACCAACAGACCAAAAATCACAACTTAAGGAATATCCTTTTCCTTGTAAAATTTCAGGAGGAATATAATGTGGAGTTCCTATAACAGTTGAAGTATAATCTGTTAAGATTTTAGCTGTTCCAAAATCTATCATTTTTAAATAACCATTTCCATCTATCATTATATTACTTGGTTTAATATCTCTATGAGCTATAAATTTTTTTTGTAAATATTCTAATATTAAAAATAAACTTCCTGAAAAAAATTGAGTTTCTTTTAAGTTCTTTTTATTTAATCTTGATGATAAATATTCATCTAAGTTTTTCCCGTTTACATATTCTAATAATAAAAAACAAAATTTAGAGTTTTTCATACTTTTAACCATTTTAACAATAAAAGGATGATCTAAAGTTAACATTATTCTTCTTTCATTTACAAAATATTTTGCTAATATTTTTTGTACTTCAACACTCTTTCTTGATATTGCTTTAACAGCATACATATTTTTTTTATTATGAACTAAAGACACAGTACCAAATTTACCTTTACCTAAAAATTTAATATAATATAAATTATTTAAATCAATTGCATCTTCTTGTAAAGAAACAATTTTATTTAAATAAGATTTAATTTTTTTATCATCTATAATATCATCAAAATCACTTTTTGTTAAAGTATAACAAACTACATTATCTAAAGCAATTATACTTGCACTTCGTTCAACAAAGCCTTCAGAAGATAATAAAACATTTTCTCCAAAGCAACTTCCACTTTCTAAAGTTCTTATAAATTTACCGTTTTGATTTATTTCAACTCTTCCTTTTGAAATTATATAAAATGTATCTCCTGTTGTTCCTTCTTCTACTATTTTTGTTTTTTCTGAAAATTTTAACTTTTGTAATCTTGAAGCTATTAATTCTAAAGTTTTATCTGAGAGATTTTTAAATAAATATATTTTTTTCAGTTTTGATATTCTGTTTAATATATTTAAAGGCTTTTCTTTTTTTAAATCTATTTTTAGAATTTTACATAAATTTAATATTGATGATTCTAAAGTAATGCAATCGGGATTTGCTATTAAATCATTACCTAAATCTTTGTTAGAATCTTTAAAAAATATTTCTCCAATTATATTTCCTTTTGAAGCTAATAATTCCATTTCTTTTTCTTTATAAATTGAACCTTCAATAACAATAATTAATCTTTTACTATTACTTTTTAATTTATCTGATATTTTATTATTATAAATTTTTTCATTTTTACTATATATTTTAATAGTAAAAGCTTTAAATAATTCAGGCATTAAAGATTCAATGAATATACTTTTTAAATGAGAGTTTTCTTCAATACAAAAAAAAACAATATAATATCAATATAAGTTTGTCCTAAAGCTTCTTTTAAACTTTCTCTAGATAATTCATAACATATAGTTTTATTTATAGAAAAAATATCAGCTCCTCTTTTAGTATCTATTAATATAGCATTTTGACCAAAATAATCATTATTTCCTAATTGCCTAATTTCTTTATCTCCTATTTTAACAGAAACTAAACCTTCTTTAATAATATATAAATTATTTCCTATATCTCCTTTAGTTATAATCCTATCTCCATCTTTAAATTCTTCTAATTGTATTTTTTGAGCAACATTATATTTACTAATATTATCAAGTGATTTAAATATTGAAATAGTATTTAAAAAATTAAATCTTTCTTTTAAAATACTTTCATTAACTTTTCTTTGAATATCTATAAATATTTCTCCATCTAAAGAAAAAAATTCACATTTTTCACTACATTTAATAGTCTCTTCTCTTTTTTTATGAGATAATAAACTTAATTCACCAAAGCAATCCCAAGGAGAATAACTTTTTTTAAATTGTCCTTTTTCATAAGACTCAACTCTTCCTGAAGCTAATATATAAAAATAATTACCATTATCTCCTTCTTCATATACTATTTTTCCTTTAGATAAAGGAAAATATATTAATTCTTTTACTAATAAATCTAATACACTTTTATTAATGTCTTTAAATACAAAATGATTTTTTAAAGCATTTCTTATATTATTTTCTTCTTCTTTTGTCATTATATGATTTGTATATTGTGGTATTGATTCTATTGAATTATCATTTACATCTTCAAGATTAATTGAATTACGATTATTAAGTGTACTGCTTTTCATTTTCATTATATTATTTCCTCTTTGATTATTTTCTAAATTATTTTTACGTAATGTTCTTTTTGAATTTGGCATTTTTAAATTTATCTTTTTCATATTTATTTGATTTAACATATATTCTCCACTTTTATTTATTGAAGAAATAGTAGATAAGTTTAATCTCCGAATTTTAGAAAATTTACTTGGATCTATATTATCAATATTTATTTTTGGTTCTTCTATTTTAAAAATTGATATTATTTCCCTATTGTTTTTCTCATTTTTTTGATTTTCAACAGGAATTTCTGCATTATTTGCTTTAACTATTTTTAAATTTATATTAAAATTATACCTTGACAGCAACCATTTATATGTCCCATATTTTGAAAATTAAATTATATTGTTATGACCTTTAAAAAAATAAATTTAAAAATAATTTAAATTTCGACAAAAAAAAAATTTAATATATGAAAAAATTAAATTATGGTTTTACCTTAAATTATAAAAAAAAGGTTTAAGAATAAATTATAAAATTAATATTTTTTCAATTTATTTTTTTATCTTTAGGTTTAAAAAATACATAAGTATCAAAAAATAGGGATTTTTTTACCATAAAAATACTAATTTTTAATTTGTAAAAAGGGAACAACAGAATTATAAACAGATAATAATCCTTTAAAATCTCAATTACAAATGAAAAATTCTTTCCAAGATCTTGTTCTTATGACAATTAAATAAAAAATTACAACTCCAATGTCAAAATGTGAAGTAAAGAAACTTAATATAATAAACAAAACAATTAATTACTTATTTTAAAAATTTAATGCCATGAATCCAATTGAATTACTATAATGCTAATATTATAAATGGCAAAATTTATTTTTTTAATATTTTTTTTTTAGTATTTTTAATATTTTGATTTATCTTTAATAATATATATTTAAATTAAGATTCACTTTATTATTTTAAAATAGGATTTTTTTTATAAGATTATATCCCTATTTTTGATGTTTAAAAATCCAAAAAATTAAAATAAATATTTTTTTACAATTAAATAATTTATAAAAATATTAATTTTAATTATTTAATCATATTCTCTTTCCCAAAAGGTTTAGATAATATAGATTTTCCTTGGCAATAAGATTCAATATAATCAGAACATAATTCCCTTACTTTTCTAAAAGCAAAAGGATTTTCTTTAATTTTCTTAACATAATCAATATTAGGATTTGCTGCTGTAACTCTTGTTAAATGAGTAAACTCATCTAAACCTTTAGTTTTATTAAATATTGTAACTCCATTTTTAATTGGAATTTCATTCTTTATTCCAGGAGAAATTATATTATATATTGTACTAGGTAAATTAGTTGTTTTTAATACATTTGTTTTTTTATCTTCCCAATCACTATTTGATTTTGCTATACTTGATATTTTATTTTTTGCTAATTCTGATTTAAATAAAAACTTTTCTCCCATTTTTTCTTTTTCAAAAGGTGATAAATTTTTTTTTCTATTAAAGATATCACTTTCCATATAAACAACATTAGTTTTATGATTTTCTCTAAAAGCATTGTAATTTAATTCTTTTTTATCTAAAGGAGTTTTTTGCATGAAAATATCACTTAATAAAGCTTGAGATTTAATTTCTTTGTAATTAATTGTCTTATATAAAGGAGTATTTTCTTTTATTTTTTTATCAATTTTTTTCTTAAAGTAATTCGGATTAGTAACATATTTATGATAATCTAAATAACCTTTTGGAAGATATCTATCACTTTCAGTGTGAATTCTTATATTATTTAAATCTATATTTTTATTATCATTATTATTATTATTAATATCAATTTGAGGAATATTTTTTTTAATTAAATTTCTTGAATGAACTGATGTTGCTGTTTTAGGTCTTTTATTTATTGTCATTTCTTTAATATTTTCTATTTTAGGATTTTTATTTTTAGATAATTCTCTTTCATCAAAAGAAGGAAAATCTCTTTTAAAAGCTTTAACTGGAGTATTTTGATTTCTAAATGAATTATAGCCTTTTCCATTAATTATTTGCTTTAATTCATTATCATTTCTTCTTTGATATTGAATTGGTAATTCTGTTCCTCTTTGATTTGTTTTCTTAAGATCAATATCTCTTAATGAAAATAATCTTTCACTATTTTCAGGTAAAGTAATTGCTATATTTCTTCTATATTTTTTAGACGAAATTTTTATAAAAGTTGAACATTATATTTCATTGATTGGAAGATTAGATAATATAATAACATTATTATCTTCTTTTTTAAATTATTATAATTCAAATAATTCAAGTAATTTAAAATTAATTAAAGATTTTGTATTTGAAAATAAAAACCATCAATTTTTCTCAAAAATGAAAATGAATTCTAATCATTTACCTTCTACAATATTTTATAAATATAATGTAATCTGGATTTTTCTGTAAAAAATGAGTTAGGAATTATAATGAATCAAAAAAAAACACAACAATACAAAAAATTGAAGCATCACTTGAAATTCAATTTATATTAGTATTTTTTCATCATTATTTTTAAGTAGAAAAATAATTAAGCTTTAATATTCTATCAAAATTTCATAAATTATTTATTATTACTATTTTAAAAAAGTTAGAAAAGATACAAGTAAATTATAATAATATAAGGAAAAGTACAGAAGGAAGGTCAGAATTCTAATACTATAAAACCAAGAAATTCCAAAATTAATCATAATATAAGTGATATTAATAATATTTGAAATGAAAATATTTTGTATTTTATTTTATATTAATAAAATATAAAATTAACTTTTGACATTTTTTAATTGAATATATAAGTATTTCCTATAGATATTATGTATTTTTTATTATTATCTACATCAATTAAATATCTCCATCATAATATATATAATATAAATTAGTTAAATTATTTATTATTTTTTTTAATAATATTATTATTATTTTAAATTCAAATAAAATATGAATTTTATTTTTTTTTAAAGAAATTTGGGGATTGGAGATTGGGCCCAATCCCCATTATCCATTATAATAATATTTTAAAAAAACCAATTATTTAATATTATTTCTACATTTTTTGCAATATTCAAAATATATAATATAAAGATATTTAATTTTTGAAATTAAAAAAAATAAATAATGTTAAAAATAAAATTAAAACAAAACAAAATTTGATTTATTTTAATAATTATTTAATTTATTCTAATTCATATATTTTATATACATAAATATATTTAGATTTTGCTAAAACATCTAAATTTTTTGAAATCTTTTTACTTTCCTTTTTTTTATTTTCTTTTAAAAATTCATTGAATAATATTGCCATAATTGTGTCTTTTTCATTATTAAATTTAAAATTATTGTTAGATGATAATTCATAAATTTCGCATAAATAAGTAAATAAAATATTTTCTTTATAAGAAAATATACCAATAACATCTTCCATATTTTTTAACTTGCTAAAATCTGAAAAATCAATATAAAAATTATATATTAATGTTAATTCTTTTGAAGAAAAAAATTTATTTGTTTTTTTAATAAGATCTATTATTTTTTTTTTTTCTTCTTTTTTTAAATAAAAATAATGATCATTTTCTAATAAATTCCTTCTAATTAATTCAAATGATTGATAATTATTATTAAAATTTTTTCTTTTTTTTTGAACAAATTGACTTTCAATAAATCTTATAATATCACGTTTTTCATATATATTCTTTTCTTCATATTTATATTTTAATTCTTTTCCATTTAAAAAATATTCTAATTTTATTTGTTCTTTATTCTCATTCATAAAAGTCATTGTTTTATATGAAAAATAAATAAAACTTATTTGATTATTAATTAATTCTTGAATTGTATCTTCTTTTAAATATTCATAAGATAAAATATAATAAAAAAATACTTTTTCAATAATAATAGAGTAAATTGTTTGAAAATATTCTTTAGTTGATAAAGCATCAGTAGTATATTCCCATAAATTTTTGATACCAGCTTTTTTTTTGTGATGAGTAATTTGAAATAAAATTAAATAAAATCTTTTATCTTGTTCATTAGAATTACAATTTATTAAAAGTGCAGAATCAAATGATTTATTAGATTGATTTTTAGGTTGTATATAATAAGATATATTTGAATTTGTAATTGTATTTTTTTCAATATCATCTAAAATTTTTTTATTATAATTTAAATAATCATAATTATTATTTTTTATTAATTCAAAAATATATAATTCATTAAATTCATTTTCTATTTCTTTTTTTTTGTTTAAAGAAAGATTTTCATAAAAATTATTAATATATCTATTCTCAATATTACCAAATATTTTTTTTTCACAAATTGTAAAGAAAACTTTTCTTTCAAGAAAAGAACCTAATGCTGACCCAGATAAATTTCTAATATTAATTTCTTCAGAATTTTCCATTTCTAAAATAATTTTATTTATTGTAATTCCTATAAAAGGAAAAGCATATTTACAAATAAATTTATTTAAACAATACTTACCATCTAATTTTATAAAAAAATTATCTTCTTCATCAATTTCTTCTATAATTAAATATTTAATTGGATATTTTTTAATAAAGTCAATAATATGAGATGAATCAATTGTTTCTCTTTTTAAAACAAAATTATTTAATTCAATTAATTCTTCAATAAAATTTTTTTTCTTTTCTTCTAAATTTTTATAATTATAATAATCTATAATTTTTTCTTTTATTGAATTATAAATTTTATCTAAAAATTTCTTGACTATTTCTTCATTAATTATTCCTTTATTGTTTACAGAATTAACCAATAATTTATTAAAATATTTTGGATTAAAATTAAATAATTTTAAAGTATTTATAATAATTTCTTTATTATTTGAAACTGAATCATCAATAATAACTAATTTACTTAAATAAATAATTTTTTCATTGTTTTTAAATTTATTTATATATTCACATCCTTTGTTTAAAGATTCAAAATCCAAATTTCCTAATTTTTCAAAATAATTAATATCAAAATATTCTATTTTATTAGTTTTTATTCTTATTGTATTATCTTTATCTTCATTAATATTCTTTTGTTTAAAAATTTGAATTTTTTCAAAATCACTATCATTATTTAATTCAATATTTTTATTAAAATCTATTTTTAATAATGCTTTTTCATATTCATTGAGATATTCAACTTTATTAGTATTAATTGGACTTGTTTTTCCATAATAAGCTTCATTTTCAATATATAAAGAGAATTTAGAAATTAAAAATAATTTGATATCATAATCATTTATTGAAGAAGATATAATAATTTTAAAAAAAAAAGGTTTTTGTTCAATTATTTTTTTTATTTTTTCAATATTATTATTTTTATCAAATTTTTTTTTATATTGATCTATAATAATAACAGAATTATAACTAATCTTAGTATTTATTAAAAACTGTTCTAAGGAATTCCAAAAATCCAAATTTTCATATGTTTTAATAAACTTTGTAAATGAAATAAAATCTTTTTTTTGATTTTTTTTAGTTGTAATAAAAATTTTCATCATTTCATATTTAAAAAGATCAAAAGATAATTGTGGATTATTATTAATTGTTTGTAAATTAAAATATAAAATTGGTTTTTCATTTTTTAAACGTGAATAATATAATAATGAAAAAGACTTTCCAATACCATCAATTCCCATAATATAAAAAATTGATAATAGATCTTCTTTATAAATAAAATCATCTATCATTTTTAATAAAGAATTTCTTTCCTTATTTAAATAAACATTAATTTCTTTTAATTCTTGATTAAAAATTTTATCAAATAAAGGATTTAAAAGATCCACATAAATTGAAAATTTCTTTTCATAAATAAAATTTTTCTCTAATGTTTCATAAAGTGTTAAAAAATATTTATCAATAATAATTTTTTTTTTTAATTTTATAATTTTATATTTTCCAAAAATAATATTTTCAGCTTTTATTTGATTTTTTTCATCATAAAATTCATAATCGTTTTGTAAAATTTTAAGGCATGAATTTAAATATTGATAATTATAAACTTTAAAGGAGTTATTATCTTCATCATAAAAATTAATAGGTTCTTTTTCAATAATTATATCATCAGAAATAATATTCAATTTTTCTCCATCATAAATATATTTTATATCATTATCATTATCATTATTATTAATCTCTTGTATTTTATCTTTTTCTATATTTGTTTGATTATTATAATGTAATAAAACTTGTTCAGCTATATCAAAATAGTTGTACTCATTTTTAACAAAAGTAAATGGAGGATTTGAGAAATCTATCATTTTATTTTAATTTAAATATAAACAAATAATTAAAATATTTTAATAATATGAAGGTTAATAACAATTTAATTAATTCATTAATTTATAAATAGACAACAATAGTTTAAAGAAATAAAAGAATAGTTTATAAAAGGTTATATAATTAGAACATAGAGGATTTATTTTAAAAAATAAATTAAAAACAATTTTACCTATTAAAAAATTGAAAAAAAATAAATATAATAAAAATAAAAACCACTCCAAAATAAAAAATAAAACTCAATATTTATTAATTACTTCATTAAATCCTTTAAAAAATCTCCTTCTTGTGCATTATAAACATCAAACTCAATAGTATTTACATTAAATTTAACATAACCATCAATTCCAAAACCACCAAGAACTAAAATTTTATTTTCTTCAGAAACAATAACATGTTCAGCAATATTATGAAACATAAATTCATCATATAAAGGTTTAACCCAATGAAAATTTTCTAAATCAAAAAACCAAATATCATTAAGTAAATTTCCCATATTATTCTCATCATTTCTTCCTCCATAAACACAAAGTAAATTTAATATATCAAAATAACATAAACCACAATTTATTCTTGGACAAGGAGAAAGGCCAACTGAAGGTATTTCTACTATATCAACTGGTTTTACTCCAATTCTAATTAACCAAAATTTCTTATAAAAATTATTTTCTTTATCAATTCCTCCAAAAAAATAAATCCCTTCAATTTTAGGTTTACCAATTTTTCCTTTTGTAATAGTACCTTCTGGAAATTTATAAATATTTAAATCTCTATGATATAAAAATGATTTATTTTTAATTACTAAAGCTGAAGAATGAAAAGCAATTTTAGGTATTTTTATTAAAGATCTATAATTTAATGGGAACCATTTATATCTTAAACAATCAAATAACCATAAATCATCTAAAAAATTTCCTTCTTCATTAATTCCACCATGAATTAACATTGTATATCCTATTCCAATTCCTATATGATTTCTTCTTGATTTTACATTTTTGTAATTTTGACATTTTGGATAATAAAAACTTTCTCTTTTTATATCAAAAACACAAATATTTTCTTCATTTTCATAAAATGTATTTTTTGGTATTATGCCACCGAAAATATATAAATTATCCATATAATATACCATTGAATGACCGTATCTTTGAATTGGAGTTTCCTCTTCATTTGTTATTATTTTTCTCCATTTTATTTTTTCTTTTTCAATAATTAATTTTTTGTCATTTTTTGAATTATGAATTTTATTTTTTGATGATATTGTACAAACCCATAAATCATTTAAAAATTTACTTTGTAAACCACCAAAAATATAAATTAAATTTTCTTGCGTTTTACATAATGAAAATTGTCCTCTTGATGATGGATGAATTAATGTTTCTAAAGTGTCTTGAATTAATTTAATGTGATTTATTAAATATTCTCTATGAAAAACTTTATTTGAATTTAAATCTGGTAAATCTGATTCTTGATTAAATTTTGTTATTGATTGAGATTGAGAATTTGTTTTTATATGTCTTGGTTTATTATGTCCTTTTTTTAATTTCTGATTTGAATCAAATGTTATTTTTGATATTGTTATTTTTGGCATTAAATTTATCATTTTTTGTTTTTGATGATATTCATTTATTTTTTTTGTGTATAAATTATATTGAGATTCCATTCTTATATTATTTAATGTTGTGAAAACTTTTTGATTAAAATTTAAAGTATGTTGAGAATCAAATGGATTTAAATAAGAACTTTTTGTATCAATTGAATGTGTTAATATTGAATTATCTTTTTTCTTTTTTTTAAAAAATTTTTGAATTGTTGTTTTTTGAAAACTATTTAAATCAGTATTTAAATAATATTTTGAACCAATTTCATTTTCTGAATCTTTATTAAATGTTGTATATAATGTTGAAATAAAATCACTATCTTTTAATGTGAATTTTTGATTTATTATATTGTTATTTTTTTTATAATTTGTTCTATTTGTTATTGTTTTAAAATTTTCAAAATTTTCAATTGTTTTTGATAAAGCTTCAGATTTATTTAATATTGGTTTTGGAATTTTTTCTTCCATTGAATATAAAGGATTTGCCTTTTTATAACTTGGAAATATTTTATAAACTTTTAATGCTGTATTATTTTTCATTTTTTTTCCTTTATTGTTATTTTTTTATTTTTATAAATAATTTAATTAATTTTATTTTATTTATAAAATAAAATGTTTTTTATTTTATAAAATTCTATTTTTTTATTTAAAAT
>JAEEGI010023445.1_pt1 | contig 12112 bp, 6 predicted proteins | sample 8958751 | NCBI WGS metagenome assembly JAEEGI01 (sample SAMN16246545, study PRJNA631951) | gut metagenome | biome: gut microbiome; feature: rumen; material: KS-attached | host: Bos | place: Iran: Karaj | collected 2018-10 | reverse complement strand
AAGTACTGGTCGGCCTTGCTTGAATTCTGAGTATTCAGCAGGCAGTTGTACAGAGGCCTGAACAACTCTCTGTCAGATGAGAAGGTTCCGTCAATCAGCATATCCAGTACTCTCTTAACGTTAGGATCGCTGTTATAGATATCCATTGGATCATAGCCGCCGTTCTTCTCATACTCCATTACCTCCTGAGAGGTAAGACCAAAGATAAACGCATTTTCTTCGCCAACTTCATTAAGGATCTCAACATTGGCTCCGTCAAGAGTTCCGAGAGTAACCGCGCCGTTAAGCATCATCTTCATGTTACCGGTTCCGGAAGCCTCCTTACTTGCTGTGGAGATCTGCTCTGAAATATCCGCAGCAGCAAATATAAGCTCCGCATTGGAAACTCTGTAGTCCTCAATGAATACTACCTTAAGCTTGCCGCCGATATCAGGGTCATTGTTCACCACATCCGCAACGGAATTGATAAGCTTGATGGTCAGCTTGGCTGTAAGGTATCCCGCAGCTGCCTTGGCTCCGAAGATATAAGTCTTGGGAGCAAAGTCCTTGTCGGGATGTGATTTGATATCATTGTATTTATGCATTACACAGAGAATGTTAAGGAGCTGTCTCTTATACTCATGAAGCCTCTTGACCTGCACATCAAAGATTGACTTGGGATCAACAACAACTCCGTTGTGCTCCTTGATATAAGCTGCAAGTCGCTTCTTGTTCTTGAGCTTGATCTCCATAAACTCTGCCTGGGCCTTCTTGTCATCCACAAAGGCCTTGAGCTTGTCCATCTCAGACAGATCTGTGATCCAGCCATCGCCGATCTTCTCTGTAACCCAGTCTGCAAGAAGTGGATTGGCGTGGAGAAGGAATCTTCTCTGGGTAATACCGTTAGTCTTATTGTTGAACTTCTCGGGCATCATGTCGTAGAAGTCCTTAAGCTCTCTCTTTTCCAGGATCTCGGTGTGGAGCTTGGCAACACCGTTTACAGAATGTCCGCCCACGATGGCCAGATGAGCCATCTTTACCTGGTTGTCATAGAGGATAGCCATACTTCTGATCTTGGCCTGAACGTCTATGCCGGCGGAACCTGAGTACTTGCGCATGATCTGGTCAACAAATCTTCTGTTGATCTCATCTACGATCTGGTAGATTCTGGGAAGAAGTCTCTGGAACAGGTCAACAGGCCACTTCTCAAGGGCTTCTGCCATAATTGTATGATTGGTGTAGCAGCAGGTCTTGGTGGTAACGTCCCAGGCCTCATCCCATGTGAGGTAGTACTCATCCATGAGAATCCTCATGAGCTCTGCAACTGCCACTGTAGGATGAGTATCATTTAACTGGAATACTGTCTTTTCATAGAATTTCCGCACATCGTCGTGCTTCTTTAAATATCTCTTAATGGCGGTCTGCACTGAAGCTGAAATAAAGAAGTACTGCTGCTTAAGTCTCAGCTCTTTTCCCGCAATATGATTGTCGTTGGGGTACAAAACCTCACACAGCTGGCTGGCAAGATTCTCCTGCTCAACAGCCTTCTGATAGTCACCCTTGTCAAAAGAGTCCAGCTGGAAGCACTGAACAGGCTCCGCATCCCAGATCCTGAGGGTGTTTACAACACCGTTGCCATATCCCAGAACCGGAAGGTCATAGGGAACAGCCTTAACGACCTGATAGCCCTCCTGCTTGAATACAGTCCTGCCTCGCTCGTCTGTGTACATATTTACATAGCCGCCAAACTTAACTTCCTTGGCGTACTCACTTCTTCTTAATTCAAAAGGATTGCCGTTATCCAGCCAGTTATCTGGAACCTCCACCTGGTAGCCATCCTGGATCTTCTGGCGGAACATGCCATATTTATAGCGGATACCGCAGCCATAAGCCAGATATCCCAATGTAGAAAGAGAATCCAAAAAGCATGCAGCAAGTCGTCCAAGGCCACCGTTTCCAAGAGCGGGATCCGGCTCCTGATCCTCCACAAGGTTAACATCAATGCCCAGCTCATCAAGAGCTTCCTTAACAGGCTTGTAGGCCTGAAGGTTTATCAGGTTATTTCCAAAAGCTCTGCCCATAAGAAATTCCATGGACATGTAATACACAATCTTAGGGTCCTGCTCTGCTGCAGCCTTCTGGGTTGTCATCCAGTGGTCTACTATGGCGTCCTTGATGGCGTAAGCCGCTGCCTGGTACATTTCCTGTGGCGTAGCTTCTTCCATGGTCTTCCTGTACAAAGTCTTTACATTGTACTGGACGCTTCGCTTAAAGAGATCCTTGTCAAAAGATAGTTTCTTTTTCTTCATAATGCCTCCTCGCTGAATCCTCCACACTTTGCGCATAAAAAAAAACAAAAGTGTACTTTTTCATTTTAGCACAAAAAAGCACACTTTTATAAAGGGTTTGAGGGTATTATTCTGTTTTAAACCTTCTCAACGCCGATAGTTACCTTCTCGCCGTTGATATCCCACTCTTTGGCATTGGCAACGTCGCTTCCGTAAACGACCTCATTAGCCAGTACCTTAGTGGCGATGCTGCTCTCGTTGGCCTTAACGATGGCAGCAAGCTTGTCGTTTCCGTTGAGAGAAACCTTGATGTGATCCATTACTTCGAAGCCTGAATCCTTACGCATTGTCTGAACCTTACTGATAACCTCAAGAACAAAGCCCTCGTTAATGAGTTCCTCTGAAAGGTTTGTATCAAGAACAACGGTAATGCCCCAGTTCTCCTGAGAGATAAAGCCGGGCTTCTGGGTCATCTCGATAAGGAGATCTTCCTTAACAAGCTCTACGTCAACGTCATTGACTGAGAACTTGATGGAGCCGTTGTTATTAAGCTCATCCATAGTGGCATTTCCGTCAAGCTTCTCAAGGTATCCCTTGATAGCTCCGATGTTCTTGCCGTACTTAGGTCCCAAAGTCTTAAGCTGAGGCTTGAAGGAGTAGCTTGTAAAGTCACGAACGTCATCTGTGAAAGCTACATTCTTAACGTTAAGCTCATCCCTGATAATATCTGTATAGAACTCACCTACAGTCTGCTCAGCCTTTACAAACATCTGGCCGATAGGCTGACGGTTCTTGATATTGGCTTCATTTCTTGCTGCACGGCCAAGCTCTACGATATCGTAAACCTCTTCCATTTCCTTCTCAAGCTTGGTATCGATCATGCTCTCATCAACAGCAGGGAAGTCGCAGAGGTGGATTGACTCCGGAGCATCTGCAAAGCTGTTTCTTACAAGGTTCTGATAAATCTGCTCAGTCATGAAAGGAACCATAGGAGCAGCTGCCTTGGCTACAGTTACAAGAGCGGTATAAAGTGTCATGTAAGCAGAGATCTTGTCCTGCTCCATTCCCTTAGCCCAGAAACGCTCACGGTTACGACGAACATACCAGTTGGACATGTCATCTGCAACGAAGGTGTAAAGAGCCTTTCCTGCCTCAGGGATCCTGTAGTTGGCAAGGTTCTCATCTACAGCCTTAACGCAACTGTTGAGCTTGGAGAGAAGCCACTTGTCCATTACAGTGAGCTTGTCTGTTTCAAGCTTGTAGTTGCCGGCATCGAAGCCATCGATATTGGCATATAATACGAAGAATGAATAGGTGTTCCAGAGCTTACTCAAGAACTTGCTCTGTCCTTCCATAACCGCATCACCTGAGAAACGGCTGGGAAGCCATGGAGCTGAGTTGGTGTAGAAGTACCATCTGATGGCATCTGCACCGTATTTCTCAAGGGCATCGAAAGGATCTACCGCATTGCCCTTACTCTTACTCATCTTCTGACCGTTCTCATCCTGTACAAGACCAAGGACGATAACGTTCTTGAATGCAGGCTTGTTAAAGAGAAGCGTTGCCTCTGCGTGCAGTGAGTAGAACCATCCTCTTGTCTGATCTACAGCCTCTGAGATGAACTCAGCGGGGAACTGCTTCTCAAAGAGCTCCTTGTTCTCAAAAGGATAGTGGAGCTGTGCAAAAGGCATTGCTCCTGAATCAAACCAGCAGTCAATAACCTCTTTAACCCTGTGCATCTTCTTGCCGCACTTAGGGCAGGTGATCTCAAATCTGTCGATGTATGGTCTGTGAAGCTCTGTTGTCTCAGCGGAAGGATCTCCGGAGAGCTCAGCAAGCTCTTTTCTGGAACCTACTGAAAGCTGATGGCCGCAGTCATCACACTCCCAGATGTTAAGAGGTGTTCCCCAGTATCTGTCACGGGAGATACCCCAATCCTGAATGTTCTCAAGCCAGTCGCCGAAACGTCCCTTACCGATTGACTCAGGAACCCAGTTGATTTCTTTATTGTTGCGGATAAGGTCGTCCTTAACCTCTGTAACCTTGATGAACCATGATGAACGAGCGTAGTAAAGAAGTGGTGTTCCGCATCTCCAGCAGTGAGGATAATCGTGCTCCATCTTAGGTGCAGAGAAGAGAAGTCCTCTTGCGTCAAGGTCCTTAAGTACCTCAGGATCTGCACTGATTGCACCCTCGTCCATTTCCTTCTGAGTGGGCTTACATCTGTAGCCTGCAAAAGGAGTCTCAGGCTTGAGCTTACCTTCGCTGTCTACCATCTGTACAAGAGGAGCGTCGTACTTACGACCAACTCTTGCGTCGTCTTCACCGAATGCAGGAGCGATGTGTACGATACCTGTACCATCTGACATAGTTACGTAGTTGTCGCAGTAGATGAAGAAAGCCTTCTTGTGCTGCTTGTCAGCCTCATCCTTTGCGCACTGGTAAAGAGGCTCGTACTCTTTGTGCTCGAGGTCTGTACCAACGTAGGTCTCAAGAACCTCGTATGCTGCCTGTCCTTCCTCTTTTGCGAGAGAACCAAGAACAGTATCAGCAAGAGCCTGTGCAAGATAATATGTATAGCCGTCTGCTGCCTTAACCTTAACGTAAGTCTCGTCAGGGTTTACGCAGAGGCCGATGTTTGAAGGAAGTGTCCAGGGTGTTGTGGTCCATGCGAGGAAGTAAGCATCTTCACCTACAACCTTGAAACGTACAACAGCTGTGCGCTCTTTTAATACCTTATAGCCCTGTGCTACCTCGTGAGATGAAAGAGGGGTACCGCAGCGAGGGCAGTAAGGAACTACCTTGAAGCCCTTGTAAAGGAGGCCTTTCTTCCAGATCTCATTAAGAGCCCACCACTCGGACTCGATGAAGTTGTCATCATAAGTGATGTAGGGGTGATCCATATCAGCCCAGAAACCAACTGTGCCGGAGAAATCCTCCCACATTCCCTTGTATTTCCATACGGATTCCTTACACTTCTTGATGAAGGGCTCCATTCCGTACTCTTCGATCTGTTCCTTGCCGTCGAGGCCAAGCATCTTCTCAACTTCCAGCTCTACAGGAAGACCGTGTGTGTCCCAGCCAGCCTTACGGGGAACTGTATAACCCTTCATGGTTCTGTAACGAGGGATCATATCCTTGATGGCACGTGTAAGAACGTGTCCGATGTGGGGCTTACCGTTAGCAGTAGGGGGTCCGTCATAGAACATATACATCTCACCCTTGCTTCTTGTGTCCACACTCTTCTGGAATATGTCTTCTTTTTTCCAGAACTCTTCAATCTTCTTCTCTCTGCCGACAAAGTTCATGTCAGTTTCGACTTTGTTGTACATTGGATGCTCCTTTCTTGTTAAAAACAAAGAGCTTCGTCCCTGCAAAAAGGACGAAGCTCAAAAAATGCTTTCGTTATACCACCTGTTTACACATACGCGCCAAAACACTGTTTCGGTTGAATACGCTCTTCGTTAACGCCAAAGAATACGTCAGGATCTACTGATGTAACCTTCAATCCTGCAGCTCAGAAGTGATTTTCACATGGTCGTTACTTGCACTGCCTCTCACCTGCCGGCAGCTCTCTGGAGCTTTCTCAAACCTGCTACTGTCTTCGTCACAGCCTTTTATCTATAATGCACACATTCTACTACTATTATTCAAATTATGCAAGATACTAATTATCCCCTCACTTCGATCACAACAATCTCAGGATGGTTAAAAAATCTTGGATAGGGCATGCGCTCTCTGCAAAGGCCTCTGCTGACTACCATATTGGTTCCGTTACTGAGGGTGTAGAGGCCGTCCACATATTTAGGCCAATATCCCTGATCCGGAGCCAGGGTTCCAAGGCCGGTAAAAGGATTTATCCACTGTCCGCCGTGTGCGTGGCCGGAGACTACCAGGTCAAAGTCGTAGTCGTCATAATAATCTACTCTTTCAGGGCGATGGGATAAAAGAATCTTGTAATTGCCGGAACCTGAACTTGCCGATTCCAGCTGCGCTCTCCACTCCTCCTCGCTCATGTATGTGGGATCGTCCACACCGCAGATCTCATAGGTCTTGCCGTTTATCTGCGTGGTAACGTAATTACCCTCAAGAACAGTCACTCCGATACCTGTCAGGTATTCCTTAAACTCTTTTTCCTCGCCGCTCCAGATCTCGTGATTTCCTGTAACATAATAGCAGGGGTATTTCACAGCTATCTGCTCAAGGAAGATCTTGGCATTGTCGTTCTTGAACTTGTTATCAAGGATATCCCCGGATAAAAGAACGGCGTCCACATTACCCTTTTCGATCATCTTCAAAAGGCCCTTCTGATTCTTCCCGTAAAAACAGGAATGAAGGTCCGTAACCAGTGCAAAGCGGGCGGGCTCGCTGCCATCCTCCGCTTCTCCAATGACAATCTCCTCAGTCACCGGCACTTCAAACCAGATGATAACTATAATGATCAGCGATACAATTGTCCTTAAAATTGGAAATCTCTTCTTTTTCTTTTCTTTTTGTTCTGACATAAATAACCCTCAACAAATTCTCATTTTTTATGAAAACTATAAAAGTCTCACATAGCAAAAGAATAGTACACAAAAATCTGTCAAAAAACCACCACTGCGTCAGAATATACACAGAAAATTCGCAAAATAACGCAAAAGAGCTTGCTTCCGTTATTGGCGGAAACAAGCTCTTTGAAGACATATTCAGAATGTCAGATTACTCCTTGTCAAGGAACTTATAGGTGAAGGCTGCAAGAGCTGCACCAACAAGGGGTCCTACGATGAATACCCATAAGCTGATGATGGGTGCTGTGTTCTCTCCGATCAGTGCAAAGATTGCAGGTCCAAGGCTTCTTGCAGGGTTAACGGATGTTCCTGTAAGGCCGATGCCAAGGATGTGAACAAGTGTAAGTGTAAGACCGATGATAAGTCCGCCGAAGGAGCCGTGCTTAGCTTTAGGTGATGTAACGCCGAGGATTGTAAGTACAAAGATGAATGTAAGAACAACCTCTACGATAAGACCTGCAACAGGGCTTCCGCTTACGCCGTCAAGGCCGTTGGCACCAAATCCGCCTGTAGCATCATCAACTGCACCAAGAGCAAAGATTGCAGCAAGGATGCCTGATCCAACGATTGAGCCGAGGCACTGAGAAATAACATAAGCAATAAACTGAGCAACGTTCATTCCACCGGTCAGGAAAACAGCCAGTGATACAGCAGGATTGATGTGGCATCCGGAAACATTACCGATGCAGTAAGCCATACCAACGATGGTAAGACCAAAAGCAAGAGCAGTTAAAAGATAACCGCAGCCGCTCATGGCATCGCAGCCTACAAGCATTGCTGTTCCGCAGCCCATTACTACAAGTACACAGGTTCCAATACATTCAGCAACATATTTCTTCATACTTTCTTTCCTCCTATTTTATGTGCTCATGCACAATTATTCTCTCTTAAGGTTTATTTATTTTTCTGCCAAACAGCATAGATCTTTACTTTATCATCTGTCTTCTTGGGCAGTTCTCTTAAGTCGGCAGGAAGCTTCTTTTTGCCCTTAGGGTCAAGATAAAGGCCTTTAAGTGTGTAGCCGTCTCTTGATAATCCCGCTTTGAACTCCTTGATCGCATCCTCAACTGATACATCCTCTTCTCTTGGATTAGGATATGTATATCCATCAATAAGCTTAACCTCACCGGTCTTGGATGTGCCATCCTTCTTGAATACACCGCCGTTTGTATCAAAGGTCAAAGTGTAGTACTTCTCGATGAATACTGCTCTCAGAAGAAGGTCAGACTGGTTGTTCTTGCCTACCTGTGTTACGAAGGTAAATACTTTTTCTCCCTTGGAGTTCTTGTATTCCTTGGTCTTAACATCAACCAAGTCCTCTTCACTCTCCGAATCGATAACCCAGCCGATGAAGGTGCATCCGGGAATTGATACATTAGGAGTCTTGTACTGCTTGCCATAGTTCATCATCTGCTCTTTGTAGATATCATCTTTCTTGGCGTCAATCTTCACGCCCTTGCTGATAGCATCATCGCTGCCTGCAGCCTTTCCTGTGAATACAGTTGCATAGTTTTCATAATCAAGAACATAATCAATCTGCTCCCAAATACAGTACAGTGTAGCTGATTTCTTGGTTGTTAATTCCTCAAGATTTTCTGGCGAAACAAAGTCGTCCTCTGACTTAGGCTTGGAAGTAAGGGCAAATCCGCAGAAAACGCTTCCTTTCTTTTCCGGTTCGCCTTCGGGATCAAAATTACCCGCTTTTACCTTTTGACCTTCCTTATAATCAAATACACCCAGAAACTGCTTCTTCTTTAAAGGCTTTCCATCAAAGGTAACACCTTTAGCATTAGGATCAAGATAAATCTTATATCTTATGGGCTCAAAAGCAGCTGTAAGATGGATAGGAGCCTGTGCCTTCTTGCTGATGGCCTTGGCAACCTGAAGTTCATTCTTGTCAGCGTCCTTAACCTTCTTCATCTCGAAGGCCTCAAGGTTGCTGCCATCATCGGGAACCCAGCCCAGGAACTTGTAGCCTGTCTTCTTGGCTGTGGGAAGAGCCACCCTCTTACCGGGCATATAGGATACCAGCTCCTTGGAAAGTGTTGCGTCGTCGTACTCAAGAATGACGGAATAAGCGCCCTGTCCAAGAACAGGATAAAGCAGGAGCTGACCCTCTGTATCCATAAGCTTGCTGTACTTCTTGCCAAGGGCATACTCAGTCTTTGTTTCAGTTCCCTTATAGAAACCAACTACAGCAACGCCCTCATCAAGGCCTTCTGTGATCTGCTTGGCAGCTGATGTAAGGTCAACCTGGGCTGTGTACTTAAGGTCTGTGTAGCCCTCAGGCTGAACATCAAGCTCTTTTCCCTCTGCATTGCAAAAAACAATTGAATAACGGATCTCGTCCCAGTTGGCGTAAAGGTCAACCTTGGAGTCGTTGTTGCTGTCAGCCAGGGCAACTACCTCATCTACAGTTGTTGTAGCGGGGAGAAGTGCCTTGGAATATTTGTACTGCCAGCCTGTCAACTTATATCCAGCCTTAGTAAAAGAAGCTGAGAGCTCCTGATCCTTATCGGCAACGGTATATGTCTTGGATTCCTTGTAATCCTTGGCGCCGACCTTGTTATGGTAAACAAACTTGTACTCTGTTTCCTTCCAGGTGCTCTCTGTCTCAGCATCATCTACGATCTCTTCAACAGGATCCTTGTCATCTTCGGTAAGGCTCTCCTCTTCAAGCTCAGCCTCTTCCTCCACAGGAACTTCCTCTACTTCTTCCTGTGCCTCAAAAGCCTCTTCTTCAGCCTCTTCTTCAGCCTCTACAGCAGACTCCTCTTCAGGCTCCTGGTAGTCTTCTTCAGGCTCTTCAGCCTGGTCCTCTTCAATAACGTCCTCCGGGATTTCCTCCAGAACCTCTTCAAATACAGCTTCCTCTGACACGAGATCAGAAATCTCTTCTGCCGCAAATGAAGGCACGCTTGACGAAAGAGCCAGAACAGCTGACAGTGTCAAGCCAAGAAATTTCCCCAAAAAATTTCTTTTCATACTTAATTTCTCCCTTAAAATATATTGATTATAAACATAATAATTTTATGGCAACCGGTGGCTGCCGTCAACTGTTAAAAAACCCAAAATCCGCTTATTTACTGATTTCTCTGAACTTTTGATTTTATAAACTTATCATTTGAATTTAGGCCTGTCCAAAGGTATGATTTAACATATAGCATTTATCTTGTGCAGAAAGGACTTCTATGGACTTCGAATTCTTACTTGACTATCGCACCACTGATACAGAAGCTGAAATTTTCTGGGATATGCCCCTGGAGGCGTCTCCCGGCTGCAGATATCTGGTTAATCTAAACGGCGTCAACAAAGCCGTCATCGAAAAGACCCACATTTCTCTAAGTGACCTGACCCCGGAGACAGACTATGAGGCAGAGGTCTTTTTGGCAACTCCCGAGGACGCCAGAACCGGCATGCCTCCCATGTCCCTGGGAAGAGTATATTTTTGCACCGGCAGGACAAAAAAGAGGATCGATATAACCGCCGCTCCCTACAACGCCGTGGGAGACGGCCTTACCATGAACACAGCAGCTATCCAGATGGCCCTTAACGACTGCGGCCCGGACAGCTATGTCTATATTCCCAAGGGAGATTTCCTGACGGGAGCCCTTGATATGCACTCTGACTCCGAGCTCTACCTGGAGGAAGGCGCTCTTTTGCAGGGAAGCGTCAATCCCGAGGACTATCTTCCCAAGATCAGAAGCCGCTTTGAGGGCTATGAGATGGACTGCTACAGAAGCCTTATCAATCTGGGCTTCATGGACCACACCCAGGGCTACAACTGTTCCAACGTTGTCATTCGGGGAAAAGGCTCGATTATGGGCGGAGGCGCTCTTTTAGCCAAGTCCATTGCATCCCTGGAGTCCATAAGACTCATGGATTACATCCAGTCCCTGGGAAGCAGGATAAAAGAGTATGAGAAGCCGGAAACCCTTGCCAGCAGAGCCAGGGGCCGACTCATCAATATGAGCAACTGTCAGAATATCTGGATCCACGGCCTGACCCTGGGCTTTGCCCCGGCCTGGAACCTGCATTTTATCTACTCAGATCAGATAGTTACGGACCACTGCACCATCAAATCCCAGGGTGTATGGAACGGAGACGGCTGGGATCCTGATTCCTCCACCAACTCAACGCTTTATGCCTGCGATTTTTACACAGAGGATGATTCCGTAGCTATTAAATCCGGCAAGAATCCTGAGGGCAACGTGATAAACAGGCCCACGGAGCACATCCGTGTCTTTGACAGTGTCTGCCACTTCGGCCACGGCCTGTGCATCGGAAGTGAGATGTCCGGGGGAGTTGAGGATGTAAGACTCTGGGACTGCGATATGGGACCCACCTGGTCCGGCATTGAGATAAAGGCCACCAAGAAGCGCGGCGGCTACGTAAGAAATATTATTGTAAGAGACATCACCGCCTCCCATGTTCAGATGCACTCTGTGGGCTACAACGACGACGGAGAGGGTGCTCCCGTTCCTCCGGTCTTCGAGAACTGCCTCTTCGAGAGAATGCACCTTCTTGGAAGGTATCTTGATAACAACAATGGGAACAACACCTGGCACGACTGCCCCTCCATTGACCTTCGGGGCTTCGACACACCGGGCTTCCAGCTGAAAAATGTCATGTTCAGAGACATCTCCATGGAAAATCCCGCTCCGGGCGTTGATTCCATCCACATGGAATACTGCGAGAATGTCAGCTTCGACAGGATTCACAGCGTTCCGAGAACAAGGCAATGAGTCAAAGGGGACGGTTCTTGCTGACTCAGCAAGAACCGTCCCCTTTGACTCACAGTATGGACATCAAGGTGTCCACATCTTCTTTAGTTGTGGCCCAGTCTGTGGCGAAGCGGATTACGGTGTGGGTGTCATCATATTTTTCCCAGAAGCCGTAGCCCACTTTTCCGTCCAGGGTCTTGAGTTTATCATTGTCCATTATGACAAACTGCTGATTGGTGGGAGAATCCAGGAAAAGCCTGTACCCCTTGGCAAGAAGGCCTTCCTTCAGAAGCTCCGCCATATCTATGGCATTTTTGCTGATGTCAAAATAGAGATTGTCCGTAAACAGGGTCTCAAACTGAAGTCCCAGAAGCCATCCCTTTGCAAGAAGAGCTCCGTGCTGCTTGATGATTGGTGTTGGGTGCTTCACGGCATCAGGTTTGGTGAAGACTACTGCTTCTCCGAAGAGAGCTCCTACCTTGGTTCCGCCGATGTAGAATACATCTACGTTCTCAGCAATATCCTTTATGGTAACATCTGTCCTGCGGCTCATAAGGCCGTATCCAAGCCT
>JAEEGI010023444.1_pt1 | contig 12112 bp, 9 predicted proteins | sample 8958751 | NCBI WGS metagenome assembly JAEEGI01 (sample SAMN16246545, study PRJNA631951) | gut metagenome | biome: gut microbiome; feature: rumen; material: KS-attached | host: Bos | place: Iran: Karaj | collected 2018-10 | reverse complement strand
TATTCAGATGAAACACCAATTAATGATAAAAAAAATTCTAATTTATATAATAATACTGAAAAGGATTATGATTCATATAAAATTAATAATATTAATAATTTTAATATAAATGATTTTAATAGAAGAAAACAACAAAATATAATATTAAATCTTTCAAATGATGATGATAATTCTAATATTTTAAATGATAATAAAATTTTTTTCAATAATGAATATATATATAAAAAATTAGGAACAGAAAATAAAAGATTAGTAAATATTTATAAAATAAATAAAATAAATAAAATAATAAATACATATAGAAAATATAAAGAAGAAAATGATAATTATATAGAAACAGAGAAAATATCTTTTAAATCAGCAAAAAAGAATCAAAGAATAATAGATCCAAATCAAAGTTTATTATTTGAAAACATTAAATCATCTAATTCAAAGACAATAATAATAGAAAAAAAAAATAATTTTGGAATGAAAAAATTAAAAAATGGTTCAATATATTTTGGAAATATAATAAATAATAAATGTACAGGAATAGGTAAATTAATAACAAAAAAAGGGGAAATAATAAAAGGATATTTTAATGATAATATACTTGAAAATTATTGTATTTTAAAAGAAGAAAATGGATTATTTTATGAAGGAGAAATAAAAGAAAATAAAATTGAGGGAATTGGATATGAAATTTTTCCTGATAATTCATCTTTTTATGGTGAATATATAAATAATACTAAAAATGGAATTGGAAAATATATTTGGTCAAATAATTGGATTTACGAAGGAGAATTTAAAAATAATAAAATGAATGGATATGGAATTTTTAATTATAATGATGGAAGAATTTATGAAGGAGAATTTAAAAATAATAAAATGAATGGTTTAGGTTTATTTAGATGGAATGATGGAAGAAAATTTTTTGGGTTATATGAAAATGATATTAGAAATGGATTTGGAATTTATTTTTGGAAAGATCCTTTAAAAATTTATGTTGGCTTTTGGGAAAATGGAAAACAAAATGGTTTTGGAAAATTAAAAACTAGTTATAAGGAAATTTATTGTTTTTGGAAAAATGCTCATAAAAATAAACAATTTAAAAACAAAGAAAGTTTCATTCAAGAAGTTAGTAAAATTAATGATAATGATGTTAAACAATATATATATTTATTTCAATTAAGTTTTGATGATATAATGTCTATAATGTTAGAAATATAATTTATGTATAATTGTTTATTTTTTTTTATAAATATTGAAATTGTTGTTTTTGATTATTTTTAGAAATATGAATTATTAAATAAAAAAGAAACAAGCATATTATATAAATTTATTATTTGCTCAAAATTTTATCCTTTAATTATAATATTGAAAAAGAAAATATTGTAAAAGAATATTTATATAAAAAAATAATAAATAAATAAATTTAGAAAAAATTTAATGAATATTACTAGGAATTAAACTCAATCTCAATGTCGTAAAATTATTATCATACATCCAACTACAAAAATTTTGAGTTAAATCAATAGATTCTTCTTTATTAAAATTAAATAATTTTTTATCTGATTCAAGAAAATTATTAATAAAATCATTACAAAAATCAGGGATTTCTTCAGCACAATTACAAGAAGTATATTCAGGTTCAATTTTATATTTTTTATATTGAATAAAAAATTCATCTTCATTAATTAAATATTTTCTATTTGAAATATTAACAAATTCTCTAAATAAAGTTACAAAAATTATCAATTTAACAAAATAAATAGGATTAACAAATAATGACATTTTATTTAAATAATCCATAAATACGATATCACTTATTTCATATTCATTATTAATTTTCAAATTTCTATCATGTTTACTTAATAAAAATTTTCCTAAAAAAGGATGTTCATAAACTTTTTGATATTCAATCATTTTTTTTTTAATATTTCTTTCTTTAATTTGAGAATTGGAATTATCATAAATAATATTAAAAGCATCAATAATACAATTTTCAAAATCATAAATTTCAGTAATTCCTGTTCTTTCATCTTTTTCAAAATAAGTTTTATCTAAAGGATTATATTTAGCTCTTTCTTTTAAAGGATTTGATAAATTTTTTCTAGGTCTTCCTCTTGCTCTATCACTTATATCATTTGTATTATGTTTTTGTTTACAATGAGTATATAATGCTGGATATGATAAATAACTTTTATAACATATTTTACATATAAATGTTCTTTCTTTTTTCTTATTTTTCTCTTTTCTTTTTAAATTTTCTAATTTTTCATAATCTATATCTAATATATTTACTATATTATCTTTTTTGGTATTTAAATTTTTGAAATCATATTCATTGTTTTCTGTTGTTAAATAATTTTTCTTTATGTTAAAAGATTTTTCAGAGTTAATATCATCTTTAAAGAAATTTTCATATTTTGAATTCATTTATTTTTATTTTTTTATAATTCTGGACTTTTAATCTAATATTTAAATTTTATTATAATATTAATGTTAATTAATTATTTTTCAATTAATGTTTTATAATTTTTTTCAATCATAAAAAATGAAAGGATTTATATCTCCTACAGAGTAAACATTTATTTTGTAGAAACAATAAATTATATTTTTTAATATAAATTAATTTATTTAAATAATTTAGATGAAATTTTAGGTTAATTAAATAATGAATTAGGTGAAATAGATAACATTAAATCTTTTGAAGAAATAGATAAAATTGAGAATAAAATTGAAGAATCTAATGAAATAATAAATGAAACTAAAAAAACTCTATCTTCTAGGAGATTATAATTTAACCTGTATTAATTCATTATTTGAGAATAATTAAATATATCAAGAAATTAATAATAAAATTTGATCAAGACTAAATATTAAAGAATATAATAATTAAATTTGAAAAAATAAATAGTTAGTTTTAATCCCACATTTTTCGAAATTGAATTTTTAAAAATTGGGGGTGGTTTTATTTTGGCGGTGGTTCTAATACAACATTTTTTGTAATATTATTAAAGTAAATGAATTTTCTCAACTTTTTTTTATATAAAAAAAATTAAAATGAAAAGAAAAAAAGGAATTTTAAATATAAAATTATAGTAAAAAAATTCTTTTTTATATTTAAAAAAATAAATAAAATTTCTGTAAGTAAAATTAAAAAATTGTATATAATCTTTTACTCACTCAAATAATTCCCGGAGAATCTTCTATTTCATTCAATTATTCTTTTTTCTATTAATGGATTTTCTTTTTGAAAAACGTATATATTAAAAATACATAATAATCTCCAATTAAATTATAAATAATAAAATGCCATTGAAAATATTCTTCACTCACTATTCAAATTAATAAATCAAGAATTGATACATAATTTTCAAATAATAAAGATTTTTGATAATATCAAGTAAAGTATAAAATAAAATTTACAACACATATATTAAAATTTCTATTATCAGGTATTTTAATTATTTTTATGAGTATACAAGGAAAAATTTATTTAAGAAAATTCCCAATAAAAATATTATAATATATTTTATATAAGAATAATGAATTAAAAAAAGAGAAATATATCATTCTTTATAATTCTAAATTAAAAAAAATTTAAATAAATATTTAATAAAATAATATTTACAAATATGACAGAACATATAATTTATCTTATATAACTTAAATTTTTGCAATAGTGGAATTTTTATTTAGACTTGAATAATATTCATACAAAATATGATAACGATTTAAATCATTTTGTTTTAAAAATTGATTAGAAATTTTATTATATAATTCATTATGAATTTTTCGAATATAAGTTGAGACCAATGTAAAAAAATTTTTTTGTTCTTCATTCTTAGAATTTAAAATTATATTATTTGTTTTATTTAACATACCTAAGATAATATTATTTAATTCTTCAATAAATAAAGTATGTTTATCAAAGTCTAAATCCTTAAAACAAGTTTGGGCTATTTTTAATAAGTATATTATTTCCTTAATACAAAGGGAAATTAATTTTTGCTTTTTCTTTGGATTTAAATGTAGTTTACAATTAGCTATTATAGAAGAAATTTTCTCGTTTTCTTGTTTCGAAATCAAGTTTCTTGATAAAAGATTCTTTAAACATATTAAAAATTTTATCCAATACATTTTCCGTTTTAATATATATTTTTTTAATTTTCTTCAATATATATTAAAAAAATCATTCTTTTTGAAAATTTGTAGAATAAAAATGTATTTTGAAAATTATTAAAATATCGTATTTATGATTCAAGATAACTAATTATACTTTATATTAAATGTTTTATTGGAACAAGGAAAAAAGTTTAATATTAAAAAGATTAAAACGTTTTTTTTTATTTTCAATAACTTGCTTTTGTAAAATAAAAGAATGAATAATAAAAAGAGAAAAATTAAGAAAAATTATGAAAATATTCAAGCATTTATCTTTTTTACCTTATAAAAAGGGTAAAATAAGAAAGAACAATTCAAAAATGAATTTATATAAAATTAATTAAAAATTAACGATAAATTAAATCATTTTATTTATAATGAAGAATTTTAATTTTTTTTATTATTTATTATATGATTATTATTATTATTTAAAGTTGTTTTATATGAAAAAATTCTTTTTGAAATGGAGGTTAATTATATAATTTTATGATTATTTTTATATGGATTATTCAATAATTTTCCTTTTGGAAAATGTTTTCATTTTTGTTTATAATATTTATTTTATAGAATTCTTATTTTATTGGTGTTATTAATATCAGAATATTAATTTTTTATGATGAATTGAATTATTTTTTGGTGGTTCATTTCTTTTTTTAAATGTAAAAATTCTCTTTTTTATCCATTTTAATTAATTTAAAAACAAAAAAAAATCATAATCCAAAAATTTTATTTCTTTTTTATAAAAAAATTCATAAAAAATTACTTTTATATTAAATATTTATTTATAAAATCATAAAAACTAATTTTATTATATCTCTTAAATATAAAAATTCAATTTATGAATTTATCATTAAGTTCTTTTATAAATTTTTCAATATTACCATACAAATTTAAATATTCATTTTTTGAAGAATCTAATTTTTCATTATTTGATTTAAGAGAATCAGTATTTTCCTTATTATCATTATGATTAGAAGAATTTAACAAAAAATCTCTTATTTTCATTAAATTATATGAAACCTTATAAGATAATAATTTTATTTTTTTTTCATCGTCTTCTTTCCAATAATTTTCCTTATAATCTTTTTCTTTTTCATTATTATTTATATATTTAATATATTGGGCAATTAAAGATAAATTAGTTAAACATTTTATTAAATATATTTTTGGTAATTTTATTTTATTTTGAGAATGAAAACCATGAATTTCAGTTATTAATCTTTTTGTTCCATATTCAACATTTAATTTCATTTCATTGATAATTTTATTTTCAACAGATTCACTATTATTAATCCAATTAACAAATTTTTCAATTAAAGTAAAAATATCATCACAATTTAATTCAGAAATAATTTTATCAATTAAAGTATATACATTTGTTATTTTAAATAATAAAAGATAATATTCTCCAGAAATAATAAAATTAAAAGCTTGTGAAAGATCATTTAAACTTTTAATATTTTTTAATGCTAATTCTGTAGATATTTGATAATTTGCTGTTGAATCTTCAAGAACTTTAACATCTGAATTTAAAACATTTGTTCTATTTAAACAACAAATTAAATTTACTCCCATTTTTAATTAACATAAATCAATAAAATTTTATAATGTTTTAAAAGAATTGAATTTCTTTATTTATATTTAAAATATATTAAATTCCCATATTATATTAAAAAATAAAATTATATTTAAAAAATATGTCTTTAATAAAAAGAATATTATTTTTTCTAATGCCATTAATATTAAAAAGTGAATATACAAATATTAAATTAAATTTTGAAACAGGGATTCCAAATATTGATGTTAAATTTAATAATAAAATATATAATATGATATTTGATACAAGTCTTTATAGAACATTAATAGTTTCTCCTAAATGTGAAATTTGTAGTAGAGAAGGTTTTGATACTAATAATAGTTTATTTATAAAAGGAAATCAAACAGAATCAAAATTTTATTATAATTTTCAAGGGGATGAATATCAAGATAAAGTTATAATAAATGAAAATTTAGGTTATTTTAATATTAATTTTATTTCTTTTATTAATGTTTCTTTTGCTTCTAGAGTTAATCTATATGGATATTTTGCTTTGTCTTTTACAAATTATAAAATAAATACATCACAAAAAATGTATGCTTTAAATTATGATAATAATGGAAATACATTTTTACATATTGGAGGATATAATAAAGATATTATTCAAAATGAAACTTTATTAAAAAAATATCCTATTAATTTTAATGAAAATAAAACTCAATGGTATTTATTATCTGAAACATTATATATTAATGAAAATAAAACTCAAGGAAATCAAAAATTAATATTAGATACTTCAACTAATAAATTTTATATTCCTCAAAAATTTTTTTTTGATAATATTGATGTTATATTTCCTAAAGAAGGAAATTGTCAAATTTTAACATCTGGAAATTTTCTTTGTGAATGTGATGAAAATTATAAAAAAAAATTTGGAAATTTTAAATTTTATATTAACGATGAAATTTTATTTATAAATGTAACAGATTATATAAGTTTTGATAGTTCAATTACTGGAAGTAATTGTTATGCTTCAATAAATATTAATTTTAATAATGAATATTGGATTGCAGGAAATAATGTTTTAAATAATTATTATTCTATTTTTGATATTGATAATAATACTTTATTTTTATATCATGATAAAAATAATAATGAATCTAATTCACAATATTTATTTATTTTTCTATTTGTTTTTATAATTAGTAATTGTGTTTTTTTTGGAGGATATTTTTTTTATAAAAAATACATTGTTGATGTTGATGATGAAGCTTTACAAGGATAATTAATACTATTTTTATATTATAGTTATAATAATATATTTTAATAAATGTAATTCATATATAAAAAATTTATTTGTTTTGAATTTTTAATTTTATTTTAATGTAATTGAATTTCTTTTAATTTACATTTAGATTATCTTTTTTTATTTATATTATTTAAAATTTAAATAATAATATAAATATATTTTTATGTATAAAAACTAAAAAAACCTTTATTCACATTAAAATTAAAAACAACAAAACCAAGATTTTTTTTTTCCTTTAACAGAAAAAGTGATATGATTTTTTTTTAATATATAATCTTCTGTTTGAATAAATTCTTCTTTAAATTTTTTTTTTTCTGATTTTTTTGTAGAAGTTGAAATTTTAGAATTAGAATAATTATCATTTTGATCTAAATTATTAATTATTCTTTTTTTATTAATATTAACAATTTGATTAGTTAAAACATAAACTGGTTTATTAGTTATTTTTTTTTTAGTAAAATTAACATTTTCACAATTTTTATTTTCTTCAAATTTTTGATTAGATAATAATTCACTTTCAACAGAAAATTTTTCAGATTTATGAATTGATTTTGAAAGTTGAATTTCACTTTTAAATGATTTTTCACCTTTATTTATTGAAAAATCAATATTACTATAAAATTTATTATTATCATTTTTTATTGGAATTACATTTAATTCAGGAATATTATTTTCTTCTATATTATTTTTATTTTCTTTTAATTTTCTATGAGTATTTATTATTAATTTTTCTTTTTCTGATGATTTATTATTATCTAATATTTTATTTTCATATTTTTTTATTTCAAAATCACGAGTTTTTATTCTATTTAATTTATTTTCAAAATAATTTTGAATTATTGAATTTCCTTTTGTTTTTTTTTTTTCTAATGAATTTTTTTTTTTGTTGTCGCTTTTTTTATCATATTTCTTTTGATTATTTTCATTTTTATTATTATTATTATATTTATCGTCATTTACTTTTTTATTTTTTTTTTTTTGAATAATTTCATTATTTCCTTTTTCATTATTTATTAATGGATCGTCTAATATTCTACATAATAAATGTTCATATGAATTAAAATCTTCAAATTCTTCTTTAATTTGAGATTTTTCTTTTTTATAAAAGTTATTTTCTTTTTGCCTTGAAATTTCTAACTTTTCATCTCTTGAATTATTCACTTTTTTACCATTTATTGTTATTATTTGAGGTTGAATACTCACTGCATTTCCAAATATATCTGAAGCATCATTCATATTTAATTTCATTTTATAAATTTTTTTTTAAAGAAATAAATTTGATTAAATTAGATTATATAATTATTCATAGTATTAAAACATCAAAAATTCATAAAAACTTTACAAAAATGCATAAAAAAACAATAAACAAAAATATACTTTATAATCAAAAAATCGGAAAAAAAAGAAAACAAAAAATTATAAAAATTGTAAACGTTTCATATTTAAAATTAAAGTTTTATAAATTTAGAATATATTTATCTTATTTAGAATATATTAATCTATTATTTTAAAGAGATTTTTAATGAAATTATTTTAATTTATTTACTCTCATTTTAATTTTTTTTTATTAATAAAAAATTAAATTAAATAATAAAAATGAAAATAATTTTTAGAGATTTTTTAATTATTTTGACAATTTTAAATATATGGATTGTTGCAATTTTTTATGCTCCTTTAACAGGTAAAGATAATTTATTAGAAATATTATATGCTTTTCCAGGTCATTTATTGATTACTATTGGTTATTATGCAGTTTGTAATGTTTGTTATAGTATTTTATTTATTTCTGATTGTGAAAATGAATATCAAGAATTAATGGATCAATTAAGTGAAGGAAGAAAATTTTTTGAATCTAAAAATATTAAATATAATTAAAATAAAATTATTATTTAATAATTTAAAAGGGTAATAATTTTTTTTATAATATTTAAAAAAGTATTTTTAAAATTTAAATAAAAATTAATCAAAATTCCAAAAATAATCCCTAATTAAAAAAAATAATAAAACCAAAAATAATAAAAACAAAAAAAAACAAACAAAAAACCAATAAAAAAAACCCTTTACTGATTTAACATAACAGACTCAACAACTCCACTTTCATCAATTTTATTTTCAAAACCTAAATTAATACTTTGTGCAGTATTACTATTAATATCAACTTTATCAGGTTTATACATTCCAACAACTTTATTAATAACATCCCAATTAGGACAAATAATAGGACGATATTTTTTAACAAATTCTCTCGCTTCTTCAACAGAAAAATCTTCATATAAAACTAAATAAATAATAACAGTAGCAGCAGCACGACTCATTCCTGCAGTACAATGTACATAAACAGTTTTTCCTTTATCTAACAATTTTTTTAAAGTATCACCAGCACCTTTTAATTTATTTTCTAAATCTTCTTGATTAAAATCTTCAATTGGATATCTTGTAATTTCAATTCCTAATTCTTTAGCATCTTTCTTTTGTTGATTATGATTAATTTGTCTATGAATTAAATCTTTATCAGTTTGAACATTTAATATTGAATCAATATTCGCATCTGCAATTTCTTTAAAATCATTATAACTTTGAGGATATGGTCCAATATAAATATTTTTATCTCCCATTCTATTAAAAACTAAATTAGCAACGAAATTAACATCTAATTCTTCAAGAAAGGAATTTACTAATAATTTATTTTCGTCTGGATTATCATTTATTAAATCTTCATTTTCTTCATTATCTAAATCAAAAAATAATCTTAAATGACGATTTGGTTCTCTTTCCCAAATTGCAGTTTTAGTTTGTGAATTATAAATAGAATATCTATATTCAAAATCATAATTTCTAGGATCATCAATTCTCATATTAATAGTAACAGTCCAGAAATTTCCTTTAATTAAATTACCATCTTTTGCAATTATTCCCTTTTCTTCTGAAAGATCCATTTTAATTGGTTTTTCATCTTCTCTTAACCAATTTGATAAGGCGATTGGTTCTCCTACAATTTGCATATTTTCATTTTTATTTTTTAAAGGGTAATAAATATTAAAATTAATTTTAAAATGATTCCACATACAATCTAATATAAATTTTCCATCTTTTGTTTTTTTTAATCCTTTTAAATATTCTGTACTTAATAATCTATTTGGTCCTACTTCCCATTTTCTTTCATTATTTCCATTAATGCATACAAATTTGTATTTTATTAATTTGTTTGATTTTTCTAATGTTATATCTTTTTTCCATATGTGATTTTCATGCCAACCTAAACGAAATTTTGCGTCTTTCCAATTTCCAAATAGTGGATCTGAACCTAATATGTATATGTTTTCTCCTTGGTGGGTTTCGTATTGGATTTGAAATTGAAATGTTATTTTGGAATCCATTTTGTTTTTTTTTTAATGAGGTTAAAATAATTTAAAAGGGTTTTTAGTTAATTTTTTTTTTATTTTTTTTTTGATTTTTTTTTTTATTTTTTTTTATTTTTTTTTTGGGTTTAGAATTTTTTAATTAGAGTATTTTTAGATATTTTTTAAGATTTTTGATGAAGATTTTTTGGAATTTGTGTTGGGGATAAAATTGATGAAAGGAATATTTCTTTTGAAATATTATATAGGAAAATTATTATTATTATTATTAGTATTATTTTGAAATCTATTTTTATTTTTATATATGGATTTTCATTTGATATTTTTAATTTATTAATGTTTGAATTATTTAGTTTTTTTATTATTTCTTCTATATAATTTAATCTTTCCTTTATTTCTACAATATTTCTTTTAAAATATTCATTTTCATGTGTTTTATTCTTTTTATATAAAGTTATATTTGCAATTGTATTATTAGTATTATTATTATTATTTTGAATAGTTCCTTTTAAATTTTTTTTAACTATTATAGGACAAGTTTCATTAATCCAAGAATAAATTTCATTTATTTCTAATTTTCCAACATAAATAGATACAATTTTATTAAAATTAGGTTTAAAAATAACAATATTAGGAAAAGCAAAAATACCAAATTCTTCAGAAGTTTTTGAATTACTTTCACTATTTATTCTTCCTATTATAATATCTTTTCTAGTAGAATTAAATAGTTTGAAAATTTCTTCATAAATTGGAAATAAATTTCTACAATACACACACCATTTTGTATAGAATTCAATAATTATAAATTTATCAGAACCAATATATTCGTGAATATTATCATTAGTAAATTCAAATACTTTTGAATTCTCCCACCATTCTTTTTTTGATGATATTTTAGATATTAAAATCAAAATAAAAACCAAAATTATTTTCATAAATTTTTTAATTCAAATTAAAAAATAAAAAAAAATTTTAAAAAGACTTTTTAAAAATAAATAGAAAATTTAAAAAAAAAATTAAAAACTAATTTTTAATATAAAAAACTAAATTTAAGAATTTCATTTTATCAACTTCATTTAATTCATTATTAAAAATTTCTTCTCTTAATTTACAATTATATCAAAAAATATAAAAAAAATTAAAAAAAAAAATTTAAATTTATTAATTAATATTAATTCTCAATAAAAAAAAAAATAAAAACTCAAACAATATCCAAAAAAAAAAAAAAAAAAATAATAAATCCTAATCATCTTCACTTTCCATAATTTCCCCTCTTAAAACTTCCCCCCATCCAATAAGCCTCCAGCTTTTTTCAATTTTCCTAGAAATAGCAATTTTTTCTCCAATTTCAGCACTAACAGGATTTAACAACTCAAAGCTAATTTCATCTTCATTATCTCCACTAATCTTAATAACTTTTCCACCAACTGAAGTACTCCCAACATTTAAAAGTAAAACTTCCTGTATTCTAATTTCACCAACATGTTCCAAATTTTTATTACCATGTTTCTCTCTTACTCCAAGTAACCTTCTTAATAAATGAGTACGAACATCAACCTTAGAAAAAATATTAGGTAATTTTCCAGGATGACCTAAAATTCTTCCAACAAGACGATTACCTCTTGTTAATACTGGATCAATTTTTAATCCAACTCCAATTAATCCTCCTGGAATAGCATAAATTAAATTATTTTTTTCTGCTTGAAGTGAAACAATTCTTGTAAAAAGTTTTGTTATTTTTGTATCACCATTAGCATC